>JAEIGA010003870.1_pt1 | contig 23269 bp, 33 predicted proteins | sample 9270691 | NCBI WGS metagenome assembly JAEIGA01 (sample SAMN17057246, study PRJNA624740) | gut metagenome | biome: biome; isolation source: fecal sample | host: Bos grunniens | place: China: Xizang | collected 2019 | reverse complement strand
CTTGCCTCCGCCTATGTTCTGCGCGATCTCCTGCATGCTTTCCTTCGTGTCGATCGCGACCGCCGGCGGCGTGCAATAGTCGCCGACGATCACTTTCGAGCGGTATATGCTGCAGCCGTTCTCTGCCCAGAACGCGTGCTTCAGCTCGTGCTTTCCTCTCTGCTGCCTGGTGTCCTCGATGATCTGCATAGCTTAAAACGGTATGTCGTCATCGGTGAGGGCCGTGAAGCCTGCCGGCGGTTCTCCGGGCTTGCTGGCCTTCTTCTCGGAGAGCGGCTTGAAAGCCGGAACCGTAAAGTCGCCCTGGCGGATCTGGTCCGCGGTCTTGCAGCTCTTCAAATAGAGGCGCTGTTTTACTTCTCCGGCGTTGGTCTCGTACTCCTCCCAGCCGAATACCACGCCGAGCGTTTTGCCGATGAGCTTGGTCTCGTCCAGGCCCTTTTCTACGGTCGCGCCCAGGTTGGTGCCGTTGGTGTCGTCCACCGCCTGGATGAAGGCCTTTAGCATGCCGAGCGCCTTCGGTTTATAGCTGCGAATGAAGGCGTGTCTGTAATCGTTGTCTGGATCCTCCTTTGCATAGCGTCCTGCCTCCGGGCCTTCTGCTATATCGAATACGACCTGCAGGTATTCCTTCTCGATCTCGTCCTTCACTCCGGTGATCTTTATTACATAGCCGCCTGCCGGCAGCTTCTCGTAGTCCCCGGACGCTTTCGCGTCGTTGTAACCGGTTAATGCTCTCATTCTGTCCTCCTATAATTTCCAATAGTTGCGGATCGCTGTGTCGACGGCCTTGAGGTCGTTCGGTATCTCGACCGCTTTGAACATGCCCTCCGGGCTCTTGGCCGTGCTCTGGCCGTTGGCCTGGGTGTAGAACTTCTGATCCTCGCAATAAAGGACCACGTCGAATGATCCCTCCAGGACCAGCTTTTCGTCGAGCATTCGCCCGATCGTCTTGGCCTTCTCTCGGCCGTTTGCGTCCGTCTCCGTGTGGTGCAGGAAATAAACGATCTTGTCGTCCTGCGCCATCTTGTTTATGCTGTGGACCAGCTCGCGGAAGTTGGCGGCCATGTCCACGTATTTGTCATAGCCCTTTTCCTTTGCTCTGTCGAAGAGCTCGTTTACCAGCAAATATTGGCTGTCGTCGATCACGACGCTTTTGGCTTTGCTGGCCTTTATAACCTGGAGGATCCAGGCGTATTTGGCGGCGTTGAACTGTGCCGCGCTTTGGATCTCCGCTCCGAAGTCCTCCGGAATGCGGACCACCTTTATGTCGCTTTTGAACGGCAGGCGGCCCTTCTCGACGCTTATAACGCCGACCTCTTCCGGTTTAAAGTTTTTAATGCTGTACGTCTTGCCCGAGCCGGATCTGCCCATAATCAGCACCGGTATGCTCATTTGTTTCCCTCCTTACATGCTGGCGAGTATTGCCAGCGGTCCTCCTACGAATACGGCTATAAAAGCCAGGGCGCCGATCGCTTCCCAAACGAACGCGGCGAACTTCTTTTTATTCAGCTTGTAATGTCTCATGTCTTGTCCCCTTTTTCTCTTCATCAATTTCCCGGATGATCCGCTTGAGCGACTCCTTCGTGAGCTTCGTCTGCTCGTTCCTCATGTAAGCCATGCTGAACGCTGCCGGGCTCATTCCGAGCTTCTCGGCTATTTCGTAGAGCTTAACGTTCCGCGCTGCAGCGTATGACCGGATGTCCAGATTTGTCGATAAGGTCATTTAGTCGTTCTCCCTCCCTTCCGGCGAGCCAGCAGTCGCCCTCCTGCCACGCCTTGAATAGTTTGTCGCAGGCTTCGTCGCTGGTCCGCAAAAGTCCCCGGCAGAACTCGCATGTTCCGTTGTTGTAACGCTCGCGTGTGAACTTCCGGCATTGGCCGCATGTCACGCGCTCTCCTGCGAGGTCCAGCTGGTCCCTTATGCTCTCCGGGACGCGCACGAGCTCTTCAAAAATTACATAACCGCGCAATGTGGTTATATCGACGACCGGATCTTTGTAGTGGTCCGCCGCCTTGCTCACCCATTCCATTGTGCGGTTGAACTCGCGTTCGAGGTCCTTTAGGGTGTCGCCCTCGAAGCTCTGCATCTGTGTCCTTTTTAGCGTTTTCATTTGTTACCTCCTCAAAATGAAAAGCCGCCTGGTTTATCACCAGACGGCCCCTGCCCTCTTCTTAAGTTTCCCCCTTTTTCGGCCCTCGCGTGCGCGCGAGGAACATTTCCGTTAAATTGATATTTTAGGAATAATTGGGCTCTTCTTAAAAAAGGCGCCGCCTGGCTCTGTCTATATTATAGCACCCTTCCCTTGCCTTTGCAATAGCGTTATAAAGTGTCTTATAAATCGCGCCCTGCATGCTCTATGTCGGCCCGGATCAGCGTCTTGATGTAGCCTTGTTTATTGCCGACCGTTTCCAGCCTTGCCAGGATGTCTGCGTCGGTGGCGTTGTTCAGTTTAATGAAGATCCGCGTTGTGTGCGTCCGGTCGTACCGTTCCGAGGCGGCCTTCTGGGCGGTTGTCGTTTTGGTCTGCTTCATTCCTCTGTCTCCTCCTCTGCTTCGTCCCACTTTACTATGTAAGTCACGCGCCTGCTGTTGTAAGGATCGGCGGCCTGCGAGAGGCTTACGTTCTCGGCGTCTCTGTTGGCCTCCAGCTTCTCTCCGAAGGCGACCGCTTCTTTTTCGCTCCAGAAGGTCCTTTTGTAGTCTGTCGGTATGAAGGCGTTGCCGGTGTTCTTCATCTTGTTTTTCCTCCCTGCCCGGTTTAGCCGCCGGGCCCGGCTGGTTGTTTTGGTTTATCTCTTTTCGAGCTCTACGATCGCCCAATCTCTCTGTATGTGCTCGAGCCTTGCCTGGACTTCCGCTTTCCAGGTCTGCATCCCCTCCGGGGTGTCGTCGGGGTGGAATTTTACCGGGTAAGTCCTGCGGCCGTATTCTTCGCGGTAGTAGCTTTTACCGGCGACCAGGGCCTTGTATGCGGCTTCGGCGTTCCTTATTCCGCGGCGGCATTCGCTTTCGGCGCTGCTCTTTACGTTCTGGGCGAGTCTCTCGGATCCGCTGCAGGCGACCAGGCGTCCGGTCTGGTTGTTTATTACTGCGTGGGTGTATTCCCTTTCGCTGGTCCTTACGAGGTTGCCGTTGTAGTAGTATCTGTGTTTCATCTTGTTTTCTCCCTTCTTTTGGTCGTGTGCCGAGGTCTTATTGTCAACAACATTATATCGGTGCGCACTTATAAAGTCAAGCGAAATATAAAACTTTTTTCGCCCTGCGCCTATATATAAATATATATAATATATAAGCGGATAAGATATATAATCACCCACTTCGTGGGTAATAGGTAACATTTATCATATTTTTTATGTGTCCGTTTTTTCCGGCAATAAAAAAAGCCCCGGCTTTTGCCGAGGCTGTATTAGGGAGGTGCCGCCGAGAAGTTCGAAGAAGCGGCGGCGTTTGGGAGATGTCATTTTACGCGGAGCACCTGGCCCGGGAATATCAAATTCGGGTTCGGGATGTTATTCCATGCGACCAGCTGCTTCACGGTCGTTCCGAAGCGCTGCGCGATCCTTGTTAGGTTGTCGCCGCGCTGGACGGTGTAATACTCTTCCGGCGGCGTGGGCGGATCCGGCTCTCTCTTGCCTACGATCAGCACCTGCCCTGGGAATATAAGGTTCGGGTTCTTGATGTTGTTCCAGATTACGAGCTGCGCGACGGTGGTCGCGTACTTCCTGGCGATCTTCGTCAAGTTGTCGCCTCTCTTTACGGTGTAATAAACCGGCTGCTCGGGTTCCGGCGGTTCTGGTCCGCCCGGTGGGTATATGAACATCAAGAAGTCGTATGAATAGCCCCAGCGGCCGTTGTCGCCCTTCTTCCTGCGGATCTCGCGAACGATCGGGCCGGTTCTGTACGACCAGCCGCTCTCGCTGGTGATCACTTCTGTGTCGCTTATCACCTGCTCTACGATGGCGACGTGGCCTTCTCCGTGGCCCCAGACCATGCAGGCGCCCTCCCTGGGTGTCATGCCCCAATCGAGCCCCTGCAATTCCGGCCACTTGGTAAAATCGACCGCGTTCCGGTTTCCGAGGTATTTGCACTCGCCCAGGCCGAGCTTGGCGTTAAAGCGGCCGGTGGCCCAGCCAACGCAATTGACGAGTACGCTGCCAGGGAACGGCCGGAGTCCATAAGCGTTATTACCTTCTATGCACGGCGACCAGCCGCCGTTAGCTTTCCGGATGTAATATTTTTCGTGGATGTCGTATTCCATTTATATGTCCTCCGCGTCAACGTGAACGGTCCCCTGCTCTTCCGGTTCCTCCTGGTCCTGGGAGATCGGCGCGCTGTTCTGGGCGTGATAGACCTCCACTTCCGGCAGGCCTGCGAGGCTCGTTAGAATTGAAAGGATCCCGGCCAGAACGCTGGCGCTGGCAACGGCCAGCCAGTTTACTTCGGAAAGAACGGCCGCGGTCCCGATAGTCGCGATGGCCGTCTGGCAGACGGTTTTCAGCGCTCGTATTGCGGCGCATTTTAGCCAGATTTTGTCCATTTTTCTGTCTCCTTGTGTAATTTATCGACTGTAATAAAAAAACCGCACACAGCGGCTGTTTTGGGCCTTCTCGGGCGTCTTTATCCGCCTATAAGGTCAATGAGTTTTATGCCGTACACCCTGGCGGTGTATGTTCCATTGAGCGTGCCGGTGCTGTTCGAGTTGTATCTGTAATATACCGTCAGCGTCAGCGTATTGCTGGACGCGCTTGCGCCGTTTATGTAAACGCCATAAGCCGTGGTGCTTTGTCTCGTGGACGCCGTACCCGTAGAGCCAAGTTTGCTGTTCCACTTGTTACTCATCACGGTATAGGTATTCTTTGTGCTGACATTTGATGTGCCTGTCAGCAAGACACCTGTTACGGTAGACGTATGCCGTCCGTTTGTCTTTGTATCTACGGAAATATCAACGAGCAGGAGGTCGTAGTCTTGCCACCCGGTCGTAGAAGCAAGCGAGATGGTCTTGCCGGTGTCTGCCGCCGAGGTCGACGAGGTCGAAAGCGAGCCGATCGCCGTCGTCTGCAAAAGGACCAGCCGGTCGGATCCTCCTCCGCCGCTTGCGGTGCCCTGCGTTCGGACGCCTTCTGCTGTATAGAAATATTTACCGGTTGCGACGTCCGCTGCCGCTGCCGTCGTGTCTGTCACGTCCGTGAAGCTGGCGGTTCCGCCTCCGGTCTTTGGGAGCGTGACTGCTGGCACAGCCGAATACGAAGCCCCCATGATGGTGATGTTCTGTGCCATTGCTGCTCCTTAAGAAATGCTCAAAACTTTTGTTGTGCTGTCCTGGGATATCGTCGGAAGCGCTAAAGATCCGGCAACGCCCAGGAGCGTGACGCCGCTCTTGATGTTGCTGGCGATAATTTTGGCCTGCTCCGTGCTGGAAATGCTCACGGTGCCGCCGCTTGTGTATCCTTCTGGAATGGAAACGGTGCCGGCCTTCGTGCTGATCGTGCCGCTGGTGCTTCCGTTGTTCGCCATGCTGCCGTCGACTTTGCCGCTCGGGCCGTATGCGCTTTTGCCGGTCAGGATATTGGCCGCAGCTGCGTCTGCGTCTGCCGTGTCATAGAACTTGGCCGTGCCGCTGCCGGACTTCGGAATGTCCACCTCCGGGACGTTCTGGTAAGTAACGCCGTTTATTACAACATTTTGTGCCATTTTCTTGCTTTCTCCTTTATGAAACAGTAAGGGTTGAGCCGTCCCAAGTGATAAGGCCGTAGTTGTTCGGGATCGGTTCGATGGTTATATTCTCCGGGACCATTAAGCCCCCGGTGTTTAGCGTCTGGGCCTCTGGCCCGGGTGTCACGGTCGTCGGTCCGGCGTATGCCTCCGGATATAGCGGCATAAAAAGCCCGGCGTCGCCGTCTATGGTGCTATGCAGCGCCAGGTCTCCGTCTATCGTGTTGCGGAGCTGAAGCTCGCCGCCGATCACGATGTGGTCCTGCATTTTATATCACCTCGTTTTTCCCGGGCTCTCCGATATCGACCTTTAGAAGGTTGCTGCGTCCCCGGATGCCGCTGTCTGTTTTCCAGTCGCACACGATGTCTGCCGCGCGGCCGCTCTTTAGCTTGAGCGTGTCGCTCTGGGCGAGCGTCCAGCTGATGCTCTTCTCGCCTATGGTGGCCGCTTCCAGGTCCTTCTCGATCATGATGGTGCTGTCCTGCTTTGCGGTCAGTATTGCCTTTGTGATGTTGCCGACGGTGACGTCGCTGAACGTGAATTCCAGCGTCGGCGTGGTTCCGCGTATTATCTGCGCCATTTAATCCTCCTTTAGCGGCAGGGCCATTGCGTCCGCGATTAGCGCGTCGGCATAGCCGTCGCCGCCGATTTTCTTGTATTGGTCTTTAGCTTCCTGCAGGCGGAGCGTCTGGATCTTCGTCCGGTGTCCCTGGGCGCTTATCTTGTCGCAGATCTGTTCTATGGCTCCGAGGAGCAGGATCTGGCGGATCTTCTTGCTGGCGGTCACGTAATCGAACACCTTTGTGAAGATCGTTGTTAGAAACGAGCTGCCCAGGATGGCAATTATTACCTGGAGCGGTGTTACGGCTTCCATGTCATTCCTCGCTTTCTTTCGCATGGGCGAAGTGCTCGCTGGCAACAAGGCGCCCGGTCTCTGTTATTATTGCCGCGGCGTGGACCTCCACGTTCGACTTCGCGGCTGCTGAAAGTATGGAGTAGTATTTCGCCCAGGCGTCTGGCATCTCTGCGTAAGCGTTGACGATGTTCGCCGTCTTACCGTTGTTTGTTTGTAGTTCAATTACGATGTACATAAAACGCTCCTTTATGGTAAGAAAAATGTTGTACCAAAGAACAATGCGTACCACACGCCGTTGTCTATATTCGTTAGTGTTTCGTTTGTCATAATGCTCAAAGTACCGTCAGTAGCAAGCGTTAAAACCATACCTTCAGGCATAGCCGTTGAGCCGCTAAATCTTATCCCACAAGTTGCTGAAAAGCCTGTTGTTGGGCGTAAACTTGTGGATACATAGATTTCGGGGTTGCCACCTGTTCTAACAAAACTCCCCACTCGTAAACGCCCTGTAATCTGCAACATTGATTTAGTGGAGTTTGTCATTACTTGTGGGTATTCAATAAACGAGCCTGTGCAACGGTTTAGCGCCCAAGTGCCTGTTACCGCATTTGTACCTGTATAAAGATTATTTAGTGTGCTTGTTGTTATTACAACTTTCCATTCAGTATAGTAAAGTGTTCCGCTTGCGTCTGTGTAAATCGTTCTAAACCATATGTTGCCGTGTAAGTCTTTTATATATTGATTACCATACCGCCACGCTCCATTCATATTTGTCGTACCGTTGGCTGAAACTACATACAACGCAAAAGCATTAGTTGTTGGGCAATTTGCGGGCGTATTTGCCGACCCATTACTCGGCTGAAAATATTTACCAAAGGTAATGATATTATTAAGATCGTCAGCCGCCGTCAACTGCCGAATAAAACCTAAACTACCGATAAACCACGGTGCTTGTATGTCCCACGCACTATCAACGAGGTTGTCCGTTTCTGCGACCTTTCCAAACGCCACGCCCTTGCCGCCGACTTTGAAGTCCATTGTGAACGCCTGCGTAGGGACCGTATAGTATTTATACGACTTATTCCCCAGTTTGTCTGTTGCTGTCAGTCGGACGTCGTAACTCGTCGTGTTTGAATATCCGGAAATCGCACCGCTTGGAATGTTCGCGTCTGCGCTCCAATATCCGGCTGTTGTTTCCTTCGTCGCGTACTGCAGCGAAGTAATGCTGTTCTCTGCCGGTGTTGCCGCGGCTGTCGCCGTGATCTTGATGTAAGTCCCATCGTCGGCCGGGCTGCCGCTGCTGTTGCTTCTGTAAACGCTGGCCGCTGTAAAAGCCGGCACGGCGTATGCCTTAATTGTGAAGCTCTGGGAGGTCTGCTGAACGTACTTGCCGCGCGTGTCGGTGATCCGGACCGTGAATGTCGTTGTCTCTGCAGCCGTGAGGAGCGGCGTGTCGTAAGTATAGCTGGCGGCGCTCGTGTTCACGGTCGCCATCGTGGAGGTTCCTTTGATGAACTCTATTCTGGCGACGCTGGATCCGTTCGCTCCTGCTGCTCCGGAGACCGCTATGCGCATGTTGGAATATCCGGCTATTAGCGCATTGGTAATTCCGGCGCTATATGCTGGGCCCTGGTAGCTGTAAACGATGGATGTATAACTCGGGACGACATTGGCCGTGATCGTGAATTGCGCTGTCGTTGCCTGGCCGACCTGGGTGCTTCCGCTCTTCGTCACGAGAGTCACGTAGCAGGTGCCGGTTAACGAGTTTGGTATGGCGTCGAGCCAGCTGGCCGGGATCGTAAAGCTTGCGCTTGTCCCCTGCCCGGTCAAGGTTTGGCTATGCGAGCCGAAGGTCCACGTCACATCGTGCGTGTAACTGCTGTTGTATCTGGTGATGTTTACGGTGGAGACGCCGCCGCTGGATCCGACCGTTACTCCGGACGGTGCTGTCGTGAAATACGAGGCCAGCGGCACGGTGTCCAGCGCGAAGGTCTGCGGACTCGCTGTGGAAATGCCGGCGCTGCCGGTCGTCTCGAAGTAAATCTGACCGCTAAATATAAGGCTTCGCGTTCCGGTCGTCGTTACACCTACGGTAAAGGATCCCTCAAGCAGAACAGTGTTGTTCTTGACCGTTTCCATCTTGGCGACGATGCTTTTCGTCTGCAGAACGTTGCCGTTTTCGTCTGTGATAGTGACGTATGAATTGCAGCCGTTGTTGCTGCCATAAACGGTCGTCCATCTTCCGGCCGTGCTCGCGCCCTGCGCGGTGGCGTTCCATGCGACGGTCCATTGCAGAGTCGCTTGGTTCCAGGAGGCGGTCCATGTGATTTTCGCTCTGTTAGGATATCCGACGCCCGGTCCGTATGTTGAAGGGTTCCATGTATATTCGCCGCTTGTTGCCATTTATCCCACCCATTTAAGGCTCATTCGCCCGGTGCTGTCTGTGATCCATTGGTATTTGCCGATCTGCAGGTTGTCTGTGATCTCGGCGTTGGTAATATAAAGTTTGTTGTTGCTTATATATGCGACCTTTGTGTCGCCGTCGTAGAAGCCGAGCTCTGTGTCCGTTAGCTTTGCAACGTAACCGCTGGCATTGTCGCCCAGCTCCAGGACTCCGGTCCCTCCGCTCTGGTAGTATCGAATATAAGTCAACAGCTCGTTTGCGAGGTCCGTTGCGGCCGTGTCTGCTGCCGCGTCTGCGTATTCCTCGAGCGTTGTGATCGCGGACGAGATCGTTGCCTCCAGGCTGGTTGCCGTCTGCGTGAGGCTGCTCCGCAGGTCGATTATGCCCTGCGAGTTGTTTGTTATTCCGTCTTGCAGCGCCGCGCCCTGCGTCGTGCGTTCTGTGACCTCCGCCATGATGGCCGTGTCCAGGACCTGGATCTGTGCCCTCCGAAAGTCCGCCTCTGCTGCGATCTGTCTTTCGACTTTTGGCGTGTATGGTGAAAGGTTCGCGATGTTGCTTATGCCGTGCGCGCCGATCGTTCCGTATAGCCGGCCGCCTGCTGTCTCCAGGCTGTAATTGCCGAGGACGCTTTCTGTCCCCTGCACTCTTACTCCGTCGCCGAGCTCCGCACAAATGTCGACGTTGCCCTTCATTTGCCAGGGCGAGAATTGCGTCGCGGTGCTCTGCAGGGTGTCGAGTATGTCGTCGGCCATCTCCTGGGTTGCCCAGCTGCACCGGGCGTCCATGATGCGTCCGGTCGCTTTTAGCGCGTCCCATTGGTCTGCGTCGAGGCCGCTCGGGCTTCTGTAAACGAGGCTCTGGCCTTCGAGCTCTACGCCCACCCAGGCGCTGTAAGTAATTTTGCTCTGGTAGCTGTCGAGCTCTATGTCTCCGGCTTGTATGTCGTAAACGTAGGCCGGGACCGTTAGCGGTATAAGATCCAGTTTGCCGTCGTAGGTCGTGCACCAGTTGGCCGCTGCCGCCGCTGCTATATTGCAGAGGAGATCCCGGGCCGTCATGGCGTTCGGATCCTCGACGGTGTATGTCGGCAGAAGGTTCGTCGCCCTGGTCGTTAGCGTGAGGCCGAGGTCGGTGCATATTCCGTTTACGACGTCGGCCATCGTCTGGTCCGTCCAGGTCGGCTGGCGCTTGTAAACGTATTCTGCCTGGCAGAGCTTGTCGTATGCTGTTATTACTGAATAGGTCCCATCGACCAGCTCGCGGCTATAAATTACCAGCTGGCAAAGCTGCACCCATCCGGCTGCTGTCGTGGCGTTCGCCACTCGGGCGTAAACCTTCACTACGTCTCCGGGCGAGTAATTGCCCTGGACGGTGATGTTGGCCGTCCGGAGGTTGCAATTGCCGATGGAGTATTCTGTGAAAAGCGCGCCCTCCAGCGTTAGGTCCTCCACCGCGCTGGCCGCGATGTCCGTGCCTGCAATATTGAGCTTGTATTCTACGTGATAGCCGCCGGCCGCTTCGATGTTCTGTTGTGCTGTCGATTTGGTCTGCATTTAATGCGCCTCGATGAACTTTAGCTTTGCTCCGCCCTGGCATAGTGTGGTCACGAATGTCGGCTCCAGCGTTATGTCCTCCAGCATGCTGCTCTGGGTGATGTTGCTGGCCTCTCCTGCGTATGTAAAAACGAGGTTTTTGGGCTGCGCTTTTATCTGGCCATATAGGCTTTGCGCCTGCGCGTATGTGAGAGGGTTCAGCTCGACTTCGACTTCGTAGGTCCAGCCGGTGTTCGTGATGTGTCTGTTGGAGTTGAGGTCCGTCCATTCCCTGCCCTCTTTCGGCACGGCCGTTATGGATAAAGATCCGCGGCGTGCGACGGCCGCAAGATTGAACGTTCCGAATGTAAGCGTCTGTGTAATCATAAGTTGTACGCCTGCCCCCATTGGTTCTGGTATCGTGTTGTGGCGTTTGCGATCTCTTTACCGTCCAGGACGAGCTTCACGATTATGTTTCCGCCGCCTGCTGCGTATGCGTTCGCCAGCCGGTCAAATCCGGACGAAAGGTCCACCGCGGCTGCCGCATTTTCGCTGGCGTTCGCGACGAGGTTCACGTTGTCGTTTATCCCTTTGGCGAAGAGCTGCATCATGTCCGGCGCGTATGTATGGAAATTAGAGAGCGGCCCTTCCTCTGGTTCGGAAAAGCCCAGGAAGCTCTTTACTTTGCCGGCCACGTTTTTAACTGCGTCGGTGACCTTCTGGATCTTCGATTTTATGCCTGCGACAAAGTTTTCGATCATGTCTTTGCCCCAGGAGAGCGCCTTGCCCGGCAGGTCGATTAGCCATTGGACGGCGTCCTTTACCCATTGGACCGCTTTTATAATCGCGTCCTTTACGGCGTTGAAGGCTGTTGTGACGGCGTTCCGGAACGCTTCGCTCTTATTCCAGGCGAGTACCAAACCGGCGACCAGCGCGGCTATTGCGGAAACCACGAGCCCGATCGGGTTGGCCGCCATGATGGCGTTCAGCGCCGCCTGGGCGATGGTCATGCCTTCTGTCGCCTTCCGGACCGTGTCGATTATGCTCATGGCCAGCAGCGCGATCTTGTACGCAACAAAGCCGGCCGTTAGCGCGCCGACCACCGGGATCACGGTCCCTTCTATGAAGTCGCTGTTGTCTGTTAGCCATTGCAGGAGTGTCGTTAGCTTGTCCGCGACCGTCTGTATTACCGGCGCGAGCTTCGTGCCGAGGTTGTTCTTTAGCGTCTGGACCTGGTTCTGCAATTCGACGTATGCGTCGGCGGCCTCGACGTTCTTTGCGATCATGTCCTCGCTCATGACATAACCGGTGTCGTGCGCCTGCTGCGCGTATGCCGCCAGCGTCTCGCTCCCTGCGTTTATAAGCGGATTAAGCTCCTGGGCGCTCTTGCCGAAGAGGTCCATCGCTATAAGGTCGCGCTGCGTTCCGCTGTCTATCTGGCCCAGGGCGTCTATTACGTCATTAAAGACTTCCTGGCTGCTGCGAAGCGTTCCGTCCTGGTTCTGGAAAGCAACGCCCAGCGCCTCGAAGGCTTCGTATGCGTCGCCGGATCCGGATGTCGCTTTGTCCATGCTCCTGGTCAGCTTTGTGAGGCTGCCGGTTATGGTCGAGACGTCCGTGTCTACGAGCTCCGCCATGTAGGCGTATTCCTGCAGGGCGTCTGTCGACAGTCCGGTGATCTGGGACTGCGTCGCGAGGTCGTCCGATAGCGTTGCCGCACCGAATGCGACGTCTTTTAGGCCTTCGGCCAGCTTCTTAATTCCGGAAATGATCGCCTCGCCGGTCAGCTTCGCCTTTAGCATGTCGCCGAATGATCCGGCGCTCTTGCTGGCCTGGTCCATAGCGTTGCCGGCGTCTTTGGTCGCCTCTCCGGTCTGCTCCATGCCGTTCTTGGCGTTCTGCATCTCGGTCTTGACCTTCGTCATCTGCGTGGCGAGGTCCTGGGTGGCCTTCGACTGTTTGTTGTATTCATTCTGGAGCTTGACGGCTTCGTCGCTATTCTCGCCGAATTCCTTTTTCGCTTCCTCCAGCGCTCTGCCGAGCTCGTCCAGCTTGCTCTTGCTGTCGTTATATTGTTTTGTTAGGATCTCGAGCTTCTGCGCGTTCGCCTCGTACTGCTTGGCGAGGACCTCGCTCTTCCGGGCGGTCTTTTCCTCTTCGCTGGCCATGCCGGCCATCTCGGAGACCGCGAGCTTCATCTCTGCGTCGAGTCCCTTTATTTGGCTATTTATGGCCGCCAGGGCCGATTTCATTGTCTGGTCGCCCTGGACGCCGAATTTTAGACTAATGTCCGCCATTTTCGCTCCTTATTCTCTGGAGAGGAAGTCCCAGAACTCCTCCTCCTCATCTTCGCGTGTCTTTCCTCGCTTCGCGCCGTTCGCTATGCTCTGGAGGTTTATTAGCGTTAGCAAATGCCCCAGCGGAAGGTCCAGCGTCTCTATGTATGCGAGGCCGCAGGCCATGCCTGCGTGAATGAACCACTCGGCCGTTACACGCCCGGCGTCGTGGCCTCCGGGTTTTTTGAGTCGCCCTCCACCACGACGTCCGGCGTGCCGGTGTCTGTCGCGGTGTCGATTATCGTCTGCACGAGCCCCTGGTATTCGTCCAGGCCGACGAGGTCGATTAAGTCGTCGTAGCACGGCGGCTCCGGTGCTGGTTCTCCGGTAAGGTCCGCGTACTTCTTGCCGGCTTTTAGCATTTCGGCCATAAGCCAGAAAAGCCCGGCCATGTCGCCTTTGCCCAGGAGCTCGTTTATCCCGGACTCGAACTCTTTTCCGGTTTTCTCTTTTATGTTGATAATTATTCTGGTTGAAAGGCAGGCCTTGTATTCCTGGCCCAGCACTTTAATCTTGCCCATTCTCATGCGCGTGTCCTCCTCGAAAAATACCCGGAGCCGATTAGGGCCCCGGGCTTCTGTGGTTTATGCTATGCCCAGCGCGTCCTTGATGAGTGTCTCGGCGTCCGCCTCGGTGTCCAGGTCGCTGGAGATCCAGCGCCAGTCGTGCTTCGCGGAGTCGTCTCTCATGACGGTTGCGTCGATGGTTTCGGTCTGCCAGGAGACGGTGTCTCCCTGCGTCTCCATGCTCTGTGCCAGGTTCGCAAACTGTATTTTGTTAAAGATTACAGCGACGTACTTTATCGCGCCGCCGATCTTCTTCTTGGCTATTGCTCCAAAGCCGAGGTAAGGCACGACCTGGTCGTCGTTGTTCTTGTACCACTTCGGGGATGCCGTTGTGAAGTTTGTGAAGCCGGTTGTCGTGATGCTCTCCTCGGGCATTCCCAGGAAGGTTTTCATCACGTCGGCATAGAGGTCGTCCGTGCCGATGGTAAGGCTGCCGCCTGCGAACTGGGTATCGCTCTCGCACGGTGCGTTGTCGGCATAGAGGATGTTGTCGTTTCCGCCCTCCAGCGACAGCTCCAGCGAGATGGCCTTGCCGCAGAGCTTTCCGCTTGTATATGAGACGGAGCCGCCGCTTACGGCATAGACTGCAGCGTAAGGTTTGGAAAGTCCTATGCGTGCCATTTTCTGGTCCTTTCTTTATTCTGTGATTTTTTTGACTTCTCGCTCAAAGGTCCGCTTGGTGGCCTCGAGCGCTTTGCTTTTGCTCGCGTTCTTTGCTTTGTTTATAAACGGCCGCTTGTTCATGTAGGTTGCGCCGCTCTCGACGCTCCTGGCGATGAGAATGTTCGGCTGGCCCTTCGGGTGCTTTTTCGTTCGCACGGAATTGTACCCGGTAAAACTTATAAACTCATAAACGCCGCCGTCCTGCTCCTGGATCCGTGAGCCGTATAGTCCGGAAAGCAAACCGGCTTTTTGTTCCGGTGTGATGTCCCGGTGTTTGCTCTTGTCGTCTGCTGTCGGCAGCGCCTGGATCTGGCGCTTTACTTCCTCGAATACTACGTGCGCGCCGTCGTAGACGGCCATTTTCAGCACGCCTTCCGTTTCGCGGTCGAGCGTCTGTATTGTCCGGCCGAACTCCTGCAGTCCGCTGTATTCGAGTTTAGGCATGGTCCAGCCTCCATTCATAGTGAATGTAACCGGTGTCCTCTTCGAACTGTACCGACTCCAGCCGCCAGCTCGCAAACGTGCCCAGGTAGGCTGTCACGCTGTCTATGGTGGCATCAAACTCCGTTTTGGTGTAATAGTCCACCGCTATTGTGAACGCGCCCTCTCCGGCGGTATTATCGGCCGCCAGGTTGGTTCCGGATATCTCCGCCCAGACCGCGTATGCTGCCGGCGTGTTTTCCGGCGGCATGTAGTGATAGCACTTCGGGACGATCTGCCCGAGGCCGAGGCCGAATGACCTTAAACTGCTCTGTGTCATCTGTCTGCCTCCTTCATGGCCTGGAGCGAGAGATCCGTCGCCGGCAGGCGCGTGTCCTCATCGTCCACCTGCTGGATCTGGACTATAACAAACGGCTGTTCTGGTGCTTCGCATGCGAAGGGCTGCAAATAAACGCGGTCCCCGGTCCTGGCAGCGTACTCCCTCGGAATGCGCACGAGGAGGTCCACTTGTTCGTCCGCTTGTTTGGCGGTGTAATACCTGGTGGAGCCGACGGTCCGTTCGCCGTAATAGCACCGGGCCACTTCCATCTCGGTGTATGTCGGCATAAGCCCCGGGCTTGCGCTGTTCTGCAGGCGCTTTATAATCAGCACTCCGCTGTCGAGTGTCATGGTCTCACCCTCCTCTCATCTTCTGGGAGAAGAGGCGGTCATGGAGCGCCCTGCGCAGCTGCGGTGGCATGGGTTCCTGGGACGCCCTTCCGCGCACTAAATAGGCCGCATACATCCGGATGAGGTTTGCGTCAAGCGCGGAAATGCCGCCCTCGGTCTCGTCTGTTGTCAGCGTAATGCCGGCCTGGCCGATCGCGTCTATGGCGCCATAAAGCGCCGCATCTAAAAAGGCCAGACGGTCTCCGGTTGCGAACGGTTCGCCTATGTCCTGGAGGAATATCACCCGGACGTCGCTTGTTGTCATTTTTTCTTTGCTCCTTTGTATGCGTCGTAAAACTCGCGCGTGATTACATGGTGGCCTACGTGGCCGAGTTGAATGCTGGGATCACAAATGATCTTGAAGCCGAGCTGTCTCGCCCTCCAGCAGAATGCCAGGTCCTCGCCGGTCCCTCCGATCGGTGTGAACATGGCGTTGTATCTGCTCTGGACGTCGATAAATATATCCGTCGGCATTAGCACGCAGCCGAAGCCGCAGCCGGCGACCTCGAACGGTTCGTCCGGGATCTCGGCCGGTTCCTCCCACGTGCATCTCTGCTCCTCGTCGATTTCCAGCTTACTGAAAAGCACCGGCGTAAAGGGCGGCACCCTCCGGAAATATAAACCGGTTATGATGTCGCCCTTGTCCTTATTCGCGAACATTCGCTCGAGGGTATCGGGCGAGAATGTCATATCGGAGTCGAGCCAGAATACGTAATCGGCCCCCATCTCTATGGCCCTTTTGGCCAGCTGGTCTCGGCTTGCGTATATTAGCGAGCCGATATTAAAAGATACGGCGCAAGCGTCGACCTTCGTTAGCATTGACAGCGCTTGTGCAAATGGCGCCGGGACCTGGTCCATGCAAGGGACCGCGATTAAAGTATTCATGACTGCCCTCCTCTTGTGCGTTTCTGTTTTTGGTTTACTTGGTGATCTTGACGAAAGCGTCCGGTGCAACGACGCCGAGTGCGACGAATTCGCGGCCGAATACTTCCACGAGATCCTGCTTCTTCAGCGAGAGGTTGTCGAACTTGAACTCTATTCCTTCGCCGTTCGGGAAGTTGGCAAGTGCGCCCTGGCCGAGGTCGCCGACGATGGCGTATGTCTCGCCGGTGGTCGCTGCAGAGAAGGCCTTGATGCTGTTGTTATAAACAACCGGCAGGCCTTCGAAGATGTCCACCGGATAGCTGGCCGCGTACTGCGCGGACTTGAAGGCGCCCCAGGTGGCCTTGTTCATGATGACGACCGGGTTGGCGGCTTCGCCGGAAAGCTGCGCGATGGCGCTGGCGATGGTGCCGAGTGCGATGCTGGCAGCCTGGACCTTCGGAACGCTCGGGCTGGTGGTGGTGCTTACGGTGCCGCAGGCCTCGATCTTTGCGATGAGTCTGTCGGCTGCCTTCTTTGCGATCCTATAAGTCAGCTCGTCGTATATGTAGCGGAGGAACTCTTCGCCGCCGAGGTCGAGCGCTTCGTCGGAAACCTGCACGACCTTCTTTATGCTTTCGGGCACGAGCTCGACTACGCCCAGGACGAGATCCTCGGGGGAGATAGCGGAGGCGCCTTCTGCGTGAACGATGGCGTCGGTTCCGGAAATCTCAAAACCGACTTTGAGGTTGCCGCGGAGGTATGCCTTGCGAACGAGGGCCATTATGCCGTCGCGCTCCCAGGCGGTCTTTACTACGTCATAAACGAAGCTCGGAACCGGAACGGTCGCGGTGCCGTTGGGGGTGGTGTCGTTGGTGGTGGTCAGCATGTTGCGGAGGTCGGCGGCCTTCTTGTTGCCCTTGATGTATTCGGCATAAGCCTCGACATATTCCTTGCTGTCTCTGGTGATCATTTCATCCATGTTGGTTTTCCTTTCTTCCGGTTTGTCATCCGGGACGATGTTTTCCTGCTCGGCTGCATCCAGCTCTGCCTCGAGTTTTTCGATCTCTTCGCGCAGCTGGCTGATGGCCGATGCGTTTTCTGTCTTTTCCTCTTCGAGCTTGTCGATCTCGGCGCTTACTGCGTCGCGCTCTTCCGGCGTGTTCTCTTCGGTCATTTCATTGATGGCCGCCTCGAGCTCCGCGGATCTCTTCTCGAACTCTTCCTCGCGGTTGAGTTTGTTCATCGCGCTGCGCTTGCCGTCCAGCTCTTTCTTGAGGAGGAGTGCTTTTAAAGCCATGTCTGCTCCTTTCTTATTCTCTGGAGTTGTTCGTTTTTCCAGGCCTCCAGCTGGCGCTTCTGCGCGTCCTTGCGGCGCTCTTCGTAAGCTGCAGCGTTGCGTGCCTGCACCGCGGTGCTGGTATAAGCCGGGAATGTGCAAACGGAAACCTCCCACAGTTTCACCCTTGTAAGGTATGTGTAATTGACGCCGTCCTTGACCTCGGTGTCATTGTCCAGAACGTCAAATCCAAAGGAGCATTGTGTTACATCTCCGCGCTGGACGCGCGCGTAAAGGTTCATCGCGTCTTGGTCGTTCGGATTGACCTTGATGCGGCCGAACAGTCCGTGCTCGTCCTCCAGCAGCTCGAGTGTGCCGGCTCTGTTGCGGCCCAGCACGAGCGTGGTGTCGTGATTTGCTAATGCTCGTATATCATCCTTGCGTATGGTGTCCGCAAAGGCTCCGTGTCTCACGATCTCGGTCCAGTCATCCCAGACCTTGTATTCGCTGTCAAAAACAGAGAAGTATCCTTCAATGATCCGGTCGTCTCCGTCCTCGCGTGTCTTAAAGTTGCCGGTCGTCTCCATTGCGAAGCGCTGGGCTTCCGGCAGTCTGTCTGTTGTTTCCATGTCGTCGCTCCTTTAGTTAATTTTTTTCTGGTCGCCGCTCTTCTCGACCGGGATGTAGTTTTCCAGGACGAGCAGCTTCTCCAGGCCGTCCCTGGGCTCCATGCCGATCTTCTCGCGGACCTCGTTTCCGGTCACGATGCCGTGCTCCATGAGCCCCTGGTAAACGCTGGCCGTCGTCTGGAGGTCGTAGCTGTAAAGGCTGGCGATGTTGAACATCAAATACCACTTCTCGGAAATAATCAGCTTGCGCGTCATTTCCTGCTCGATCTCCCGGCAAATCGGCCGGATCGTGTTATTTATAAACGCGTCCCATTCCTCGCGCTTGAACTCGCCCACGCCCATTAGGTATGGCGGCACGCCAAGTATGGCCGCGACGGTTTTCTTGTCCAGGGTGACCGTGCTTTCGATGGCGAGGTCGTTTAGCGATAGCGGACGGACCTGGTCTATGCTTATTGCGTCGGCCGGTATGATCCACGGCTGCCCTGCTCCGTTCGTCGTGATGTAGTCGTCCAGGAGCTTGGCGCGTCCGTCCTTGCTGGAGAACTCGTCCGCCAGGGCGTCCACCTTTACTACGAGGGACGGCTTCCATTCGCTCTTCATGAAGCCCTGCTTTGTAGCGTTGGCCTGCGCGAGGCTGTTGGCCACGTCCTTAAGCGCCACCGTGTAACCTTGCCCTTTCCAGAGCAGCCTCGGGTGTGGGTTGTGTACGAAATGCAGGAGGTTGTCCGGGTTGTAAGCCTTGCCGTCTATATAAACGCGATAGCCGTCTTTATAACTTGAAAACTCCACGCGATCCATCGCTATGGGCTCGAGGCTGCCCAGATAGCCCTGGGACGTATGTGGGACCACGATGGCGTTGCCCTTGCCCCAGAGCAGCATGTTCATCACGATGCCGGTCATCCACGTGCTTCTGGTCATCCAGCGGTTTGGGTTGATGTCTATTACCCGGGAGAGCTCGTTCTTTATTCGAACATCGCCCTTCTCCGTGTTGGCCATGAGGTAAATGGTCATCGAGGATATAAGGTCCGCGATCCTGCTGCAGCCGGTTATTATTTCCGGGTTGCGCGAGAGCGGTATATATCCGGGCTCAAACGTATTACGGAGCCCCCAGCTGAACGGAGATCCGTCCGGAAATACAATTGACCGTGCGTTCCTCGGTGCCGGCGTCTGCTCCGGCTTCTTAAAAAAATCAAATATTCCCATGCTTTACTTCCACCAGTCCGCGGCTTTTTTCTGCCGCTCCATGTTCTCTAAATAGCATCTACACGCAAAAACCGACGCATCGAAAAGGTCAATTCGCTGTGTCGGTCTCACTTTCTCGTATTGGACCTGGTCGTCCGTTTTTTCTATTGCAGCGACGTTGCTCACGCAGTATTCATAAGCGTCGCTGTGCAGGTAGTACAGCCGGCCCTCTTTGGCCGCTCGTTCTATATGCCGGAAGCCTTCCGACTTGGCCCAGAAGTATTGCGGCGCGTCCTCTACGTTGAAACCGTCCGCCTTCATGCCGGTGTAAAACTCCCGGCCGAACTTCTTATCGAAGGCGACCTGCCGGATCTTAAATCCGCGCGCCTTCATGCCTTTGAACCAGTTTATTATGTCGGCGTGGTTTACTGTCGGCGCGTTGCTCATCGTGAGCCAGCCGTCGTCTTGCCAGCCGAACAAAGGGATGTTGTCCTCGTCGGCCTTCTTGTACGCCATCATTATCGGGAAGAAGGCGTGCGTGATTATTATGTCCACGCCCTCGTGGTGTCCGTATAGCGCCGCGGCCGTGAGGTCGTGCATCTTGGAAAGATCCGCGCCGCCGTACCAATTGACCGGCAGCTTCGCCAGCTCCTCCAGCGTCCAGCTGTATTGTTCGTCGCTCTTCTTGAACTCGTCGAGGTTGAAGTATTGCTTCTGGGCGCTCGTGTATATATTCAAGCTGCGCGACAAAAAGTCCTTTCGCTGCTGTGGATCGTTCTGTGCCTGCAGCGCCTCGGTCATCATGTCCGCCGGCCGTATGGTCACGCCATAGCTTGGATTTGCCTTCTGGTGCTCCTTCGGATCCAAATAATCGACGTCGCCGTTTTCGTCCGCGTCTGCTCTTGCTATGAATACAAAGAGCGAGTCGTCTTTTATCTGGCCGTTCACGACTTTTATCGCGTACTCCATGCGCCGGTAGCAAAAACTGTTTGGGTTGTCGCCGGCGGTCGTTATTCCGATCAGCAGCTTGTTTGTAAACGACTTCATCGCCTCTTTAAAGCGGTTATACTCGCTGGCGCTGATGACGTGCATCTCGTCAACGATGGCTATGTTGCAGACGAAGGAGTCATGCCCTTTCGGGTTGCTGGCCAGGGCCTCTATTCGGAGGCCGCCCTGCACGGTTCCGTTCGCCGCGGTGTCTCGCCACTCGATGGACCGTTCCACGTAGCTGTCCAGGATCTTGAACTCATCTTGGATGCCGTCCTGGTAAATGCTGAACGTAATATCGCTGAAGGCGACTTGCGCCTGCTTACTTGTGCCGGCGACGATGTATATCCGGGAATTGCTCGCGCGGTCCAGGAGCCCAAGCGCGAAGGCCAGGGCCGCTGCAAAAATTGTTTTGCCCGACTTCCTGGGCACCATGTCGAAGGCTTCCTTATAGCGTCGTTCTTGGGTGCCTTTGTAGTAAAAACCGACGAGGTTATAAACTATAAATACCTGCCAGGGCAGTAGCTCCAGCGGCTTGCCCACGAGGCTCTCGCCCTCGAGCGTTTCCCCGGTGTTGTGTTTGAATAGCTTCCGGATGACGTCGATTACGAAGTCCGGCTCTTTGGTGTGGAGCTCGAGATCCGGCCGGCCTATGTCGTCGAGGAAACGGCGCGCGGCCGCGATCTCTTCCCTGCAGGCGAGGATCTTGCCGCTCGTGACTTCCTCCGCGAACTTGACCGCGGTGTCTCTGTATTTGCTCATGATCCGATCCCCTTTAGTATTTCGGAAAGGCCAGACTTTTTCTGTCCCTTGAGCGCCTGCTCGTCGATTTTCTTTAGCCCTGCCGGCGTGAGCCCGAGGTCGCGCCAATAAGCCAGCGCGTCCCGGTTCATGTCGTTTATTGCCCGGAGTGCAGGGTTCTGCTCGAGGTTCGTGGCGCCTGCCTTGTTCGTGTGCGCCACTATTACGTGGCCACCGCTGACCTCAAACTGCCGGAGCGCCTCGTCTCGTCTTTCGAGGATCCCGGCCAGCGTGTCTATGACCTCATTAAAAAACGGCCGGTATGTTCCAGCCGCCTCCGTGTATTCTTTTATTGTCTCGTGCCATTCCTGCTTCGTCATAGCTTCTCGGCCTTCTTGTTCGTGAACTTCTCCCAGCGGTCGATTATGACGTCGCAATAGTGCGGATCGAGCTCCATCATCCGGCACTTGCGCTTTAGCTGTTCGCACGCGATCATGGTCGTTCCGCTTCCGCCGAATACGTCCAGGACCGTCTCGCCTCTTCTGGTGCTGTTCGCTATTTGGTAGGCGATAAGCGTCACCGGTTTCATGGTCGGATGCAGCTTGCTGGCGCCCGGTTTTATGTCATGAATTATTGTTGTCGGCTCCTGGCCCTCATAAAAAGATCGGAGCCGACTTATTGCTTCGGACTTGCTCATCTTGTTAAAGTTTGGCATGTCCTCGTAGACTGTCGACTCGTTCCTGCTGTTTATAAAATAGTGCGCCGCTCCGTCGCGCCATCCATAAAGGCACGGCTCGTGCCTCCATTGGTAGTCTGAACGGCCCAGCGAGAATAAACTTTTTACCCAGACCAACACCTGGTGCGGCGCCAATCCTGCCGCAGCGGCTGTCTCTCTAAAAACGACGCCGTTGGTGTCCGCGTGCCATATATAAAAAACGCCGCCCGGTTTTAATGCCTCGCGTGCAATCTTAAATGCTGCAAGGAGGAAGGCTTTTAGCTCGTCGCCCTGCAGACCGTCGTTCTCTATTGCGAGGCCGTCGGTTCTGCGATGTCTTGCTTTGGCCGCTGCCCGGTCCTCCGGGCACTTGCCGACCATTCCCAGCGAGACGCCATAAGGTGGATCTGTCTGCAGAAGATCCGCTTTTATTCCGTGCATTAGCTTTTCGACGTCCGCGGCCTCTGTCGCGCTTCCGCACATGAGCGTATGCTCTCCGAGCACGAATACGTCCCCACGCTTTGCCCTGCTCGGTAAGTCGTCCGGTTCTGTGTATTCGTCCTCGACGATGTCATCTATGTTGTCCGGCAGCGGTTCAAATCCGAAGGCCTGCATGTCTATGCCCCCCCCCATTTCGGAGAGCTCTTTAAGCAGGAGGTCCGGATCCCATTCCGCAAGCTCGGCGGTCTTGTTGTCCGCCAGCCGGAGCGCTTTCGCCTGCTCCTCCGTGAGATCGCTGGCGACTATGACCGGGACCGTTTTTAGGCCGAGCTTCTCTGCTGCCTTGAGCCTGGTGTGGCCGGCTATTATAACGCCGTCCTTGTCTGTTATGATCGGGACCTTAAAGCCGAATTCACGGATGCTCGCGGCGACCGCGTCCACGGCCTTGTCATTTTTCCTCGGGTTGTTCGGGTATGGTTTGAGCCACTCCCTCGCCTTCTCTTCGATTTTGATGCCCATTGTTGTTTCCGTCTCCTTCTTTGCTGTGATAATATCCGTAACGGCCCTCGCACTCGAATATCAGCGCCAGGCCTGGGTATCTTGCCGCCATGATCTCTGGCGTCAAGTCGTCCTGGATGTGTCTTTCGTAAGGGTTGCCGTAAATTGCGTCTTGTGGGTATCTGTACGGAACCGCCACTAAAACGTCCCGGCTGTGCTCCTTTGCATAGTCCAGCGCGTTCTGGGCACGTCCGACAGTCATGTGTTCGAGTACGTCGCCAAATATAACGAGGTCATAGTCCTCGTACTTCCAGCCGGCTATGTCTCCCCAATGCACCCGGCGGTATTTGTCGGCCAGCTGGTGCTGCTCTATGTTCGGCAGCCAGGCCTCGCAGGCGTCCATGATTAGATAGTCGCCCAAGAGCTCGGCCCACTTGCCGTCGCAGGCGCCTACGTCCAGCGCTGTCGCGCCTTCCGGGAAGCGCTCGCGCACCCAGACTAAAATCTCCGATTTGCCGTAATCATAACTTGACATGGTATATTTACCCGACTTTGCAGGTTTCGTGCGTCAGCGGCCGCGTTTTCGGCCTTCTCGCGCGTGATTTTGCCCCCAGCCGCCAAAAAGTGCGCGTTTATATTTATGAAGGGGATTTGTGGCAGTCTACAGAGGTGATTGAGTGTGAACGGGACGAGGAAGAGAAGGTTGGATACTT
>JAEIGA010003869.1_pt1 | contig 23270 bp, 18 predicted proteins | sample 9270691 | NCBI WGS metagenome assembly JAEIGA01 (sample SAMN17057246, study PRJNA624740) | gut metagenome | biome: biome; isolation source: fecal sample | host: Bos grunniens | place: China: Xizang | collected 2019 | reverse complement strand
CAGTAATTTCATTATCTATATGAGGAACAAGATAAATTATCATTTCTGTGTTTTCTTCAGTTTTGTCTTTCCCCTTAAATAACCAACCAATAAGAGGTACTTTTGAAATCCAAGGTGTGCCTTGTTCACTTTCTGTTATATCATTTTGTTTTAATCCTGTTAAAATAACTGGCTCTCCTGCCATTCCCCTTACTTGAGTTGTAATTTGTTTTTCATAAGTTGGTGGTGGATTCCCCGTGGAACTAGAAACATCTGCTCCCTGTCTTGAAACAGTTGCTTTTACTGTGGTTGTAACCATTCCATCTCCAGAAACCCAACCTTCTATATCTAGAATCAAACCTGAAACAATTTCTCTTGTTACTCCAGTGTTTTTTGTTTCTCCAGTTGTTGAGTCAACATAAGGTTCTCTGTATCGATATGTATTTGTGTTCTGAAATTGAATATTCGTTCCAGATACTCCATGAAGTGTTGTATCTGCATAAACTTGCACTTTATTTTCTGAAATACCTGTTTGTAATTGAGATGCAAAAGAATAGCCAAAAGTTCCAATTACATCAAAATTAAGTGATAGAACAGAACCTAATACTCCCTTCAAATCAAAATCAGAATCACTATTTGTGGTTTGAACGCCATTAGAAATATTCCATTTATTTGAATATGTTTCTTGAACTTGTAAAATCAACAAATCATATTTTATTCTTGTAATTGGTTTATCTATTTCTTTCTGTTCTTTTACTAATAAATTATAAGATTCTTCAGATCCCAAGAAAAATAAAGTATTTCCACTTCCTGTGTCTAAAAATTGATTTGCACTTACCGATGGTGGTAAATGTTCTAGAAAATAACTTGGCTTAATATATTGCAATTTTACAACATGGGTTGTTTTGGCAACATCACATAATGCTATAAATTCCTTTATAGAACTTATTTGTGAAGTTGGTGCTTCATATGTAATTGAAACATCAGATAATTTTAATATATTGATTTTTGAAAATCGTTTTTGCAATAATGAAATTATTTCTTCTGCCTTTATGTATTTTAGAGAATAGGAATCCCAAGTTTTTTCTTCTTCAATAATTTTTTCTGTAGAGTTTTCAAAATTATGAATTATATATACATCATTTGATTTAGTAAAACTTGTATTACACTGACCACAAACTAATTTTAATGTTTCTTCAAAAGTTTTGTCTGTTGCAATTAATCTTTCTATTGTTGTTTGAGATGAAACAAGGTTGGAAAAATCTTTATTTTCTATTGTAAAAAGATTTTCTAAAACTTCTCCCAAAGAACATTTTTCTAAATTAATTGAATAAAGATATGTATCATCATTACTTCGCTTGTAAGAAACATCACACTTTCCAGTATTTATTGCATTAAGAAGATTTTGATTTTGGGTATTTTGAGTTCTTTTTATTTGAATAAAACTACCAGAATCATTTATTTCATAATCAGACCAACTTTTCATTATCAATGATACAGCTTCTTTAACTGTAACATCTTTTATATGAATAGACATTGTTACATTTGGTAAAACTTCGTGAATTATTGTTTTTCCTGTTTTTTCTGATAACTTTTCAAAAAGCCTTGCAGGTATTACATCGTATGCATCTATATTATATAATTCTGTTTCTTCTGTTTTGTCTGATTTTTCAATTTTTATTCTAGAAACAGTCCAAACTGTATCACTTTTATTTACATAAAGACGATTTGTTAATAAAAAACTTTCAAAGGCTGTATCAAAGTCTGTTCCTGCAAATCTAAAGGAAGCTCTTCCTGAAACTGTATCATCACAAACGATGGGTGTTTCACTTGTTAATGATACTGCATAAATAATTTCTGTAATTTCTTGCTGAATAAATTCGAATCCTGTTTGTGAAAAACAAAAAGATGATAAAATGAGGAAAACAAAGGCTAAAACTTTTTCTTTTACTATCCGTTTCATAAGTTTATTATATTATAAAACAACAATGTTTTCCATATTTGTAAGGCTGTAAGTTATTAATGTTTATTAAAATATTTTCTAATTATGACTATCAGTTATAGAATAGGAAACTGACTAAGAAACAGCGACACGTGTCGCTCCAAAATTTCCAAATTCCACATTTGTGCATACCAATAAGGTGAATTGTGGTTTTTGAACAGTAAATAAGGTTTGTTCATTTTAATCTCCTATCTTGGGCAGACAGAGATTATGGTTTAAACATACTAAAACACGATAATTTTGTAAAGTATATTTGAACTCATTGCCAAACATTTTTTACTTAAAATACTTACTTAAAGTGCTTTTTTCGCTAGATTTTTTCCAAAATAAAGCACAACTGTAAGTTGTTTAAATCGTTATTTAATAAGGACTTGGACAATTTACTTTACTCAGGACAAGAGTGGTTTTCCGTCGGGCTTGCCGCCCTCTGGACTCTGGCAGGTGGGTTTGTTCTGGTTACTAGGGGGCTCACGTGATTGGGATTGATGTCAGTCACGACTTGACAGCGTGACGTGTTTAGACAATGCTTTTATCTGTTTAAGTCTATTATTATTGTACTTATTGTTGACAACCAGATTTTTCAATATTGTGTACAAGGTTAATGTCAATTTTGCAAAATTACAAAATATACACTTGAATAAAAAAATATAAACAAGTTAAAATCCTATTTATAGAAACACTCCATATTGATAATAAGGGATGAAAAAATGAAAAAAGAAACAGAATGTTTACACGCAGGTTATACACCTGGAAATGGTGATCCTCGTGTTATTCCTATTGTACAAAGTACAACATATACTTTTAATTCAACTGAACATATTGCAGATATTTTTGATGACCCAACTAAGGGCTTAATATATTCTCGCTTTGCAAATCCAACTTGTGATGCTGTGGAAAAAAAGATTGCAGCTTTAGAAGGTGGTGTTGCAGCAATGCTTACATCAAGTGGACAAGCTGCCAGTTTGCTTTCAATTTTAAATGTTTGTTCAGCTGGAGACAGTTTTATTTCCACTGCCACAATTTACGGTGGAACAATTAACCTTTTTGGATTTACTCTAAAAAAACTTGGAATCGAATGTATTTGGGTTGACGGAAACGCATCTGAAGAAGAAATCCAAAAGGCCTTTAAGCCAAATACAAAGGCTGTTTTCGGTGAAACTTTGGCAAATCCAGCTTTGCATGTGTGTGATATTGAAAAACTTGCAAATATTGCCCACAAAAACCACGTGCCTTTTATTATTGATAACACATTCCCAACTCCGATTTTGTGTCGTCCAATTGAATTTGGTGCCGATATCGTAATTCACTCCACCACAAAATATATGGACGGTCACGCTGTTCAAGGTGGCGGTGTAATTGTTGATTCTGGAAAGTTTGATTGGAAGGCAGCTTACGAAAAAACTGGAAAATTCGCAGATTTTGTTGAACCAGACGAAAGTTACCACGGAATTCGATATGTGGAAAAATACGGAAATCTAGCTTATATCCTAAAAGCTCGTATGCAATTGATGAGAGACTTTGGTTGCTATCCTGCTGCTCACAGTGCATTTTTACTAAATCTTGGACTTGAAACTCTTGCAGTTCGTATGAAGCAATATTGTGAAAACGCTATGAAAGTTGCAGAATATTTTGCTTCTCGCACAGATAAAATCGAAAAAGTTTCTTATCCGGGGCTTAAAACTGACAAATACTACGAACTTGGTAAAAAATATCTAAAAGACGGCTGCTCTGGTGTTATCAGTATTTCTATCAAAGGCGGAAGAAGTGCTGCTGTTCGTTTTATGGACAGCTTAAAACTTGCTTCAAATGTGGTTCACGTTGCAGATATTAGAACTTGTGTTCTACACCCAGCAGCAGAAACTCACCGTCAGCTAACAGATGAACAACTTGTTGCAGCCGGTATCGACGGCGGAATGATTCGCTTTAGTACAGGCTTGGAAAACATCGAAGATATTTTAGAAGATGTAAAACAAGCATTGGATGCAGTTTAAAAGCTTTTCGGGAAACGCCCTTTTCCCGAAAACCTTGTCCTGTAATCGGGCATCTTTGCCCGGCATTGTTCTTATGTGGAAAACGTCCTGTATTTTTATATGTTTTGAAATTAAATCGAGAATCAAAATAATTACAGTAAATGCGATTTTTATTTAGTAAAAGTCAATGATTGAATATGCTATCAATTTAATAAATTAATTACTTTTGCTTTCAACTGATTTTAAGAAAAATCATATTTGGGGTAAAGAACGAAAGAAACAAATCTCTAGTATTCTAAAATAACTGGGTTCTTAGCCAAATTGCGAGACTCGCAGCAATTTGGCTAAGCCGTGGCCGAGAAAGGTCGGGGTTTTAGGGGTAGGAAAACAACGGCCTTCGGACTCTGAGTGGTTTTCCTACCCCTAATTAGTTTACCAGCTTTTCAAAGCTGATTATTCTAAATTAATCTTCGCGACGTTTTCCAAAAGTCGCATGGTTACTTCTGGGTTTGACCTTAGTAAATCTTGGAAAACGTCTTCTTTTATGCGGATTAATTGTAAATCTGTTTTTGCTATAACCGTGGCTTCCCTTGGAATATCCAAAAAAGCAGAAACTTCTCCGATAAAGGAACCAGGCTCTGCAAAATCCATTCGATTTTTCTTTGTGATTTCCGCAATTCCAGAAACAATATAATAAACATCAGTTCCAAAAGAGCCCATTTCGTAAATATTTTCATCTTTTTTTATATGAATTACATTTTCAATTTTGTTAATTAATTTTGAAGGTTTTATAAACAAAAATCGCTTGATTCTTGCAAAAAAAGCTGGGTCTTCTTTTTTGGGTAATAAATAAAGTTCCCCTAAAAGTAAGGTTTCAAAAAATTGAGAAACATAAATATATTGGGCAAAAAACAAAAAAATCTGGAAAAAAATATGAACTTCCAACAAAAGAACAATAAGATTGCTTAAAACTCCATAAATCAAATTGTAACGACTTATGTTCAAAAAAATTTTTAGAGCCTTTTGCACAACAAAAAATACTCCAGTGGTTGATAAACTTGCCCAAAAACACAAACGTAATTTTGGCTTTGTTCCAGGAGCAAATCTATATGTAAAAAAAACTGCTAAAAATAGCAAGGCATAGGGCATAATAAAGACTAAAATTTGAAATAATCGAGTTTCTAATTCTGGGAAAATTACAAAAAAGTGATTTGTTCTAAAAAATGGTGTTATAGTTACAACCAAAGCTGTAATCACAGAAACTCCAACTATCAAAATAACTTCGCCCAAAAATCCACCCAACGTAAAAAAAAGATTTTTTCGGTTTGTATGATTTCTAAAAATTTTATGAAATCCTTGCATTACGTTAATAAAAAATCGTCTTGAAATCCAAAAAATCACCAAAACAGTGATAACTTCAAATATTCCAATTTTTTTGATATCCAATAAAGTGGAAGTGATGGTTTCAAATTGTTCTTGTGTAATAATATTTGATAAATATGGATAAAAGGTTGTTAATATATCCTGATTTGTGTGCAAAATTCGAGTTAAAATCATTAATATCATTAAAATCACTGGAAGTAGAGAAAATAAAAATCCAAAGGCACAAGATGAGGCATTTTGAGAAAGGGTGTTTGCAACAAACAAATCCGAAGAAATAAATATATTTTGAAAAAGAGTTCTAAGTGAAAATTTTTGCTTATTAGTATTTTTTTTCATATCTTTTATAATATACAATTAAGTAGAAAACTTGAATAGTATTTTACAATAATATATACTAAGAGTACTATGGAACGAAGTTTTGTTATGTTAAAACCAGGCGTTATTAATCGCCGTATTGTGGGAGAAGTTATTTCTCGTTTGGAAAAAAAAGGCCTAAAACTTGTAGGCATGAAAATGATGAAAATTACATCTGAATTAGCAGATAGACATTATGCAGAGCATAAGGATAAGAGTTTTTATAAGGATTTACAAACTTATATTACTTCTGGTCCTGTGGTTGCAATGGTTTTTGAAGCAGAAGACTGTGTTGCTCTAGTTCGCAAGTTAGTTGGTGCAACAAAGGTAACAGATGCTCAACCGGGAACAATTCGTGGTGATTATGCTCTTCATACCAATTTAAATATCATTCATGCTTCTGATTCTCCAAAAAATGGTGAAAGAGAAATTGGTTTATTCTTTAAACCAGAAGAAATCATTGATTGGAATGATCAAAGTTCAATTTGGTATTAGTACCTTCTAAAATGTACTTTTCAAAGAACTATTTTCGAATATAAGGAAACAGATATGGCAAGTAAAACTGTAGGAATTATTGGTGCTGGTGCTTGGGGTACAGCAATGGCTCAGGCTTTAGCTCGTGGTGGAAATTCTGTTGAAATTTGGGCATTGGAAGATGAAGTTGTTAATTCAATTAACAATGAACACGAAAATAAAAAGTTTTTACCGAATTTTAAATTACATGAAAATCTAACAGCTAGTACAGACTTAAACCAAGTTGCTTCTAATAAAGAATTTATTATTTTTGCAAGTCCTTCTTTATTTTTGGCTTCAACTGTGGCAAAGGTAAAAGACTGTGCAGGAATCAAAGAAGGAACAACTTGTATTGGTGTATTAACTAAGGGGTTTGTTCCATCTCCAGAAGGTCCAAAATTCATTCTTGAAACCATGGAAGACGCTCTTCCTGAATGTTACAAGGGTAATCTTGTATATATTGCAGGTCCAAGTCACGCAGAAGAAGTTGCTATGGGAAAACTTACAGGACTAATTGCTGCCAGTGAAAATGCCATGTCATCTATTCGTATTCGTGAATTATTAAGAGTTCCAGGACTTTTAGTTTATTCAAGTCTAGATGTAATTGGTGTTCAAGTTTGTGCTGCTGCAAAAAACGTTATTGCAGTTGTTTTTGGTTGTGTAGACGCAATGGCTGAAACATCAACTTTGTTTGGTGACAATGCAGAATCACTTCTTTTGGCTGCTGGATTAAACGAAATCCAAACTCTAGGTTTTGCACTTGGTGCTACTCACGCAGAAACTTTTACATCAATTTCTGGAATTGGAGACTTGGATGTAACTTGTCGTAGTAAATACGGTAGAAATCGTCGTTTCGGTCAAGATATTATCAAAAATAATATTCTAGACGGATTTTCAAGCCTTGACGATTTGATTGCAAATATTTCTAAAGTTGGATATTTGCCAGAAGGTGCAGTTGCTTGTAAGTATATTCAAGAAATTTCTGAAAAGAAAGGAATTAAGCTAACTCTTACAAATGCACTTTACAAAGTGTTAAATAAAGAAAAGAAACCTGAAGACTTTTTGTCAGAGGTTTTGGGGTAATTAAATGTTAGAAAAGTTGACAAATGCTTTCTCCGATGTTGTTAGAAATATAACAGGGAAGGGAACAATCTCTGAAAAGAACATTGAAGAAGCAGTTGATAAAATCAAAATGGCTTTGCTAGAAGCCGACGTAAACTTGCGCGTTGTTAGACGATTTGTAAACAGTACAATTGAAGAAGCAAAAGGTGAAAAAGTTTTACGTTCTGTTGATCCAGGTCAACAATTTATAAAAATCGTTCATGATAAGATTGTTGCTTTACTTGGGGATTCAAAAACTGATTTGCACTTAAAAGGTCCAGATACACAGTCTGTTATCCTTTTCTTAGGTTTGCAAGGTTCTGGTAAAACAACATCTGCTACAAAATTGGCAGCTCGTTTAAAGAAAGAAGGCCGTAATCCTGTTCTTGCTGCCTGTGACCTTGTGCGTCCAGCTGCTATCGACCAACTTTGTGTTATGGCTGAAAAAGCAGGTGTTCCAGTTTATAAAGAAGATGTTAAACTTCCAGGCACTGCAAAGGACGCAGTTCGTATTGCAAAAAATGCAAAAGAATACGCCAAGAAAAACGGCCACGATATTTTGATTGTGGATACTGCTGGTCGTCTTCAAGTTGATGAAGCAATGATGGCAGAAATTGCTGATATTAAGTCGGCTGTAAAGCCAGATGAGCTAGTTCTTGTTGCCGACTCCATGACTGGGCAAAATGCAGTTGATATTGCAAAAGCTTTCGATGAATCCCTTGGCTTAACTGGTGTTATCCTTACAAAGTTTGACTCAGATGCTCGTGGTGGTGCTGCTCTATCTCTAAAATCAATTACTGGTAAACCAATTTTGTTTGTGGGTACTGGTGAAAAAATCGAAGACTTTGAGCCATTCCATCCTGAACGAATTGCAAGTCGTATTTTGGGTATGGGTGATATTGTTTCTTTGGTTGAAAAAGCACAAGAAACAATTGATATGGAAGAAGCTGAAAAACTTCAAAAGAAGATGGCTTCTAACGAGTTCACACTACAAGATATGCTTGAACAGTTGCAACGGGTCAAAAAAATGGGGCCAATGCAATCTCTTATGGAAATGATTCCAGGACTTGCAGGACAAATCAGTGACCAAGATATTGATACATCTGGAATGAAAGTTCAAGAAGCAATTATTCTTTCTATGACAAAAAAAGAACGGGCAAATCACTTGATTATTGGTCCAAGCCGCAGAAAGAGAATCGCTAAAGGTTCTGGAACTTCTGTTGCAGAAGTAAATCGCTTAATCAAGCAGTTTGAAAAAACTAGACTTGCAATGAAAAAGGTAAGCCGCAACAAAGGAATGCAAAACAAATTGATGCAACAATTTGGTGGTGGCGGTTTCCCTGGATTTTAAAATCAAGTAATTAATATTTTTGACATATTTGAAAAGGTTGTCTTTTTAAGAGGTTTGTGATAAACTTTTAAATCGGCAGCCTTTTTTTGTCTGAAGTTAGTGAATACTTAATTAAAAATCCACTGAAATTGTATTGAGAGTTTAGTTATGAAAAAAGTTTTTTCTATTATTGTTTTTTTATTTTTGTTTTTAAATGTTTATTCAATTGGTCAAAATACAGCTAATATGAGTTTTAGTGTATCACCTTTGACTTTTCTTACATTGATTTCTTCTGGAAACGATGATGAATATGGAAATCAAGCATTTCCTTATATTTCATTTTCTCTAAATTTTCCCAAAAGAAATGTAGAAAAAGATATTTTCTTTTTAATATCAGGAAATGATTTTACCATTGGTTTGGAAACTCGAAATTTTAGAAATTATTCATTTGACGGTTTCTTTTTTGGTTCTTTCATTTCTTTAGATTATCAAAAACGAAAAATTGTAGAAAATGCAGTTCAAGTAGATTTCTTTTCAAGCTATAAAACAGACTTTTTTTCAGTTCTTTGTTTAAAACTAGGAACTGAAATGGGATTTAGATTGAAATTAGGGGAAATCGGAGTGTCTCCAAAAATTGCATTTTGCTTACCTATATGTGTGCCAATTGATTTAGATAAATATGCAGAAAAATATTCTTCTAATTATTGGAATTATTATTTTGCTACATTAATTATGAATATTTGTGTTGTTGGCTTAAAAATCGATTTTTAATTCAGTTGATTAAAACAAAACCCCATAACTAAAAATCCTATAAAAAGTGATTTTAAGTTATGGGGTTTCTTATGTTTGGGTTTTACAATGCTTGAAGAATCCAAACAAAGGTGAGTCAAGGGTAATCTGTATAGATTGACTCACAATTTCTTTTGATAATTTGTAGTGGTGAAATTTATTTTTGAGCTAATGAACTGATGATTGTTTTTACGGCTTCTAAATCAGTTTTGTTTAATCTATACAAGTTTTTTATAGTTTTTGATATGTCTTGAGATTGAAGATTGTCTAATATAGTTCCTGTTACAAGATATTCTACTGTTGTACCAAGGTATTTTGCAATTTTAACTGCATTTTCTGCATTTGGAATGGATTTTTGACCAGATAAATAGTTATCAATTGTGTTTTTACTTATTCCAGTACCATAAGCTAATTCTTTTATTTCAATGTCTTTGGATTCGAGCATTTCTTTTAGATTTTCTGCAAAACACATACTTTTATTATACTTTATAAAGTGATTTTTACTTGCAAGTACACTTTTTATAGTGTAAAATTGTTATATATACACTTAATTAAGTGTATGATTATCTTTATAAAGCGTATGATTACGTAGATTTTATGAGGTGGAAAATGAGAGAGTCGTTGAAATGGATTGTTATGTTTTTTTTCGTAATAAGTTTTGTTTTCGGAATTGTTGGTTGTAAGGAACCAATGCAGGTGGATACAAGTGTGAATTATGGTAGTATAAAAGGAAAAGTTTTATATAGTAATGAAAATGTAAATAATCATTCTGGTATTCAAATTACCCTTGTTTCTACAGATGGTTTAAGGACAACAGAATATAGTTCTTCTAGAGGAATTGCTACAAAGGCAAGAAGTGTAAAAGATATTAGAACTTCCAACATATCTGGAGAATATTCGTTTGAAAATATTCCAGTTGGGGTATATACAATATATGCATCATCAAATTCTTCCTTGGAAAAGGCTGTTGCAACAAATATAGTTGTAAAAGGAAAACAAACCGTAATAGCTAATGATTTAAATTTAACAGCAACAGGTTCAATAAAAGGATGTATTGTAATAGATGGTTCTACAAATGGAACTTTAGGTTTGGATGTTTTTATTGCAGGAACATCTTTTGATGGAAAAGTAGGTATAGATGGAAGTTTTGAACTTACAGGTATTCCTGCTAAAACAGGCTATGTTCTTTGTGTTCAAAAAGGTACTTCAACAAAAATAATTTCTGAAAACTTAGAGGTAAGAGCGAATGTTTCAAGAGATATTGGTGAAACATATCTTTCTTCAGATGATTTTGAAACAGGAGCATTTAATTGGAGAGGATCATGGGATTATTTTCCTGAAAATCCTAATAAATATGATGCATTTTTCTATACACAAGATGGATGTTCTTATATTTTCAATGGTTCTGCTTGGGATTTATTGGCACAAACAGGAAAAGGGGATAGTATTAATTGGCTAGGAAGTTTTTGGGCTCCAGATCATATTCCTTATGAGATTCAATATTTAGATGCATATTATAATGAACTAGATGGGTGTTCATATATATGGGATGGTACCCAATGGGTTTTACTAGCAAAAGCAGGTGCAGACGGAAAAAATATTAATTGGCGAGGCTATTATTCTAGCCATGATCAAATTTCAGAGCCTCAGGAATTAGATGTATATTTTAATACGACGGACGGTTGTTCTTATATCTTCTTTGGTGGGTCTTGGCAACTTTTTGCTCGAGAAGGAAAAGGTATTAATTGGCGAGGCTATTATTCTAGCCATGATCAAATTTCAGAGCCTCAGTATTTAGATGCATATTACAATACAACAGATGAATGTTCATACATTTACAATGGTTGGACCTGGGAACTTCTTGCACGATCAGGAAGCGACGGAAAAGGCATTAATTGGAGGGGTAGTTTTTCTAGTGAAGATGAAATTATAAGTCCTAACCATTTAGATGCATATTACAATACAACAGATGGATGTTCATACATTTACAAAGGTTGGATCTGGGAACTTCTTGCACATAATGGTAATGGAGCTGATGGTGCAGACGGAAAAGGTATTAATTGGCGTGGAAGTCATGTAAGTGCATCCTACATTTCAGACCCACAATACTTAGATGCATATTATAATACTAGCGATGGATGTTCATACATCTATACAGCTAATGGTTGGACACTATTTGCAAAAGCTGGAGCTGACGGAGCTGATGGTGCCGATGGAAAGAATATTGTTTGGAGAGGAAACTTTGAAGATGCTAATCTCATAGAAAATCCACAAGAATTAGATGTATATTTTAATACGACCGATGGTTGCTCATACATCTATACAAATAATGATTGGGAACTTCTTGCTCAAGCAGGAGCAGCTGGAAAGAGTATTGTCTGGATTGGAAGTTATCCTAATGCTGATGATATTGAAGAACCTCAATTATTGTGGGCTTTCTATAATATTACAGATGGCTGTTCTTATATCTACGATGGAAGCACATGGCAATTACTTGCTCGCAAAGGTACAGATGGGGCAACAGGCTCTGGTGATGGTAGCATTCGATGGCGTGGAACTTTTGCAAATGCTAATGAAGTTTATGAACCTGCTCCTTTGGATGCCTTCTTTAATAAAACTGATGGTTGCTCTTATATTTATAATGGTACAAACTGGGTTATGCTTGCACAAGCAGGAGAAGACGGAAAAGATGGTACTGATGGTACAAATGGAACTAATGGTAAAGATGGCAAAGGTATAAATTGGCGAGGTAGTTATAGTACTGTTAACGATATAAGTAGTCCAAAATACTTAGATGCCTATTGGAATACAACAGAAAACTGTGCCTACGTGTATAACGGTTCTAAATGGACAGTTCTTATAAAAGGACCTGCTAGTGGTGGTACAGGTAGTAGTTCAAATACTAATATCGGTTCTGAAGTTGGTGCTAATGTTGTTGGAACAACCCTTGTTAGTTGGGATAGTACACCAGCAAGTGGTGTAATAAGAATTCCAAACGGTGTTACAGATATTGCAGAAGAGGTCTTCTATAATAACGATAAAATTACACGGGTTATTATTCCTAGTACTGTAGTAAATATTGGCATAGCAGCATTTGATGACTGCGATAATTTAACAAGTGTAGAGTTTTTAGGTCCTGGATTAGAAATTATTGGTAGAGCAGCATTTTACGATTGCGATAACTTGGTAAATATAACACTACCGAATACATTGAAAGCTATTGGACATGGAGCATTTATGTATTGTTCAAAAATAACTACAGTGAATATTCCAGGCAGTGTAGTAACTATTAGTTCTGATGCCTACGCTTATTGTTCTATGCTTAGAAATTTGACAATAGGTTATGGTGTAGCAGAAATACAGGCTAATGCTTTTGAAAGCTGTGTTGCACTTACAAGTGTAACAATTCCTAATTCAGTAGTTCTCATATATGGAAATGTTTTTTACAAATGTAGTTCTTTATCAGACTTACAAATTTCTCCTAGTACTTGGGAACATGTTGGATACTACACCGGAACAGTTTCGAATCTCACTCTTTCTGATTTAACAAAGTATGATTCTCAAAACTTATATCAATATAGTCGTGTAACAGAATAAATATATCTTTCTACGGCGGATTACTTTTATAGTTTTTCGTCGTGGAAAGACTATATGAAGAGAACGTTTTTTGAAAATTGTTTTTCTTCCCTTTTTAAAATCCCGTCTCGTTGTCTTGTATTTCCAAGCCTTCAGACGGGATTTTTAACATTTCTCCCGTAAACTATTCCTATGCAAAAAAAATGTTTTGTAGCGTTGCTGATATTTTTCACGCTTTTGCTGTCAAGTTTTTCCCAATCGCAAAATAAAAAGCAGATTTTCTCCCTTGAAACAGAATATTTGGCAAAGGGTCTCAAAAACAATGGTTGGGGAATTGGCTTTTCCTATGAAAGAGAGCTTTTCCATGGAATGGCTGTGAAAGGCGGACTTTCTCACATGACCATGTGGATGAAAAATCCTTCCCTAATTTTGACTTCTGTGGAAATTACAGGAGATATTTTATATTATCCTTTTCAGAGAGGCTTAGATTGGGTTTATTCTGGGTGACAATGTAAAACCGGTTTTTTTATGTATGATGGTTCATCAATAACAGAAGAAAACAGCCAAGATTGTGTAATTTCTCTTTATCCTCTAATTGGATGGAAGCAATCTTTTTTTGATATTGTGATGGTAGACCTTTTTGGCGGATATCGATTTGTGGTAAATCCTCAAGATCAAAAAGGGGTGATAAAAAGCCAAGTAAAAAATGCCTTTGAATATGGTTTGAAGGTAAAAGTTAGTTTGGGAAATCTGTTTAACTTGTGGAAAAAATAAGATGAGGTAATTTTTTTGATAAAAAATGTCTAAGTGCAACAAAAGTCTCTAAAAAGTGATATTATTATATTAACACTTGTTTGGGAGTTTTTATGAAAAAGAAAATCTTTTTATCAATATTGATTTTTGTCTTGTTGCCTACTTTATTTGGTTTTCAATCTATGAATCACAAAGACTTTTTTGTGTTGTTTAATAACAAAATTGGGGAAAGTTACAAACGAATTGTGCTTTTGAATAAAAAGTCTAACTTGGCAAAACTTGGAAAAGAAGAAGTTGCAGGAAAAATCAGCGGAAAAATTTATTATCACGCAAAGATAAACGGTTTAGGTGGACTTGTTACAATTCGCTACGAAAACTTTTCTGACGAAGAAGGCTGGGTTTTTAACGGAGAAATCATTACAAAGGCAAATATCAAAGGAAATGGCAATTTTGACGGAAAAGTTGATGTAAGTGGCTTGTACAACGCAACAGTTTTTTTTGATAAGGTAAAGCTAGAAAATAATCTTCCTAGCGAAGGCTCTTACGGTGTTGCTTTTCCAGGAGAATCTCGAAAAGAAGTACCTTATCAAGCGTATTTCGATTCTATAATATTTGAAGAATAGAAACAAAGGTGAGTCAAGGTTTTAAGTGAAACATTTCTTGACCACTTGTCTTTCGAATAATTTTTTTTAGAAAATTGTAAAAGATATAAAAAATCCCCCAGAGTTTTCATTGAAATCTGGGGGTATGTTTTTAAATTTCGTTTAATTTTGTGCTTTACCAGTTGAATTTACAACGTAGCTAGAAGTTCCAGCAAATTGGTCAATCAATTTGATTCTTGAATTCCAATATTCTGCTTCACTTGCTGTTGTATAAGGACCAACTCTTAAGCGATAGTAAATCACACCTTTGCTGTCTTTATATGTAAAAATCTCTGAATTGATTTTTTCTTCTAGAAGAGCAGCTCTGGCATCTTCTGCATTCTTTTTTCCTGTAAAAGAAGCAACTTGTACCCAGAATTGATCTGCAACTGGTTTGCTTTCAGTAACAGTTTTGGAGGAAGTTGATTTGCTACTTGAAGCTGTTGTTGTTTTTGTAGTGGTTTTTGCTGTATTTGATGTTGCAGAAACCTTTGGAGTTTCTACGCATTCTTCTGCATTTGTTGTTTGAGTTTTTGGAGCAACTGATGTTACAGTTACATTTTGTGATTTTGACTGTTCTTTTGAAACAGTAGGCAATGTAACAATTGTTGTATTACTTTCAGAAGATTCTTCTGCTTTTGTTGAAGGATTTTGTGTATAAACGTTTGTTGTTCCAGCAATTAAAGTAACTGTATCAACTGTTATAGTTTTATTTTCATCCATTACAGTTTGTAAAGTTTTATTATCTTGAGTGGCAGAATCATTAATAGAATCATTTGATTCAATGGAAACTATATTTTCTGTTTCTGTGGCACTGTATAGCTCAGGATTTTTTACTTCGCCTTTTATCCAAGTGTTTCCTGTGGCCTGTAAAGAACCAAGATTTTGTTGATCTAATGTTTTTGGTGAAGCTAAAAACAATGCAACACCTACAACTACCAATAAAAATAGTCCAGAAGCTGCAACAATCCACAATATCCGTTTTTGATCCATATTATTCCCCTCAATTATATGAAAGATGATTAATTGTCTTTTTTAATGGATTTTAGGATTTTATCTAATTTTTTTTCTAGTTTATTAGATTTTCCAATATTCCATATACTGTAAATATCGGTTTTTAAAAATTTATATTTAGCAAAGATTTTAAATTGTGACGCAAAACGCTTAAAAATTTCTTTTGAGGGGAGATTATCACGTTTTTTTGCCCTAAAAAATCTTATGCAAATTGGAGCTTTTACAAAAATTATTCCATCACAGCGATTCACAACTGGAGTTTTGTATAAAACTGTGGCATTTAACACAATGTTTTTATCTGGATTTTCGTCAATATATCGATTTAAGATTTCGTTGATTTTTGGATGAATTATACTTTCCTGTTTTGCCAAAAGGTTTTTATCACTAAAAAGAATAATCCCAAGATTTTTTCGATTTATTGTTCCGTCGGGATTTTGGATTTGTATTTCCTTTTCTGTGGCAATTTTAGAAAAAGCCTCTAAAATTTGATTTTTAGCTTCTTCTATTGCCTTATGAACCAACTTATCTGCATCGAAGGCTAAAAATCCTCTTTTTTCAAGGAGACTTGAAACATAATTTTTCCCCGCTGCCATTGAGCCAGTAACTGCTAAAATCATTCTATTATCTTGTGACGCTTTTTTTGTTGATTTTGGGATTTTTTCCATTTTTAAGCCTTAGTGAAATTGTCCCCAGGAAGTGCCACTTTCCACAGAAACTTTTAGTGGAACATCCAACTTAATCACATTTTCCATGGTTTCTTTCATAATTTTTGAGACAAGTTCTGCATCCTTTGTATCACATTCCACAATCAATTCATCGTGAACTTGTAAGAGCATTTTTGCATTTGGCACTTTTTCTAACAGTTCATTGTGCACTGCAATCATAGCCATTTTTACAATATCCGCTGCTGAACCTTGAATTGGCGTATTTTTTGCCATGCGTTCTGCTCCAGATTTTTCAAGCTTGTTTTTGCTAGTAATTCCGTAGATATAACGGCGGCGACCAAGGAGTGTTTCTACGTAGCCAGTTTCTTCTGCTTTTAAAATTACATCCTGCATAAACTGGGTAATTCCAGAATAGGTTGCAAAATAGGCGTTCATAAAGTCTTGGGCTTGGGTTCGGCTGATATTTAAATCCTTTGCTAAGCGAAAGGCACTCATTCCATAAATTACGCCAAAGTTAATAGTTTTAGCAACTCGACGCATATCTGGTGTAACAGAATCTGGTGTGGTGCCAAAAATCATTGCGGCTGTGGCTTTGTGAATATCTGTGCCTTCTCTAAAGGCTTTACACATATTTTCGTCTTTTGAAAGGTGAGCGAGGACTACAAGTTCAATCTGGGAATAGTCTGCACTTACAAGAGTTCTGTTTTCAGGACTAACAAAGGCACTTCTGATTTTCCGTCCGGCTTCGTCCCTTACTGGAATATTTTGCAAGTTTGGATCTCGGCTAGAAAGTCTTCCTGTGGCAGTTCCGGTTTGTATAAAACTTGTGTGAATTCTTCCAGTTTTATCAGTGAGTTTTGGTAAAGTTTCCACATAAGTTGAAAGAAGTTTTGCAAGTCCTCGATATTCTAAAATTTTTGCAGGAACTGGATGAAGGGTTGCAAGTTCTTCTAAAACTGATGTGTCTGTTGAATAGCCTGATTTTGTCTTTTTCCCATGGGGAAGACCTAAATCTTCAAATAAAATTGCTCCAAGTTGTTTTGGAGAAGCGATATTAAACTCTTTTCCGCAAAGTTCGTAAATATCCTTTTCTGCGGATTTTAGTTTTTTTTCTAATTCAACTTGATAATCTTCTAAAATCTTTTTTTCTAAGTTAATGCCGTTAATTTCCATTTCTGTAAGAATTGGCAAAATTTTCATTTCAAGATTAAACAAATCTTTTAGCTTTGGATTTTCTCCAGAATTGATTTTTGGCTCAAAATATGACCAAAGTTGTAAGGTGAAATCTGCATCTTCTGCGGCATAAGGAGTGGCTGTTTCCACATCCAAATCCATAAAAGTTTGGCCTTTTTTTACGAGGGAATCAAATTCTGTGCCAATAAGTCCAAGTTTTGTTTCTGCAAGTTTTTCTAGGCTAAAGGATGATTTTGATCCATTTTCGGTTTTATCAGGATTTAAAAGCCAGGCTGCAATCATTGTGTCCACAATTTTGGCTTTGCAGTGAATTACGTCTAATCCTGCGGTTTTTAAAACTTGTAAATCGTATTTTCCGTTGTGGAAACAAATAGTAATGTCAGAATCAAAAAGACGTTTTAGCTCAGAAAGGGCAGTGCTTTCGTCGATTAAGTCTCCTGCTAAAAGCATATCTGTAATTCGTAATGGAATGTAAAAACCTTTGCCTTTTTCTACGGAAAGGGAAAATCCAGCAAGAAGTGCTTCCATTGGGTTTAGACTGTTAGTTTCTGTGTCTAGGGCTACTAATTTTTTTTCTAGTGCAATATCAATTAAGTTAGATAGTTCTTCTTTTGTTCTAAGGGCTTTGTATTCTCCTTGATTTTGAACTGGTTCTAAAATTAAGGTTTCTTGGTTTCCTTCTATTTGATTTTTAGCTTTGTCTGAAATTTTTGTTTTATCGTCTGATTCTGGAGCTTCTAAAGTAAAATCTTCAGGATTTTCTAAAAGTCCATATTCAAAATAGGATTTTGCAACGGAAGGAATTCCAAGGTCTTTGAGTTTGTTTCCAGTCTCTTTGTAATTTAGCTTTTCTGTAGAAAAATTTTCAAGGTTAAAGTCAATTTCTACATCATTTTTTAGGGCAATTAATTTTTTTGAGAAAAAGGCACTTTCTTTTCCTAAACGAATTTTTTCTCCAGTTGCTCCTTTTATTGTATCTGCACTTTCATACAAAGCATCTAGTGAGCCATATTCTTTTAAAAGTTTTGAAGCAGTTTTTTCTCCAATCCCTTTTACACCTGGCACATTATCCGCAGTATCTCCCACAAGGGATAACATGTCTAGCATCAATTCGGGAGTTACGCCCCATTTTTCTTCTACTTCTGAAATGCCAATATCTTGCCAGCCTCCAGCTTTGTCTGGACACATCATTGTGGTAGATTCTGTTACAAGTTGCATTAGGTCTTTGTCACCAGAAAGGATTTTGCATCCAAGGTTTTGAGCTTGGCAGTAAGTTGCAACGGTGGCAATTATGTCGTCGGCTTCAAATCCGTCTTGGCGTAAAACTTTTACACCTAAAGTAGAAAGCAAGTCTTCTATTACAGGGATTTGTGCGTGTAAATCTTCTGGAGTTTTATCTCGGGTTGCTTTGTATTCAGGATACATTTCGTGGCGAAAGGTTGGAATCCGTGAATCAAAGGCTGCAATTATGTATTTTGGATTATGGGATTTTATAAGATTTATAAGATTTCTAAAAAAGCCAAAAACAGCTGACACATTTTCGTTTTTGCTGTTTACCAGTGGACGGGTTATAAATGCAAAATATGAGCGATAGATTAATCCGTAAGAATCTATTATGTAAACATCATTTTTTGAGTCCATTTATAACCTCGTTTTGTGGGATTTTAAATAATTGGCCAAGTTTTTTTCTCCTTGACCATAAAGTTTAGTTTTGTTTTAAGCCTCGTTTAAATTCTGTAACTCTTGCACAGGCTGTGGTATTCCATGGACTGAGGTCGCCACGTTTTAAGAAATGGTAACCAACTCCAGCAATCATGGCGCCGTTATCTGTACAAAGTTTTAGTGGTGGGAAAATGCAACGTAAATCTGTTCGTTCTGCTAACATTGAGCGAAGACGAGAGTTTGCTGCAACGCCGCCACCAGCTACAATAGTTTTTATTCCTGTATCTTCTACTGCTTTGAATAAACGGCTTAAAAGAATTTTTACTGCTGTTTCTTGGAAAGCAGCACAAATGTTTTCGTTTGTTTTTTCGTATTCAGGATTCCAAAATTGGTCAATTTGATTGATAACCGCAGTTTTTAGCCCAGAATATGAAACATCATAACGGTGCTTGTCTGCCATGTTTTTTAAGTTTGGCATTGGGAAATTTGCAGCTTTTGGATTTCCCTCTTTCGCAAGTTTGTCAATTACAACCCCACCTGGATATCCAAGATTGTAGAATTTTGCAACTTTGTCAAAAGCTTCACCAACTGCATCATCAATGGTTGTTCCTAAAACTTCGATTTTGTCAAAGTCTGATACTTTACAGATAATACTGTGGCCACCAGAAACCAAAAGCCCAAGATAAGGATATTCCACATCTTTCATAAGATCTTCTTGACCTGGTAAAACTAGGTTTGCGGCATACAAGTGACCTAACATGTGATTTACTGCGATAAAAGGTTTTCCAGTACTCCAAGCAAGAGTTTTTCCAAATGTTAAGCCAACTAGTAAAGAGCCCATAAGCCCCGGACGATTTGTTGCTGCAATTCCGTCTATATCTTCCATTGTAAGATTTGCTTCTGACAAAGCTTGTTTTACAACTGGCAAAATCCACTCAGCGTGTTTACGACTAGCAATTTCTGGAACAACGCCATTATAAACTTGGTGAAAAGGAATTTGAGTTGCTACAACATTACTAATAATATATTTTCCATCTTCTACAATGGCACAAGCTGTTTCATCACAAGAAGATTCAATACCAAGAATTTTCAAAATTGGACTTCCTTATAATTATTTTATCAAAATTATTCTAAGTTCCATTTGTTAATGGAAGCGTCAAATCCCCAAAGTGCATCATATATTGAAGATTGGGTTGAAGTAACAGAAACAAAAAAGTTATCTTTGTTATCAAATTTCCAAACGCCAATTACTTCTCTTGTTCCAAAGGCACTTTCTGCATTGTTTCCAAGTTTTACAAAATCACTGATAGAACCATTTTCTAAAATTTGTGCAACTTGAACTCCTGTTAAAGTTCCTGCATAAAGTTTATCTTCAAAAATAAATAGAGATGTAATTTTGCTTGTAGTTTCTTTCCCATTTACTTTTTTATCTTCAGCTAAAAAGGCAACTGTACCATTTGTTGCATAAGCTACAGATGTTGAAAAATAATCAGTTCCATTAAGGTTGATGGCAGCCTTTACCACGCCTTCTACATTTGTTGTGATTGCAGTTTCGGAAACTGTATTTCCTTCTAACTTATAAACTTGTCCGTTTTTTGTGATGTATGCCTTTGAATTTTCAGCCTGATTGTCAAACAAGAAAGAAACTTCATCTGTAACAGTTTTCCAATCAGAAGAATCTAGACTTCCATTTTCATTTAGAAGATGGGAATAAACTGTGAAAACTGTAACAACTTCTGTTTTTTCATCTTTTGTAATTTCTTTATCTTTTGGATTTCCAAGAATGTAAAGATATTTTGCATTCTCGTTTTTGCCGTAGGCAACAGTTACGATTTCCTTATTTGGTACAGAGATTTTTGACCATTTATTAGCTTCCATTGATTTTTGATTCAACATTCCATTTGCGGCATAAAGTGTTGAATCAATTTTTCGCATTGAATATACGGTTCCCTTAATTGTTTGATTTTCTAATTTTATTTCTTGGGAAATATCATAAAAAACAGGGCTTTGTTCACAAGCTGTAAAAAAAACTAATAGACAAAAAATAAATAAATATGCTTTTTTCATTTGTAAATCCTTAAAAATTGATATTAAAAGTGATATCTAACACTTGCAGAAATATCTGTGATAAAACCTGTGTAATTGTAATCAGAATTTCTGAACCATTGTGGAAGAATGTAAAGTCCTGCTAGAGCACCAAAAGACCATTCTGAAGAAAATCTATAGAAAAAGCCAACTTCTGGTTTAATTGCAAGACCAAAGTAACTTTTATCAACATAGTTTTGTGCTGCTCCACCAATTCCAATGTACAAAGGAATTTCTATTTTTCCTGTGTTAAATTGATATCCTGCTTTTAAGAAAAAGGGAATGAAATAAAAGACATTATTTCCAATGGTTTTAAGATAATTAAAACTAACGTCTCCACCAAGATTAAAGTTATCAGTTAAAAAAACGTGATATCCTAAGGTTCCAGCGCCACCGAGAGTTAATTGTTCTGGTTTATTTGGAATGTTTAGGGAAAGATTAAGTTTTGCGTATTGATCACCTTTTTGACTTGCTCTAAAAACATAATCACTGTCGATTTCTTGAGCAAAAAGTCCGAAACTGGCTACTAAGCAAAGAAATAAGAAAATTAGACGTTTCATTTTAAGAAGTTCTCCTATTTTATATGATAAAAATCTATGGAAATAAGTGTTAAAATTTTGTACAATATTATACATCAGACTGTAATAATATACTTGTTTTGGCACTCATTGTCCACAACAGAAAACCAAAACAAGAATTTTCAGTTACAATTTTTTATATTGATTTTTGGGAGAAAACCATGGCAGCAACAATTATTGATGGATTTGAAATTGCACGACAAGTTCGTGAAGAAGTAGCAAATAAAACAGCAGAGCTAAAAACAAAGGGAATTAATCCTTGTTTGGCAGTTATTTTAGTTGGCGAAAATCCTGCAAGTGTTTCTTATGTTACTGGAAAACAAAAAGCTTTAGCAGAAGTTGGAATGTTAGACAAATCTATTAAACTTCCAGAATCTACAACAGAAGAAGAATTGCTAAATTTAATTGATGAACTAAACAAAGATGATAGCGTTCACGGAATCTTGGTTCAGTTGCCACTTCCAAAACATATTAACGAACAAAAAGTGATTTTAGCAATCAGTCCAGATAAAGACGTTGACGGTTTCCATCCAGTAAGCGTTGGAAATCTTGTTATTGGAAACAAATCTTATCTTCCTTGTACACCACACGGTATTATCGTGCTTTTGAAAAAGATGGGAATCGAAACAGACGGAAAAAATGCTGTTGTAATTGGTCGTTCAAATATCGTTGGAAAACCAGTTGCACTTTTGCTAACACGTCGCGAATGTAATGCAACTGTAACAATTTGTCACACAGGAACAAAAAATCTTGCAGAAATCACAAAACAAGCTGATATTTTGATTGCTGCTGTTGGAAAACCTCAAACTGTAACTGCTGATATGGTAAAACCAGGGGCAGCTGTTATCGACGTTGGTGTAAACCGCATTCCAGATGAAACTAAAAAAAGTGGTTTTCGTCTTGTAGGTGATGTTGATTTTGAAGCTGTAAAAGAAATTGCAAGTTTTATCACTCCAGTTCCAAGAGGTGTTGGTCCAATGACTATCGCTATGTTGATGCAAAACACTCTTGAAGCCGCAATGGAAAAACTAGAAAAATAATGAAAGATATTCAAAATCAAAACGACAATAGAAAAATCCCTTTGCAAAAAGTTGGCGTAAAGGGATTAGAATATCCTATCGTGGTTTTAGATAAAAAGAATAAGACCCAAAATACAAGTTGTAACGCAGATTTGTTTGTGAATCTTCCTCATCACTTTAAGGGAACTCACATGAGTCGCTTCATAGAGATTTTTCACAAGTATCACAAAGATTTGTCTATGAAGCAGTTTTTGCTTATGTTAGAGGAAGTGTGTACAAAACTTAATGCAGAAAAAGCTTTTGGAACTATAAAGTTTCCTTTTTATCTTGAAAAGGAAGCTCCAGTTTCTAAGCAAAAAGGCATGATGTGTTATCAGTGTACCTACGAAGGGGAAGTTTCCCTTTTATCTGAGGATAAATTCGATAAAGCTTTTACAGTTTCTATCGAAGTGCCGGTTACAACTTTGTGTCCTTGCTCAAAGGCAATTAGCCAATATGGGGCTCACAATCAACGGGGCGTTGTAAAAGTAAAATTGCAAGGTTCTCACTTTTTCTGGATTGAGGATATTATCAATTTGATAGAAAATTGTGCTTCTTGTGGAGTTTTTTCTGTTCTAAAACGTCAGGATGAAAAGTTTGTAACAGAACAAGCCTATGAAAAT
>JAEIGA010003868.1_pt1 | contig 23281 bp, 17 predicted proteins | sample 9270691 | NCBI WGS metagenome assembly JAEIGA01 (sample SAMN17057246, study PRJNA624740) | gut metagenome | biome: biome; isolation source: fecal sample | host: Bos grunniens | place: China: Xizang | collected 2019 | reverse complement strand
GTTTCGGACGACAGCGGAATGGGTACTTTGAACACCATCAAGGACGCCAAGTTCGGAAGTACATTCGGCGAGAAGAACCTCGTCCAGCCGGATATGAACATGTGCTTCGAATATGCATGCAAGGCTCCTATCGATGATAACATCGCTCAGACTCTGATCGTTCTCGTGGAGAATACTACGGAATACGGAGGAGTATGCTACATGTACGGCGACGGAACTGCAGTTGCCTGCTGTCCTAAGTCAGCTGATGCATATCCATACGACTTCCGCGGAATCGTGCAGCACGAGGCCGGCGGACACGGATTCGGTAAGCTTGCGGACGAGTACATCTACCACAATGCATTCATCTCCACATGTATATGAACTGACGGATGCAGTCACGTAGATGAATTCATGGCAGGCAAGGCAAACGGCTGGTATGCTAACCTCGAGCTCACAGGAGACATGAACGAGGTAGGTTGGTCACACCTTATCTTCCACCCTAAGTACTCTAATGTGGTTGACATTTACGAAGGTGGCTACTTCCACACTCGCGGAGTTTACCGCTCGGAGCCTACAAGCTGTATGAACAACAACATCCCTTACTACTCTGCGATCTCGCGTCAGGCTATGGTCGAGAGAATCAAGGAGTACGCCGGCGAGCAGTTCGACCTTGAGACATTCATCGACAAGGACGTGACCACAGCCGGACCTACTACAAAGGGACTTGGATATGACCTGGCTATCCCTACATACGACAACGGCAAGCAGCATGCTCCTGTCTACATGGGTGACAAGCCTGATTTCAGAAAGTAGTATTTTACTAAATTGAAAAGTATGAAAAAGTTATCAATTATAATAGCTTCCCTGGCAGCCCTTGTGGCCTGCCAGAAGGAAGCCCCTGTAACCCTTCAGGACGACGGCCAGATCCGCTTCGAGTTTGGTCTGCCTTCGACAAAGGCTACTGCGGAAAATTTCGAGGCAGGGGATCAGGTGTCCGTATGGGCAGTCGAATACACCTCGGAAGAGGCTCCTGAACTTCAGATCGGAGGCAACTTTCTCAATAATGAGCTGTTGACTTATAATGGGGCGACATGGACTCCATCACGCAAGGTATACTGGAGCGAGAAGCCGTGTGACTTCTATGCGGTGTATCCTTACATCAGACCTAATTCTGTGGAGTCATATATCTTCGAGATCCAGGCCGATCAGAACTCTCCAAGGACAGCTGATGCGCTTGGCGGATATGAGGCAAGCGACCTTCTCTTCGCGAAGGCAGAAAATGTCTCTCGCGCTGACGGAAAGGTGTGCCTGAGATTCAGGCACATGATGTCGAAGTGCATCGTTAACGTGGTCAAGGGTGAGAAGTTCGAGGGTGAGCTTCCTGAGGATATCGCAGTGCATATCTACAACACTGTAACTACTGCTGACCTCAACCTTGCAAACGGTTCGATCGAGAAGTATGCCCTCGGCAACCGCAACACCATTACCATGAAGAAGCTCGCTTCTGATAAGTTCGAGGCGGTGGTCATCCCGCAGAACATCGAGCGCCGCACTCCGCTCATCGAGATCTCGATGGGAGGTATCGCTTACCTTATGGAGTACAGCCTTTCGTTCAAGCCGGGCTATCAGCATACCATTAACCTTACAGTAAACACATCACCTGACCAGGAGAAGTTCGAGATTGCTATCGACGCCGGCGCAGGTGGAATGAGAAACTAATTACCTATGAAAAAGATTACTATGATCATAGCCGCACTTGCGGCAGTGGCTTCATGTCAGAAGCCGGAGGTGGAGATTCCTTCTCCAGTTGTTCCTCAGGATCCGCAGGAGGAACTCCTTCCTATGAATTTCTCACTTGATGTCCAGACCAAGGTTTCGGATACTTATTTCGATTATGGCGACCAGGTCGGTATCTATGTCGTCAGACATGAGGACTATAACTGGGGTGATCCATATCTGTATGATAGCGACAATGTTTATGATAATGTCTGTCATACCTATGATTGGAACGGATGGAGTTTCGGAGAGATGTACTGGCAGGACAAGATCACTCCGTGTGATTTCTATTGCTACTATCCATATTCTGATTATATTGACAGTGTGAATTCTTATTACTTTTCTGTGGATACTGACCAAAGCAGTCAGGAGAACTACAAGCGGTCTGATTTCGTATGGGGTAAGGCACATATGGTCTATCCTACTTCCGAGCGCATAGACATCCAGACCAGCCACGTGATGAGTAATGCAGTAATCTATCTCAGACCTGGCGACGGCTTCACAGCAGAGGCTTTCCAGTCCGCTGAAATCAGTGTAAGACTTCGCAATGTGATGTGTGACTCTTATGTTAACCTGTCTTCCGGCAAGGTTACTGCCACCAACGACAGGAAGGAGATGATTCCATATAATGAGGGTGACCGTTATCGTGCAGTGGTGGTGCCTCAGACGGTTTCTGAGGGATCCGAGCTTATCGTAGTGACCGTGAACGGCACTGAGTATGCATTCAAGAAAGGATTTACTTTCGAGTCCGGCAAGCAGCACAAGTTTACAATCAATGTCAACAAGACCGGCAGCGGCGTTAACGTAGGTGTCGGAGGCTGGGATGAGGATGATTGGGATAATGGCGGTGACGCTGAATAAATTTAAGATATCATGAAAAAATACCTTATACTAATGATTGCAGCGTCGCTTGCTGCTGCATCATGCAACAAGACAGAGAGTCCTGTGTCGCCATCAGAGGATAAGCTTCCTATCGAATTGTCGCTTTCTCTCCAGACCAAGGCTACGGATGCTGCTTTTGAAAATGGGGACAAGATTGGAGTATATGTGACCTATGACGGTTATCTGGATGCATATGAGAACTATGTTGACAATGCAGGCTTCACTCTCTCCGGCAACAAATGGGTGGCTGATAATGAAATCTACTGGGCAGACAAGACCAATACGGCGGATTTCTACTGCTATTATCCATACGGTACTCCTGTTGATGCGACTGCATACAATTTCACAGTAAAGTCTGACCAGACCAGCCGCGCGAATTATGCTGCATCTGACTTCCTCTGGGGACGTACCATCGGAGCTGCTCCTGGTACCGGTGCGGTGTCTATCCGTACCTCTCACATCATGAGCAACATCCTTGTGTATCTTGAGCCTGGCGACGGATTCACATCTCAGGAGTTTGCTGCAGCGCAGAAGAGTGTTACTATCGGTAACGTGAAGAACAACTCTATTGTCAACCTTGCATCAGGCGGAGTATCCGCTACTGGTGACGTTTCCGTGATCACCCCATATTGGACAGGCGAGTGCTACCGTGCCATTGTGGTTCCGCAGAATGTCGCTGCAGATGCCAGCCTGATCATTCTTAACATCAATGATGTGACCTATACTCTCGCCCGCGAGTTCTCATTTGAGGCCCGCACCCAGCACAAGCTGACAGTGACCGTCAATAAATCGACCAGCGGCCTGAACGTCAGCATAGACAGCTGGCTCATCGACGAGACCGAGCATACCGGCTCGGCAATGTAATCGATTTTAACAAAAAATCCATATCTTTGTCTATATAATAGAGATATGGATTTAAAGAAGATAATAAAAGACTGGATGCTTCCCATCGCTATGGTGACGGGAGCATCCATTTATCTTTTGTATCGCGGTATGCCGGAGCCGGTCCATCAGGCGGGTCCTTACCTAAGTGGTCTGATAGGTATCCTGCAACCGCTTCTGATATTTGCAATGCTCTTCCTGACGTTGTGCAGGATTGAGCCTAAGGATCTGAAGCCGCATAGATGGCATTGGTGGCTGCTTCTGATTCAAGGCGGCCTCTTTGTGGGGCTGGGTTTTCTTGCCAAGGGACTTATGGAGTGGTGTCCGGGGACTTATCATGACAAGCTGGTCCTGATTGAGAGCGCGATGCTGTGCTTTATATGTCCTACGGCGACGGCAGCGGCAGTTGTAACCCGCAAGCTTGGGGGAGATGTTGCCGGAATAACGACGTATACTGTCCTTGTAAATCTTCTTGCAGCCGTGGTCGTGCCTCTGATCGTCCCTATGCTTCATCCTGTTGCCGGCGTGGATTTCTGGACAGCCTTCAGCGTCATACTTGCAAAGATCTTCCCTTTGCTTATCTTGCCTTGTCTTGCTGCCTGGATGGTGCGTTATCTGGCTCCGAGGCTCCATCGGAAGCTTCTGCGTTACCCCGATCTGCCTTTCTATCTCTGGGCTGTAGCCTTGACCCTGGCCATAGCAGTCACAACCAGATCCATAGTGCAAAGTACCATGAGCGTCAGGCTTATGCTTCTGATAGCCCTGGTGTCTCTTGTATGCTGTGTATTGCAGTTTGCAATGGGGCGTTTTATCGGAAGCTGCTACAAAGGGAGAAATGTCGGAATGCATGTCAATAAGGTGACTGCCGGACAGTCTCTTGGTCAGAAGAATACAGTTTTCGCCATCTGGATGGGCTACACCTTCATGATACCGGAGACGGCCATTGTAGGAGGCCTGTATTGTATCTGGCATAATTTCTATAATTCCTGGCAGCTCTACCGCTCGGGTAAATGACGGAGTGACGGACACTCCGGTTGGGAAAATCGCTAATAAAAAATGCCAAAATTGCTCCTGATTGGCCTCAAAATGAGGTGTCAGGAGCAATTTTGGCTATTTATGCTATCTCTCTTCTAAAGCTATACAAGAGGCTCTCCGGTCATGGCTGCAGGCTGCTCGATGCCCATCAGCTTGAGGATTGTAGGAGCTACGTCGGCAAGCTTGCCGTTCTTTACTTCCTTGATCTCTTCACCAGCATTCACCACGATGAAAGGAACATCGTTAAGTGAGTGTGCGGTGTTAGGTGTGCCGTCTTCGTTTACTGCATAGTCAGCGTTGCCATGGTCTGCAGTGATGAGGATCACATAACCCTGTGCCTTAGCTGCTTCCACGACCTTCTCAACGCATCCGTCAACGGCTGTAACTGCCTTGCGGATAGCCTCGTATACTCCTGTGTGGCCGATCATGTCGCCGTTTGCGAAGTTGAGGATGATAAGGTCGTTCTTACCGGTGTTGATAGCCTCAACGAGCTTCTCTGTCACCTCAGGCGCGCTCATCTCCGGCTGGAGATCGTATGTCGCAACCTTTGGAGAATTTACAAGGATGCGGTCCTCGTTATCGAAGAGAGACTCGGCACCACCGTTGAAGAAGAATGTTACGTGTGCGTACTTTTCGGTCTCAGCGATACGGAGCTGGTTCTTTCCAGCCTTTGAAACAACCTCTCCGAGAGTCTCCTGTACGTTTTCCTTGTCGAAGAGGATGTGCACGCCCTGGAATGAAGCGTCGTAAGGAGTAAGGCAGCAGAAGTAAAGAGGAAGGGTATGCATTCCGAACTCAGGCATATCCTGCTGGGTGAGGACTGCTGTAAGTTCGCGTGCACGGTCGTTACGGAAGTTGAAGAAGATAACAGCGTCGCCCTCCTGGATCTTTGTGAGAGGCTGACCGTCAGCTCCTGTTACGGCGATAGGTCTGATGAACTCGTCTGTGACACCCTCGTCGTATGAAGCCTGGATAGCCTCTGTAGCAGAAGCAGCATAAGTGCCCTTGCCCTCGACAAGGAGGTCATAGGCCTCTTTCACTCGCTCCCATCTCTTGTCTCGGTCCATAGCGTAGAAACGTCCGCATACTGTAGCTACCTTGCCGGTAGACTTCGCCATCTCTGCCTCAAGAGCCTCTACAAATCCCTTTCCGCTCTTAGGGTCGGTATCACGGCCGTCCATGAAGCAATGAACGAATACATCCTCGAGTCCATATTCCTTAGCCACATTGAGGAACTCATATACGTGCTCAAGCGAGCTGTGCACACCGCCCATCGATGCAAGACCCATCAGGTGGAGCTGCTTGTTGTTAGCCTTTACATAGTCGTATGCAGCCTTGATCTCAGGGTTCTGGAGGAACTTGTGTTCACGTGCTGCTATGTTGATCTTCACGAGGTCCTGATACACCACGCGGCCTGCGCCGAGGTTGAGGTGACCCACCTCTGAGTTACCCATCTGGCCCTCTGGGAGACCTACGGCCTCGCCGCATGCCTTAAGTGTGCTCATAGGGTATTGCTTGCGGAGAGCTTCGATATATGGCGCTCCCTGTGCATAGATGACATTAGACTCATCCTGTCTTCCCTCGCCCCATCCGTCGAGGATCATAAGTAGAACTTTCTTGTCCATAGTTATATCTGTATTATTGATTTCCAATTTTGCAATCCTGCAAATATACAATCTTTACAAGATTTGAGCAATAGTGATAAATCGGTACTAATTCGTATCTTTGTCCGGATAGTTATAAGATAGTATGAATAGTTGTTTGGCAGACATACGTAAGGCGGCAGTTGAGTCATCATTCACGCTTTCCATGCAGGTGAGGGCCTATGATGCCCTTGATTATATTCTGGCTACGGACGGGGGCACAATATCCAAGGAGGATGCGGAGGATTTCTGTCGCGCTTATGAAGAGTATGGTGAAGCAGTGGAGAGGCTTTATGATGAAGCCGCATTGAAGATTGAGGCTGAGTCACAGGTTGCTTCTTTGAAGGAGGCTATGAATGAGGCCAGATTCGAGGCTGCTTCCGCTGCAAGTCTACATGAGTTCGCCAAGGAAGTCTTCGAGATATGGCAGACATCCGGCATATTTGCCCGTAAAAGGGCCTTGAAGGAGCTTCGTGAACGTGCCGGATTCCGTCTTGAAAGCCATCGTATAGGCAATTATGTTGCAAAGACTTTCGATCTGATGAATGAAGCTCAGGCCCGTTTTGCACGTGCGCAGCAGGCTGTCTTTTCTGCCGATGTGACCTACAAGATCAAGCCGGGAATATATTCGGAAATATACTCTGCCTTAAAATTCCATAAGGTCTGAATCCCTATTTCAACGTCCTGTAAGAAAGGATGTGTATTGTGACTCCTATGGCAATAAGGATAAACAATGCACGCATGGCCCAGTGTTCCGTTACGAATACTGCGCAGCATATCAGTGAAATCCATAATGTAGAGATGGAGACTATCTTGATCCTCATCGGGATGGATTTATGCTCCATGAAGTTGGAAATGTATGTGCCGAGCTTCGGGTGATTCATCAGCCAGCTGTAGAGCCTTCTGTTTCCTCTGAGGAACAATGCAGCGGCAAGCAGAAGAAAAGGAGTAGTTGGGAGCACCGGCAAGAATGCTCCCAGAATCCCTAGTCCAAGTGAGATCAGACCCAATATCGTCAGAAAAATATTCATGAGCCCGCTAAGATAGTGCTTTCCCTGCTAATACATCAGTTTTACACCGAAGAAGAATGTACGCGGAAGAGTAGGTCCGTACATGTATCCGGAATCCCTGTCTGCTCCGCTGTCGAAATCCTTCTGGAATGAGTTGAAGATATTCTGCGCCCCAGCATTCAGCTGCAGACTGAAACTTTTGTATAATCTGAAGTCATATGCAACCTTCAGGCCCATGTCCCAGAAATCAGGTGTGCGGACTGTTGCATTCCTTTCGATCATTCCTGCATGGTGCTCTATGAGCATGCTTCCGGTATATGTACCTGTAAGGGCAAGTGTGAGCTGCTTTACAGGATTGTACGATGCTGTCATATATCCGTGGAAGTCAGGAGTCCTGAACATTTTTGTGGTTGCCTCCACATCCTCACTCCATGACCTGGCTTCCTTGTAGTTGGAGTTCTGTGCCGTGAAGCCGAGCTGCAGCTGGAAGATATCCTTCCATGCTATCTTTCCTTCCAGGTTTCCTCCGAACACAACGGCTCCGGCTTCGTTATGCCTTTCCTTTATGAGAATTCCATTCTCAAATCCGATTTCCTTAAGGGCGAATACGTCGTCAAGGTCCGTGAAAAAGCCTTCCACCAGGAAGTTGCCCTGCCAGTCTCCCCAGCTGTGATAGATGTCCGCAGAGACACTCACGCTCTGTGATTTTTCCACTGTGAGGTCTTCTGCAAGCCTGATCATGGATACGGTTCCTCCCACATTGTCGATGTGAAGGTCTTCGTCGAAGGCCTGAGGAGCACGGAATCCGTATGAATAGCTGGCTCTGAGGTTGATGTTTTCGGTCGGGTTGTATCTGAGGTTGGCTCGTGGACTGAAGATGATGTCCTTTATGAGGTTGTGCTTGTCAAGACGGCCTCCGATAAGGATGCCCCACTGTTTGTTCTTCCATTCGTTCTGCGCATATGCGCTGACGATCCTTACAGTCTGGTCGGTGGTGCGGTCATATCCCCACATGTTGTCCCTGAGGTAGTCCTCGTTGTATTCGAGTCCGACAGTAAGGTCCGATGGCATGAAGAGACAATTTTCAGCTTTATAAACATATTGGGCACCTCCTACCCATGTGAGGTCTGTGGTGTTGCCGTAGGCGTTCGGATCCATGCCTGCTCCGTAATAGCTGTCGCGGTTTATGTGCTGAAGGGATGCGAATACGTTCAGGCGATGCTTCTGGTCCTTGGAGAACCAGTCGAATTTGAGTCCTCCGGTGTTGATGCCGTGCTTGGTCTGTTCGGCGATCATGGCCTCGTGTGGCGGCAGGTTCAGCTTGTCTCCGCCTCTGCGGAACTCTTCAAGATGATGATACTCGGCGGTAATCTTGGAGTAAAGCCCTGTCTTTACATATCCTCTGAATCCGACGGTCTGGCCGGAGATTTTTGATAGTTCTGTAAATCCGTCACCATTGGCGTCCCAGGCATCCTTTGAGGTGTTCTGGCCGAAGATGGCGAGGCCGAGCTTGTTGTCCTCGGATACTATGGATGCGTTGATGTCCGTGGTATTATGTAAAGCGGAAGTTCCATCGATTGAAGTGGTTGTGTGCGATATGTTTGCGGAGTTTCTTACAGGCTCCTTGGTGATGATGTTGATAGTGCCTGCAATGGCTGAAGAACCGAATAGTGCTGAACCTCCTCCTCTCATGACCTCCACTCTGTCCACCATATTGGCAGGAAGCTGTTCTATTCCGTAAACTCCTGCAAGCGCGCTGAAGATCGGGCGTGAATCAATAAGAATCTGGGTGTACTGCCCGTCAAGTCCGTTGATCCTGACCTGCTGGAAACCGCAGTTCTGGCAGTTGTTCTCTACCCTTACTCCTGGTTGGAAGGATAGTCCCTGTGCCACTGTGGTGCAGTTTCCTTTGTCATAGATGTCCATTCCCACTACATTGACAAGGGTTGGCGACATCCTGCGTGTGGTCTCGCTTCTTGTAGCGGACACTATGACTCCGTCCAGCTGCACGTGGTCTTCTTCGAGGATGAAGTTTACCTCATATGCATGACCTTTTTTAATGTTGAGCTCGCGGGTCTGGGTCTTGTAGCCCATTGCAGATACCTCTACGACAAATGTTCCCTCAGGAACGTTCCTTATCATGTAATGTCCTGTGTTTTCCGTTGCAACTCCGATTGTTGTTCCTTTTAGAAGCACCACTATGTATGGCAGGTGCTCTCCTGTGGCCTTGTCTATCACGTGGCCATGTATATGTGCGTCTGTATTGTGTGAGTCCGAGATGTTGACCTCGGTATTATAGGACTTTGCCGGCAGCATCATGCATATTGCCGCCACCAAAGCTGAGAAAAATCTTTTCATCTTTTAATTTGGATCAGTTGTTTTGACCGTCAGTCATGTTTTTGTCCGTTTTTGTGACTGACGCTGCCCGTTTTCGGGCAAAATGACTGTTTTTGGGGACCGTCAGTCATGTTTTTGCCGTTTTTATTGACTGACGCTGTCTCCTGCATGCACTGACTCCATCAGAAACAGGCGTTATCAGAGTATTCCATAACTTCCTTGTGGAATTATCTGTCGTGAATGTACTTTTCGGGGTCAGTGAAGATAAGGAAGTCAGCACTGAGGCGGTCCGCGGAGGGAATAAGCCGTGTGCGCCTCATTCAGATGGACAGGCGCTTGATATACGGTGCGGTTTTCAGATAGCAAAAGCAGCGGAGATCCTGTGCTGCAGAAATAGATGGCACTCTCCGACTGGAAATTTGAAAGGATGTCGATTACAGCATACTGTGATTCGCTGTGATCGTGTTCTGCGTCGCCTCCGAGATGTGAGTGGACGACAGAAGTTCCGTTCTTGATGTGGACGTGAGAGAACATGCTGATACCGCAGTAGTAACAGCAGAACAAAATCAGCATCAGTAATGCCGGATATGTCCGTAGACGTCTCATTGTTTTTAACGGGCGGCAAAGATAAGAATAATTTTTAAATGAGGCGGTTTTTATTCAGGCATTCTTTTTGACTGACCTTCGGGAGGCTGTTTGAATCTTTGTGATTCGGACAGCTGCTTATTAATGTAGTGTATTTTAAAAGGTTAGTAATGAAACGTCTGATTCCTCTGGCACTGGCTGCCGTTATGGCTCCGGGCCTTCTCAATGCCCAGGATGGGTATTTCGACTCTTCTCCTGTCGAGGATTTCGATCTGAAGAAGTATCTGGGCACCTGGTACGAAATCGCAAGATTTGACCATAGTTTTGAACGCGGTATGGAAAACGTTACCGCAGAATATATTTTGCGTGATGACGGCAAGGTGGATGTGTTGAACTCTGGGTGGAAAAAAGGAAAATTCAAGACTGCCGAGGGTAAGGCAAAGCAGCCTGACCCTCTCACCGATCCGGCTCATCTGATGGTGTCCTTCTTCCTGTTCTTCTACAGCGACTATAACGTAATGATGCTCGATGATGATTATCAGGTGGCTTTGGTAGGAAGCAAGAGCCCTAAGTATCTGTGGATATTGTCGCGTACCCCGTCTTTGGATGAGGAAGTTGTGGAGGTTGTTCTGGACGAGGCTGCTTCGAGGGGCTATGATGTGTCGAAGCTTATATGGGTGGATCAGGCGGCAAATATTGCGGCATGGCAGCAGCCTTAGGGTGGGATTGCCGGTCAGGCTGGCAATACTGTATGCGCAACCTTGTGATGACGTCTTTCCCGGTTCTGTATAGGAACGAAATGTAAGAGATTTTAGTTATATTTGCAGATTCCGGCCACAAGGCAGGAATTTGCAGAGCAGATGAGACTATCCGAATTAAAGACAGGTGAGCGTGGTGTGATCGTCAAGGTAAACGGTCACGGAGGATTCCGTAAGAGGATAATCGAAATGGGGTTTGTCAGAGGCAATAAGGTCAAGGTGATCCTTAATGCCCCTCTGAGAGACCCCATCGAATATGAAATCATTGGTTATAGGATATCTCTCCGTCGCGAACAGGCCGACAAGATAGAGGTGATAAGCGAATCGGAAGCAAAACAGATGCTCTCTCAGAGGAAGGATCTGCCTGTCATTGAAGCGGACGAGGCTTTTCTTGAAAGTCAGATGTCAGCTCTGGCAGAAGCCCGCAGGAAGGAGATCCGAGTTGCACTGGTGGGAAATCCGAACTGCGGCAAGACATCTCTTTTCAATATAGCTTCAGGCGCCCATGAACATGTGGGCAACTACAGCGGTGTGACTGTGGATGCCAAGGAAGGCTTGTTTGAGCACGGGGGATATCGGTTCAAGCTGGTGGACCTGCCGGGTACCTATTCCCTTTCCGCATATAGTCCGGAGGAACTTTATGTCCGCAAGAATCTTCTTGAGGAGGTCCCTGATGTGGTGATCAATGTTGTTGACGCATCAAACCTGCAGCGTAACCTCTACCTTACTACCCAGCTCATCGACATGAACCTGCGGGTGGTCATGGCTCTGAATATGTATGACGAGCTGCAGGCAAAAGGAGATACTCTGGATATCAGGCAGCTGGGATATCTGCTCGGCATGCCTGTAGTGCCTACCGTGAGCCGCACTGGAGAGGGTATAGACAAGCTGTTCGATACCGTGATCCAGATATACGAGCAGAGCGACCCTTATCTTGCCCGACATATCCATATCAATCATGGTGTCGAGCTGGAACAGAGTATAACGCGTTTGAAGAAGCTGATATCCAGGACAGAAGACATACGATATAAGTATTCTACAAGATACCTTGCCATCAAGTACCTTGAAAATGACAAGGATATAGAGTCAGTGGTGGAGTCTCTCCCTGATAGAGACGAGATAATTGCGGCAAGATTCGAAGAGCAGAAACGCATCGAGGCTATGATGAAATCGTCCATAGAGCCTGCGATGGTAGATGCCAAGTATGCCTTTATCCAAGGTGCCCTGGCTGAGACATATGTTCCTTACAAGGGCCGCAGGAAAGTCAGCCTGACTGATAAGATAGACTCCATAGCCACAAACAGATGGCTTGCATTTCCGATATTCATTCTCCTGCTATACGTTGTATTTGACGGCACGTTTGTGCTGGGTGAGTATCCGATGAGGTGGATAGAGTGGCTTGTTGCACATATTGGTGCGTTCGTCTCTACAGTGATGGCTGACGGATGGTTCAAGGACCTTATCGTGGATGGGGTCATAGGCGGAGTGGGCAGCGTGCTTGTGTTCCTCCCGAATATCATGATACTCTATCTGTTCATTTCCCTGATGGAAGACTCCGGTTATATGGCCCGTGCTGCATTCATCATGGACCGTCTGATGCATAAGATAGGCCTTCACGGCAAGTCATTTATTCCGATGATCATGGGATTCGGCTGCAATGTGCCGGCGATAATGGCCACCAGGACTATCGAGAGCCGCAAGAGTCGCCTTATAACGATGCTCATAATACCTCTTATGTCGTGTGCAGGAAGAATGCCGGTATATATCCTGATTGCAGGCGCATTCTTCCCTCGTCATGCAGGATTGGTGCTGCTGGGGATGTATGCGCTGGGAATAATGCTGGCTGTGGCTGCGGCGAAGGTGATGAGCCGGTTCTTCAAGGAGGACGACCTTCCGTTTGTTATGGAACTTCCTCCTTACCGCATACCTACCGCCAAATCCATTTTCCGCCATACGTGGGAAAAGGGAAAACAGTATCTCCAGAAGATGAGTGGCGTAATTCTGGTATTTTCAGTGGTAATATGGTTCCTCGGGTATTTTCCTGACCACGATGCTTATGATTCTGTGCAGGAACAGCAGGAACATTCATTTATCGGCTATGCCGGAAAAGCTATGGAGCCTGTCCTGAAACCTCTGGGATTTGATTGGAAGATGGGAGTCGGAATTGTGGCTGGTGTCGGGGCTAAAGAGCTTGTGGTCAGCACATTGGGGGTAATGTATGCTGACGATGCTTCTGAGATTGATGTTCAGGAAGCCCCCCGTGGTGATACACGCCTTCAGAAGGCCCTTGTCAAATCGGTCACTCCGGCTGGTGCTCTTGCATATATGGTCTTCATCCTGCTTTACTTTCCTTGCATAGCCACGTTCGTGGCCATAAAGAACGAGGGAGGCTGGAAATGGGCCATAATCACGGCTATCTATACCATTCTGCTTGCCTGGGTCGCCGCGTTGATTACATTCAGGGTCTTCAGCCTTATTTTGTGATCTCCGCCATGAAGCGGTCAAGCATAGGACGGACTTTCCATTGCGGTGAAGTGCAGTTGTTGGTCAGGATGGAGAAGATTATGATCCTGTCCTTGATTTCCTGCGGAATGTCTGCTATGCGTGCACCTTTGGTGTCCAGTTCCGTGGCGAGTTCTGACGGGATAACATACCCGCTATAGCACCTTACACCGTTCATCGAGCCGCTCTTTACTCGTATTCTTCGACGCAGACTTTCGGGATAACCTTTCATGTTATAATTCAAGGACCCCTCTCCACCCGGATAGGGAAGACTCCATAGGAACTCCCCGAAGCACGGAGATTCCATCATTGCTCCCAGAAAACTGCACATGAAGTCTGCAGATACATAATTCTGACGGGAAAGTCCGCTTCCGTCCTGGACCTTGATGCCTTCTCCAAGTCTCATGCTCTTGAAGATATTGTTGAGCGCAACATATGAAGAGTCGTAGCATGAGCTATGACAAAGTTCCTTACCGAGTGTCCTGAATATCGTTTCTGCATAAAGATTATTGCTGGCGTGATTGGTTTCATATACGATTCTCTCAAGATGAGGAGAAGTGGTGACTCCCATTTCAAGATCTTTAAGCCATTGGCCGTCGGCCCCGCGTCCTGACCTCTTGTCCACATCCTTGTACCACTCGTGACATAGTTTGAAATCAGCGGCTCCTCCAACGCACCTGATGCCCTTTTTCTCCAGATAATTCTTGAAATATACTGCACACGTATATTCCGGGAACTTATTGCTGAAATCCACTCTTTTGCCTCCTCTGTCTATTCCAAAGGTTCCTCTGACCACTCCCACCGGTGCAAGGTCACTGGTATATAAAAACAGCTTATCTCCAGTCCCAGCAGCTCCTGTGGTGCACTCATATCGATAGTCCATCCATGAACATCCAGGGTAGTGTATGCTGATCTTTACAGGTTCTCCTTCCGCAGCACCTGGTGAGACAGAAAACGACTGCATGTTTTCATAGAACATCAGGCCGGTGACTCCGCTGCCGTAATATGTACCCAAGTCCTCATAAAGCCATGTCGGTTCTTCAGGCATGCCTTCCAGCCACCTTCCGTCCCCGACAACGCATCCCTCTATAACCTTTATTCCTTCGTTTCGTATAGCCCTTTCCCATTGTGCAAAGACGGAGTTCAGATTGGCTGCAATCGAATCCCTGGAGCCGAGCGTAGGGTCTCCTTTTCCGACAATATACAGGTTTCCGTGAAGGATTCCCTTCTCGATCACACCGTCGTACTGAATACTTGTCGAGTACTGATAGTTCGGACCAAGGCCGTGCAGGGCTGCTCCTGTGCTGATAAGCTTCATGTTTGAGGCGGGTACGAGCATCTTGCCCCTGTTGACTTCCGCTAATGTCGATCCTGCTGCATTCCTGACGCAGATGCCTATGGATGCATGGCTGAATACAGGGTCTTGTGCCAGCAATTCCACCTTTGATTGGAGTGTCTCTGTCTGGGCGTGGACGGTTCCGCTCAGGATGATGAACGATATCAAGATTAGGAATGTTCTTTTCATTTTCATATGGTTCAAACTCTTGCAAAAATAACATAAATACCTCAAATCCTTTGGATTTGCCTTGAATAAGACTAATTTTGCAACGATAAAAGGACTTAATCATGAAAAAGACGTTATTGTTGAAAGCGATGATGTGGTTTGTCGCTTCGTGTTTCTGCGTTTTGCTGCCCTCCTGCGTAAACGGGGAGTATGAAATGTCGGAAGAGAAACTTGATCTGGAAGTTACTGTCTTTCAGGAAGGTGTATCTCTGCCACTTGGCAACACTGAGCAGATAAGGATGGAAGACCTGCTCGAGCAGCTTGATCCTGAAGTTGCTGAGTACTTCAAGCAGAATCCCTCAGGAGCATATTCGGTCGGTGTCAAGGGAGATTATGACCTTTCTGAGAATCTGGATTTCCTGAAGGATGTTGCAGGTCTGGATCCGATAGTACTCGACAGGAATTTTCCTTTCTCATTTGTTAACATGGATATGTCGGGACTTTCGTTCGGACCATATGATTATCCCTATGAGAAATATATTTCGGAACTGTTCGGTCCGGTGGATTTTACAATACCTGCAATAGCTCCTGCTCCGATATATGTAACGGCTGATATGGAAGGTTATCTTCCGTCTGCTGATGCATTGAAGCTGCCTTCTCCAGGCGCTTATGATTTTACCGGATGTGTGGCTGAATTCAATAATCTCAATGTTGATATTGATGAAAAGTATCAGAATGACACACCGATAGCATTGGATGACGTTGCCCAACAGTTCGGTATCGGTATTCAGACATATAAGAAATTCGACATGTCTGAATCACCTCTTCATATTGAGGTGGAGTTTAAGTTACCAGCCATGGTGGAGGAAGTGTCTGAAATCAGATTCGGGTCAAAGTCAAGAATGAAATTGGCTGTGGAACTTAAAGATCATTTCTTTTCCGGGGGCACCATCACTCCTCACCTTCACATGGACCTTCACGAGGTGTTCCATATGAACGGTGTGACTGATGATGTGATAGAGGCGGACTTTGTCCTGAACAATGATGATAACTTCTCGGCTGAGGAGACTTATTACATCAGCACCATGGTGGTCAATCCGGGAGATGTAAGTCTGGTCAATGGTGAAGTCGTGTTCAAAAAGATAATTGAAGTGTGTCCGGAAATCACTCTTGCTATGGACGGACTGACAACTACAACAAGACTTCTTGCTGCGCATCCCGGCGGTAAGGTGAATGCTCATGTGACAGCGGAATTCCTTGATTTTGAGATAGATGATGTCGTAATGTCGATGAAGCCTGAAAAAGTGCCGGTGAAAGAGGATATCAGAATCGATATATCGGATATCAGATTGCCTGATGAGATTTCATCCATTCAGGAAGTGACCTTTGCTCCTGGTTCAGGATTCGATCTCGAAATAAAGGCATCCGGTCTGTCTGACATTTCCGGCCTTGGACTTGATATTGAATCTTTCGACCTCACATTCCCTGAGGGGATTATCGTTTCAGGAGCAGATGCTTCAGGAAAACTCAGTATTGAAGGCGGAAGTCTGTTGGAGAAAACATTGAAAAGACATGTGGAGGTGACTGCGTTGAAGCCTGGTTCGTCAAGCACGGGAAAACTTTCTTTCAACGGGAACGTCGGAGTGGATGCTCTCGCATGGGTGAGCGGAAAGGACCTTCATACAAAGGAACTGCTCAAGGCAGGTGAAATAAGTCTGGAGATATCCGTTGCCGGAAATCTTGAAATGGCCGATTTCAAGGCTGGGTTCAAGGGGTATGAACATAGGCTGGATGTAGAGCCGTATGTTATTGAAAAGGAAGTGGATGAGGAGGTCGCAAAGCTTGGCGCGGTCTCGGTGGAACTCGAGGGAAATCCGGTCATTGCCCTCGATATGGATCTTCCTGAAACCAGTCTTCCTATAACTGCCGCAGCAGATGGTATAAAGGTCAGCTTCCCTAAGATGCTTGTTTTTGGAGATGATCTTCCAAAGGGATTTGACAAAAGTACAAATGTTCTCCGTATCGAGGGAGCGATTCCGACGGAGCCTATAGTGCTTCCAGTCAAGAAGCTGGTGATAGAACCGGAGAAGGTTGGAGAAAAGTGGATGGTCTGCGGCGAGATAGGAATAAATGGTGGAGTGTCCATAAATCCGGCCGTGGTTACCAAGCAGGATCTGGATGCCATTACTGCACCGGATTCCAAGGTGGCATTCCGCGCACATGTGTCTGAACTGAAGCCTTCAACTGTCGGTATCGATGAATATACAGCTACCTTGAATCCGGAAACATTCGGGTTTGAAGACATCGACCTAAGCAGCCTGCCTAAGGAACTTGTGTCGATAGGTGTGGTGGAACTGGATGATGTGTATTTTAACCTTACGGCAAAGTCTTCGGGACTTGAAGATGTCCTGAAAGAGGCTGATGTGACCTTTGATATTGAAGTGACTCTCCCTTCAGTCATTAATGTTGAGGATGGAAAACTCCAGAATGGAGTGCTTTCGATCTCAGGTAATCTCGATAAGAACGGGGAAATTTCAATAGCACCTTTGAAGATTGAAAGTCTTGATCTGTCGGGAATCGACATATGGTCGGAGGATCCATTCAAGGATATGAATGTCGGTATAAGCGGTGAAGTGAAGGTTAAGAATGCCACAGTGGATCTTGCAGCTCTTGAAAATGCCGACTTACGTCTGGATGTGTATGGAGAAATCGTGACTGCCGGTAAGGAGCAGATAAATATATCGAAGGTTACAGGAAAGGTTGATTATCAGATGGAACCTATGGCACAGACTCTTGACCTGTCTGAACTGATGTCCGCTCTTGACGATGAGAAGATTACTGCTTCTTTGGATGTGAACAGGTTCAGTCTCAGACTCGATGTCGAGACCAATCTCAAGGTGCCGGTGGAGGCTACGATTTCCCTTACTCCATTCAAGGGAGAAACTGCAGGAAAGGTTCTGACTCCTAAGGAACCTGTACAGTTGCGCTGTCCTGAGAAGTCAGGAGAGTCTGCATTTACTAGACTTTGGATTTCGAATACTGAAGAGGATATGCCGGAGGGTTATACGTTTGTAGAACTAAACCTTGTGGATATGCTCAAGGATATGCCTGACCGCGTGGATTTCACTATTTCTGCAGGTACGGATCCTGAAAAGGACTGCGAGCTGGTTCCTTCTGAGAAATATATCCTGAAGGCAGATTATGCGGCCGATCTTCCTGTTGAGTTCGGAGATGACTTCCGCATTGAGTTCAGAGAGACTATTGATGGACTTCCTAAGGAACTTGGAGAAATACTTAAGATGGGAAGTCTTGCTATTATAGGTGAGATTACAAGCTCGCTTCCGATCCAGTTGGAAATGAAGGCTACGCTTCTGGATTCGGAAGGGAATGCTGTGGAACTTGCTGAGGATGCCGGAGAACTTATGATAAAACCATGTACTCCGGATGGTGCCCCGGTAAGGTCGGATGTCAATCTCCTGTTGAAAATCAAACCGGGCGCCGATGTCTCTGACATAACTTCGTTGGGTCTTTATTTCAAGGCTTCTACCAAGGGTGTAGCAGGTGTTCCGGTCACCAAGGACAGTTTTGTGCAGGCAGAGCTTGCTGCTCTCATTCCGGAGGGTGTGACAATTGACCTGGGACAGTATCTTGATACAGAAAATAACGATTAATCTCCGGATGCTATGAAAAGAATACATATATATACGGCGATAATAATGCTGATGATGCCTGTGCTTGCAGGTGCACAGGCTCTTAAAGGTAGCTATTTCCTTGACAATTCAATGAACCGTCATAGGATGAATCCTGCTTTTACACCGAGGGCGAACTATTTCCAGCTTGTCGGAATCGGCAACCTTGGAACGGGAGTGGTGACTAATCTTGACATTCCGACTTTCTTCTACCCTCAGAATGGTCAACTCCTGAATTTTCTGCATCAGAATGTTTCGGTCGACCAGTTCTCAAAGGCCCTGCCTCAGCATCCTCATCTGGATGCCGACCTGAATACAACCTTGTTGAGTTTTGGTTTCTTTACTAAGCAGAAGTCTTATTGGACATTCGATCTTGATATGAGGGTCATGGCCGATGTGGATCTTCCTCGTGACCTTTTCATGCTTATGAAGAAGGGTGCCGGTTCAGCAGGGGATAGTTTCAATGTAGGAAACATGAATGCATATGCATCAGGTGCTGTGCAGGCGGCTTTGGGATATTCACGTGATATCATCAAGGGCTTGCGCGCAGGAGTAAAGGCCCGTTTTATCGCTCCGGTAGCATATATGGGACTTAATCTGGAAAATGTAAGGCTTACTACCGGTCGTGACAAGTGGAATATTTCAACTGAGGGGTATGCTCATGCAGCTATGCGAGGACTGGATATGTCCATTCCTCAAGGTGAGACTATGCCGGCTTTCGCTTTTGATGTGAATAGAATGCTTTCAGACGGTGTTCTTGCCGGATGGGGATATTCTTTTGATCTCGGTGTGGAATATAAATTCGAGATGGAGGGTGCGTTCAACGGCTTTACTGTGTCTGCTGCTGTAACTGATCTTGGCCAGATATTTTATGCCCAGGATGCAGTGCATTCATTCTCATCGAAGGGGTCGGTCGATTGGGTAGGTTTCCAGGATGTATCCATGACCAATACGGATTTTGAGGCGGCTCTGGATGATCTGGCATCAAAGGCGGAAGGTTTGCTGAACCTCGAGGAGACCAAGTCTGAAGGTTCTCTTATGAAGTCTTCTATGCCACGTGTGTATGCCGGTGTGGAAGTTCCTTTCCTCTGGAACACAATGAGTGTGGGACTTCTTTATTCAGCAAGATTCAGCCATAGGTATGCGCGTCAGGAACTGACTGCTTCATATAACCTGAAGCCATGCAAATGGTTTGGCTTAGGATTGAACTGGTCGTTCCTCAATACAATACAGACTCTCGGGTGGATGATCGAATTCACACCGAAAGTGGGACCTACATTCTATATCGGTGGAGACTATCTGCCGGTGGCATTCGCCAAGGCACCTGTTCTTGATAAATGGGCAGGAACAGATATGATGGAATCGATGGGTCTGGACGGTTGGTATCTGCCTATGGGGCTCAGACTTAACCTTAATTTCGGAATAGCATTTACATTAGGATCAAAATACGGAAGATAATGAAAAAGACAGTACTTGTTTCCGGCGGTGCCGGGTATATCGGCAGTCATGTAACTGTCGAGCTCATCTCAGCGGGTTATGACGTTGTTGTTGCAGACAATATGTCCAATTGCGACATGACATGTTTTGAAGGTGTGAAGAAAATCACAGGAAGGGATGATATCCCTTTTTATCAGATCGATTGTTGTGACTATGAGTCAGTGGACAAACTTTTCACGGATCATAAAATTGATGCGGTGATTCATTTTGCTGCCTTCAAGGCTGTGGGTGAGTCTGTGGCTGAGCCTATCAAGTATTACCGCAATAATCTCGTGTCCTTCATGAACATTCTTGAAGTGGCTAAGAACCATGGTGGCTGCAATGTGCTCTTCTCCTCATCTGCAACTGTCTATGGTGAAGCTGAAGTCCTGCCGGTGACAGAACAGACTCCAAGGCTTCCTGCCACCTCTCCATACGGCAACACCAAGCAGATGTGTGAAGATATTATCCGTGACGTAGTGTCCGCAACAGCTGGAACCGAAGGTGAAATAAAGGGAATAGCCCTACGCTATTTCAACCCTATCGGAGCGCATCCTTCAGCCCTTATCGGCGAACTTCCTCGTGGCGTTCCTAATAACCTCGTTCCGTTCATCACCCAGACCGCCATCGGAAAACGTGAGTGCCTGAGCATCTTCGGAAAAGACTACCCTACAGAGGATGGTACATGCCTCCGGGATTATATAGATGTGGTGGATCTTGCAAAGGCTCACGTGGCCGCCGTATCTAGAATGGTTGAGGAAAAGATGAAGCAGGGATATGAAATCTTCAATGTCGGTACAGGACGTCCAGTGTCTGTTTATGAACTCGTTACTGCCTTCGAGAAGGTCAATGATGTGAAACTTAACTATAAGTTTGTGGATCGTCGTCCGGGTGACGTTATGGCTATATGGGCTGAGACAAGCCTTGCCAACGATGAACTCGGTTGGAAGGCTGAGCGTACAGTAGAGGAGACTCTCGCTTCTGCATGGGCTTGGGAAAAGCATCTGGCTGGGAAATAAGCCAGATGCGATTTTATAGAAAAATGCTCGCGATATCCTGATGAGGGGTGTCGCGAGCATTCTATTTTGTCTTGTACGAGGTTCAGATTACATTGACCATTCTGTACCGTCCTTGGTGTCCTTGATCTGGATGCCCAAGGCCTTGAGGTCATCACGGATACGGTCGCTGGTTGCCCAGTCCTTCGCTGCCTTTGCCGCCTTGCGCTGCTCGAGTACCATCTGTACAAGGCCGTCTATAGTCTGCAGAGCCTTTCCTCCTTCACTTTCCTCGTCGCGAAGTCCGAGTACTCCGAATACTATGTTGTCGAAAAGGTCGGTAAGAGCCTGCAAGTCAGACGTATCGAGGTTGAGCGTCTTGTCCTTGGCCATGTTGATGATGCGCACTGCGTCGAAGATATGTGAGAGTGCTATAGGTGTGTTAAGGTCGTCGCATAGAGCTTCATAGACATTTTCGATCAGTGACTTTACTTCAGCATTTGATGCTAGGACGGCAGTCGGAGCGGTTGCAGATACGAATTCTCCGTACGCAAGTGCAGGAGCTGAGTTCACCCCTGCGGCAGTGGCCATTGCACGCAGGTCCTTGGCAGCCTGCATGACTCTCTTTAGACCCTTTTCTGCTGCTTGAAGTGCCTCATTGCTGAAATCCAGGGTTCCGCGGTAGTGGGCCTGAAGAATGAAGAAACGTACTGTCATCGGAGTATATGCCTGGGCCAGCTTCTCATGCTTTCCGGCGAAGAGCTCTGGAAGGGTGATAAAATTACCGAGCGATTTGCCCATCTTCTTGCCCTCGATGGTGATCATATTGTTATGCATCCAGTAACGTACTCCGCCGCATCCGCGTGAAGCCGTGTTTTGCGCAATCTCACATTCGTGATGAGGGAAAAGGAGATCCATTCCTCCGCCGTGGATATCAAACTCCTTTCCAAGATACTTCTCGCTCATGGCTGAGCACTCAAGGTGCCATCCAGGGAATCCGTCGCTCCATGGTGAAGGCCAACGCATGATGTGCTCTGGCGAAGCCTTCTTCCAAAGAGCGAAGTCATATGAAGCGCGCTTGTCCTGCTGACCGTCGAGGTCTCGCGTGCCTTCCTTCACTTCGTCCAGAGTGCGTCCTGAAAGGATGCCGTATTTGTGGTCCTTGTCATACTTGAGGACATCGAAATAGATAGAACCGTTGCTCTCGTATGCATACCCCGCATCAAGGATTTTCTTCACAAGGTCAATCTGTTCTATGATATGGCCTGAAGCACGTGGTTCGATCGAAGGTGGAGCAACATTGAGCATGCGCATGGCTTCGTGGTAGGCCAGAGTGCATCTCTGTACCACTTCCATCGGTTCAAGCTGTTCCAGACGGGCTTTCTTGGCTATCTTGTCCTCTCCTTCGTCTGCATCATGCTCCAGGTGTCCCACATCTGTGATGTTGCGTACGTAACGTACCTTGTAGCCGAGGTGCTTGAGCAGTTTTACAAATACGTCATATGTCACTCCTGGTCTTGCGTGTCCCAGATGTGCGTCACCATAGACCGTAGGACCGCACACGTAGAGTCCTACATGTCCTTCGTTTATGGGCTTGAATAACTCCTTCTTTCTCGAAAGCGAATTGGTTATATATAATTCTCTCATGATAATGTATTTTTCCGTAAATCGCGTAGTCTGCAAAGATAGTCAAATTATTAACTAAAGCGGAAAATTGTGGGGATTTTGAAAAAATATTGTAGAAAAATTTGCAGATTAAAATTATTGTCGTACCTTTGCAATCCCAAATCAAAGACGCGGTGGTGGTGAAATGGTAGACACGCTACTTTGAGGGGGTAGTGGGCGTAAGCCTGTGCGAGTTCGAGTCTCGCCCACCGCACACTTCACCACAAGAGGAAATTTCGAAAGAAGTTTCCTCTTTTTCTTTGTACACGGCCTAGAAGCTGGATTTCTACTCTATTCAGAGTCTGATATTCTGGTGTTTTCGCGATCTGCTTTTTCTATTTTTGGCGACTTTTTGGCGAGATAAGAAATTATTTGATATAATCCTTCGGAAGTACTCCGAATTGTTTTTGGAAACATGCGCTGAAGTACGAGTGACTGGTGAAACCGATTAGGTAGCAAACCTCATTCACCCTATATTTGCCGCTCTGAAGTAGTTCTGCAGCAACCTTAAGTCTGACGAGACGGATGTAGTCATTAGGAGCGAGTCCGGTAACTCCAAT
>JAEIGA010003867.1_pt1 | contig 23289 bp, 19 predicted proteins | sample 9270691 | NCBI WGS metagenome assembly JAEIGA01 (sample SAMN17057246, study PRJNA624740) | gut metagenome | biome: biome; isolation source: fecal sample | host: Bos grunniens | place: China: Xizang | collected 2019 | reverse complement strand
TCCTGCGTTGCTCATATATGTACAGGGAGGATGTGCAATAAGCATATCCCACTTCCCATCGATGTGATGCAGCTCATGATCTTCTGTCATAAAGGAGCAGTTTCCATTGATCAGTGCCAGTGCATCCCATCGGATATGCCATTCAGGATGGCCACCAGAACACTCAATGATGTCACAGGAGTATGCCTCATGGCCTAGCTTTCTCAGTTCGGTGGTTACCGCCTGTGATTCCTCACAAGCTACCAATATCTTCATCTAACGCACCTCCTCACAGATTGTTCAGCTCCTGCTCAAATCGATTGAGCTGGTCGAAATAGGTAAACAAGATGCGAACCTCATCCTCGGTCTTATTGACCGCCTTTGCGATATCACCGGTGGACATACCCTTCTTGATGGCTCTTGTATAAGCCTGCTGCATTCTCTCCTTGATGGAGAACAGATTATGCTTACTCAGGTCATCGGTATCGTTTTCGATGTCGGAGTCATCTCTCCACAGATCGAAGCCCAAACCGGTGTTAATCGCCACGCACTTGACAAATGCTCTCATCTGTGCCTTATGCACAGCGTTCTGATTCATCAGGTTGTCACGGACAGCATTGATGCCGTTCATCACCGGGTAGGAGAAGAGGTATGCCTTGTCATCAATGGTTACCTTGATGCGGACCTCGTAGCACTGATTCGTACCGCCGGACTTGTCGGTGAACACCTTGTCTGCCATAAACAGCGAAGAACCGTTGGCATCGGTCAGGGTCTCAAACAGAACGGTCTCAGCGCCGTTCTCATACAGGAGCTTCAGGCAGTCTGCCCAGGGCAGGTAGTCAGCCTTGTCTCTCTGCTTCACATACTTGGAGATGTCGATCTTACGCATCTCATTCCACGGTTTAAGCATCCTTCTTGACCTCCTTATTGATCTGATAAGTCAGGCTGCACTCTGCGCCGTCATTCTGCTTGACCTCCACGCTGACCCAATTATCGTAATAACCGACACGAATGACCTCACCAAGAGCTTCAGCCGCAAGCAAAAGCATCCGCAAAACTTCACTCTTTTTCATCTCTTCTTCGCTCCCTTCTTATTTCTCCGGGCAGAGATGGCATTCAGTCTCTCTGCAAAGGACTTGATCTCGTGGTTGAGATTCACGATATTGAACATCTTCTTTTCTAACTTATCCATAATGACTCCTTTCTTACTCGCCCCTCATAGCCTTGAGGAACGGTGCCTTGGGTATTTTTACTCTTGTCCCCAGCCGGATCACCGGGAATGGGAATGGGTTCTTGCCATCTCTGGTGGCAATATTGATTGCATAGGGGCAGCACCCCAGGTACTTGGCAATGTCGGTGGGAACCAACATATCTTTAGGCAACGCCTCAATGCGATCCAGTTCGTCACTCGTCATAGAGATCACCACACATCTCTTCCAGCTCCTCCATAGTGATGCCCTGAGCCTCAAGAGCCTTGCCCTTCTTCTCGTACATCCGAAGCTGGTACATATACTGTCTTCTGCGGTTGCGGATGGCTTCCTCTCGCCTTGCAAGTCTCACATGGGGAGATTCCTGCAGACGGTGGATTTCCTCCTCTACCATTTCATCGCTCATAAATTCTCTTGCCATAACTTCTCCTTTCTGTGTCCTTTAGGACACTTCTTTAGCAAAAAAAATACGCCACGCCAGGTCCTGACCAAGGATATCGGCAACCCTGCCGATTTCGGCCTTGGTACATTCGCATTCACCACTGGTTCGTCTGTAATAAGCAGACATCTTAATACCCAGAGCTTCAGCTCTGCTTTCAGGGGTTCGGTATCCAGCCTTCTTCATCTCGTACTCAAACAAATCCTTGTCCATAGCTTGGGCCTCCTCTCTGTGTCGAATTGTGTCGTTTAGGACACTTTTACGATACCATATACTTTTTCTCTTGTCAAGAGAAAATTTGTCCCTTCCGACACTTTTTTTTGTTGGATGGGTTTTTTGTGTTGCAAACAGGACACTTCTGTGCTACAATGGAATAAATTAGAAAGGAGGCAAGACCATATGTCAGAAGGTATGGCTCAACGCATAAAACAGCTTCGCAAAGAAAGAGGGCTCACCCTAGAGAATGTCGCAGCTGTTGTTGGTGTCGGAAAAAGCACGGTCCGAAAGTGGGAAACCGGTATGATTGCTAATATGAAGCGAGACAAAATCGCATCCCTTGCAACGGCGCTTGGAACGACTCCGGAATATCTTATGGGATGGGACGAAAAAAAAGACTCCCCCGGAGAGCTGCAACTCACCGAGGGAGAAAAGATATTGCTTGATCTGTTTAACCGAGTGCCTGAAGATCAGCAACAGCTTGTCCTTCAGATGATTCGTGCTGCTTTAGGTAGCCGAGAATGATGGTGGCTGCCGCCATCAATGCCTGCCCAGGGTTATCGTTTTCACGAATCATATTAATTAATTCCATTTCATTCTTACTCACAATTCACTACCCCTTTCATGATAAACGATAACAAACAAATGTTCTAAAATCAGTATAGGTTAAAATTTTAGAATAGTCAACAGAATTCTGTCGAATTTTGTCCTATTTATTGGACACAATTATATGATGGTTTTTAAGAAGTGTGGAGGCAGTACGATCCGCCAAGATGTCCACCCCCACACCCGGAGAGATAGGCCATTGCTGACCTGGGAATAGCCTATCATTTTTCAAGCAAAAAGTACACCGTCAAATGTGAGGATTTCACGGAAATGCAATGCATTATAAATCCTAACACATTGCGGTAAGACCCCATTATATTACTGAAAAGAGAGGTTATACCCATTGAAGCAAAGAAAAGACCCGTCTACGAAGCCATACTACCGATGCCTGTCTTGTGCAAAATTCAGAACAGCTTGCGCCGGCATCCCTACCAGAGATATGACACTACCGGAATGGTGCGAGCTGGTGCGTGATGTTATGGATTTCTTCCACTTGTCAATTGAGTATGTAGCAGAAAAGGCAGAGGTTTCTGAGAAGACCGTTGAAACGATCAGAGCAATTCGGAAGGATCAGGATATCATGCGTGGAACAGCGAGGCGAATTGAGCTGGTTGTATTCGGTCCTGTGACCAAACACTTTTGCGACCTGGATTACGACAGCAGCGCAACTTTTGACCGGATCAATGCTCTGCTGGCTGAAAACGAACACTTGAGAAAAGAGAATTCCCGGTACGCTAAAATCATTGATAAATACTTAGATTGAGGATATCTGCATATGGAGACAAATAATAACGGTACATCCGTGCTGAACTTATTGAAAATCACCGGAGCATTTTGGGCCTTGGTTCTGTTTGGACCAGGATTGGTAATGATACTCAACAACGTTACAATTTGGTTTAGTGGTGCAGGCTTTTATGAAGGTAGCTTTGGATATGAAGCGCTGGTTTTCTTTTCTCAAACTATCGCCTGCGCACTTGCTTGCAATGCTGCTGAAGGTATATCATCTGATCACCATCAGGTTTGCGTGCTTGTGAATGAAATTATTGCCGTCTGTCTCTTCGTGATTATGGCATTGTATATGTTTTTCTTACTAGGAGAAACATTAAAAGGAATCAATTATGTATTATCAGCAACAGTTACTATTGTATATTCCGTAAAAACAGCCAAAACACTAACAAAAATATAAGCGAATACGAAAGGAGCTGAAGTTATGCTCTGTAGAAAATGTAAAAAAGAAATACCTGACGAGTCGAAGTTCTGTAACCTCTGCGGAGCCAAGCAGCTCTACGAGAAAACTGCCAAATCGAGAGGTAATGGCCAAGGCTCTGTGTTTAAGCTTCCCAGTGGAAAATATAAAGCCATGGTCACTGTCGGTTATTACACGAATGCAGAGGGGAAGCAACGGCGCAGGACACGCAGCGAAGTGTTTACTACTAAGAAAGAGGCCATAGCTGCCCTGCCTCGTCTTCTAAGTGAGCCGGCGAAAAAGCAGAAGACATCCATCACTTTCAAAGAACTATACGACAGGTGGTATCCTACCCACAAGGTTGGAAAATCCACTATGGAAGGGTATATGTATGCTATGAAGCATTTTGCTCCGGTATGGTTTTATCCTATGGAGGATCTGGACATTGATGATCTGCAAGAGTGCCTGGATAATTGTGGAAAAGGAAGAAGGACACAAGAGAATATGAAGGCTGTTTGCGGCCTGGTTTACAAGTATGGAATACCTCGCCAATCTGTGCCAGATAATCTAAACCTTGCTCAGTACATTGTTGTTGGTGGCGACAAGGGCTCCCATAGGGAATCTTTTAACGATGATCAGATAGAGCAGATACGCAAGAAGATAGGCATAACGAAATATGCAGATTATGTATACTGCCTTATATACCTTGGCTTCCGTCCCACGGAATTTCTTACCTTGGATATATCGCAATATGATGCTAAGAAGCATTGCTTTGTTGGTGGTGCTAAAACGCCGGCTGGCATAAACCGCATTGTTACAATATCCCCCAAGATACGCAGCTATATTACCAATATAGTTGGCAATCGCACTCAGGGTCTGGTATTCTGCAATGATGAAGGGGAAGCGTGGTCGCTTAAAGAATTTACAGAAAAAGCCTTTTACCCTGTCTTGGAAGCTGCCGGAATAGATAATCCTATGGTACAGATCGGTGGTGAAACTATGCGACATAAATATACCCCCCATACCTGCCGTCATACATTTGCTACTTTACTTAAAAAAGTGCAGGCATCTGACAAGGATAAGCTTGCTCTTATCGGCCATACTTCGGAGGAAATGTTACGCTATTACCAAGATGTAAACCTTGCTGACCTTGAAAAAATCACAAATATGCTATAGTTTTTTTAAAGGGTTCTATTACTACTCAATTACTACTCACGAAACAGAAAACCCTTGATTTTCAAGGTTTTCGGGGTATTTCTTCTTGAATGGCATTCAAGAGGTCACCGGTTCGATCCCGGTTATCTCCACCAGAAAAAGTACCGAAAAGCCAGTGTTTTCAAGGCTTTTCGGTACTTTTTTCTTTTTAAACTATTTTATAAAATTTTGAAAAATTTTCTCCTATTACTACTCCCGTTACTACTCCTATTACTACTCCTATTACTACTCCGCACTAAAAAAAGGGCATCCGTTTTGGATGCCCTTTTATTTATAGATGAAAGCCTCTCGTTTCGATAGCTTTCTTTTTTCCGCACAGGATAACAGAGTACAGCTTCTGACTGGTAGGTCTGTAGCCAGCTCTTTCTCCATAGCCACCGTAATCTAAGAAATGACCGCCAACAACATTCTCTACGGTCTTTTCATAGACAGACTTATTTTTTGTGTCATAGATCAGTTTCCCAAGAGGCTTGTCCATCGGTTTGTGGGTATGGCCACTCACAAAGACATCAATGCCCTCAAAGCCATCTGCTGTGCCGTGGTTGGCATTATTCTTGGCCTGGTGTTGCACACGGAAGACATAGCGAATTTGCTTTCCTGTCCTTCCTATGTGCCCCACACCGATATCCACAAAAGCTCCCTCGCTTCTGTATCGATCCTCGATGCCAAGTGCCAGGGCGATGTCATACAGAGGGAAGTCATCCGCATCCTTGCTTCCTCTGTTGTACTCGTGGTTTCCATCCACAATACAGATGACCTTACCCTCCTTAACAAGTGGGTGAAGATGTTCTATCCACCAATCCTTCTGCTGACGAGGAGAGAGTGTCTGCGTGTAAACATCTGACTTGCTGGATCTAGTCGCATATTCCATTTGGTCACCCACGAAAATAACATAGGTGTTCGGTTGCATCAGTGCCTCTTCAAACGCCTTCCACTTCTTCTCGGAGAACTGCGCAGATCCATTATGGGGATCGCTCGCAATGTATATCTCCACACTGGCTGCATCTCGTGGCAGGCTGATCAGGATCGGTACTCTTGGACTTTTCATCCACACTCACCGCTTTCTTTATCCCTTCAACTCAGGCAGACCGGCAACGGAAGTCAGCAAGGACAAAATGCCTGCCAGTGCAGAAGCGGATGCAACCATCACCCAATTGACATCACCTACAACTGCTGCAGTTCCGATGGTGGCAACTGCGGTCTGTGCCACGGTCTTGATGGCACGAACACCTGCAGCCTTGAGCCACTTGATGAATTTTTCCTTCATATGCGTTACCTCCTTAATTAGGCTGATGATAGGATTTCAGTACCTGAATATCCTTGTTGATGTGTTTGATCTCGGCTTCGACAACAGGCATCCGTTTCGCAAAACCGTTATGCTCACGGACTTCTCTTGTCAACTCCTCGATCTTGGTGTCAGTTACCGCCTGGGCCTTTTCCAGACTGGCTTCAACCCTACGGCTGCTGCTGACATTGGAGATGATGACACCGGCAAGTGCCAACGATCCTGTAATGATTGCAGAAATAATTCCCTCCACCGGTCACACCCCCAGCAAACTGCCTACTGTGATCTTGCCGGCGATGCCGTCAATCTCCAGGCTCTTTGCCTTCTGGTAACGGCAGACAGCAGAGTGTGTATCGTTGCCGAAGATGCCGTCAGCGCCAGAGTTGCCACAGGAGTAGCCTCTGCCGATCAGAAGAATCTGCAAAGCACGAACGTCCTCGCCCTTACAGCCGATTTTCAGATTTCTCATTTCCATAGTGTAGTCCCCCTTGGTGGTTTCGGTGTCATACTTGGGTACACCGTAGCCACGAATGTATTTGCCGTTCACAGAGATTGTTCTGCGTTTCACGGAATTGGAGTAGTTGCCCTCAATGACGGTGACCATGCTACCACTGACAAACTCCACGATACCGACATGTTCAGGACCGCCGGTATTCTCACCCTTGCCGGAGTCATCCCAATCATAGAACAGGATGTCGCCGGGAGAGGGTACATAGTTATCCGCTTCGACCCAAGAGCCGATCTTCTTCAGAAGCTCGATCATCTTGGTACAGGAGCATTCGGTGGGGATGATGTCGGTATAACCCAGCTTCACAGCCACAGCGGACACGAAGGTTGCACACCAGGGATCTTTTGTGGTCATTTTATAGTTTCGGGGCAGGCTCTTCTGGCTGTTATATGTATCCAGAATAACCTTGTAAGAGCCATCGGACTCCTTCAGACCCAGCCAAGCCTTTGCCTGAGCTACGACCTTGCTTGCGTATTTTGCCATAATTTACTCCTCCTCGTTTTCTTCTGCCATCTGCATCATTTCCAGATGCTCGGCGTATTCCTCGTCTGTCATCTCACGGGTGACAGCTTGCAGAACGCCATTCACTTCTTCCAGTACATTGATTTTCGGTTTCATAAGTTACCCCCTGATAGCATAAATGCGGATGCGTGTTCCTGCCGGGATGACTTTGCTTGGTACGGACAACCTGACCTTGGCAACATTTTCCCAAAGCGGACTGGTAAATCCCTGTTCGCTATACATAGCACCGCTACGAGAACCCATTGTCATAGAGTAGGATTCCGCAAGTCCCCTATCGTTCCACGCCTTGAATGTGGTTTTTCGTGCCCCTGTTAAAATGGCACCAGTATGCTCATAGTAGTACAGGTGATCGTTATTTGCTTTCATCAAATTGAAAATAACATAATCGCTCGATGCCGCTTCGGCATAGGCAGGTGTATCCATAAAAATTGCTACAGCACTAAGATTAAAAGGATTGCCCTCTGTGTCTGTGGTGCGTTCAAAAACTGTCGCATCTTCCGCAAGGGTGATGTCCTCAATCAGTTCGTAGGTCTTTTGGCTATTCTTAGCGGCTTTAAGAATTTCCGCCGAGTCAACCTTGCCAGAAACAGTAATTTTACCGCTATCTGCATACAGGCTGTTCACGCCTTTCAATGCGGTAATTGGCTCACCCGGTGCAAAGGTTTCGCCCTCATACGGCTCATAGGAAGTAGCCTTGTCACCGATTTCTACCTGAATGTTACTCCACTCCGTCCAATCTTCAACACCACCAGCGCCACCGTATGTGAGGTAAAACAATATTGCGATATATGGGTTTTCTTCTTCGCCAGTAACCGTGTAGGTTGCCGTGGCGTGTCCGCTGTGTTTGCCGCCACTCACAAGTGTTTTTCTGTTACCTGCATAGCCACCATTAGAGTATCTCGGCTTTTCACGGACAGCGGTAGGTTCGACATTTAATGCACCAATTTGTACCCACGGCAGGTCTACGTCAGTTATTGATGTTGCAACATTGCCGGACACCGTTATGGTTTTTCCTGCCAGTTCTTTTGCTGTTCCAAGATAAAAACCCCACACAGTCCAGTTATTTGTAAAATCACCAAGGGGTTCAAGTCGAAGCCCGGTTTCTGTGACATACATATCCATATTTGGCTGTACCGCATTGCAGTGATACACTCCTGCGGTGGCGATGTCAAAAATATTCTTGCCGCACCGGGTAATTTTCGTTGCTTCCTCGCTTGCCACAACATTCAACGGATAGCCTTCTACCGGTTCGCAGCGGACAGCAGAACCGCTTTCCGTAAAGGACAGACACATTGTGTCTACGGTTTTTTTACTGCTCCACGCATCCGTTCCAACGGTGGTATCGTCAATCTTAGCCGCCTCGTCTGCGAGAGCTAAAGTATCCTCAAGATAATCGTATGTGCCATCGTCATAGACTTCAAAAGCCTGTACAGAACGGTTAATGCCAATGGTGCTGAACTCTGCAAATTTAGGAGTATGCTTTGTCAATGCAATGCGGGTACCGTGTTCCTCAAACCATACATCTCCACCGGCTTCTGCGTGTTCGTGAATTTGCAGGGCGGTATGGCTTGCCTGGCCACTCTTGAGGGTCACAATCAACGGAGCAACACCGCCACCTTTGCCCAGCTCCTCAAATCGGCGCTCCAAATACGCATTGGTATCTGCGTTCTGCACAAAAGCCATTCCTGCGGTCACATCAAGGATAACCTTTACTGCAACATTCTCCCCAAACAGATGGTCAATGTTTCCCACATTGTTTCCGTGGGCATCAGCCAGCATAAACTCTTTTGAAGCACCAGGGTAGTACACTTTCAAGCCAGTAACCTGAGAGCAATCCACCGGGGATCTAAATACTACCTCTGTGCCGTCTTTAATGGGGATATTCAAATCAACTCTAATGTTCATACTCTCACCTCATTCTACCTTTGCAGGGTACATAGTGCCGGCAATCATCTCGTCAATGTACTTTTTCGCATCCATTACATATTCAAGATTCATCCAGGCCTCAGCATCATTGGAAACTGCGGTGTTGCCTCTGTAAGTATGCAGGGCTGCATAGGTGGCAAGTTCTTCTTCGGATAGGGTGGTTTCAATAGGAATGGCAATGGGGTAATTTACCGTAATATTTCTTTGTGCAAGGATATTTTTCAACCCGGAAGGCTTGTTTTCTGTCATAAGCATACCGATATTCAAATAAATAACTTGATGCTCCTTGTTTGCGGCAATACCCATAAGGTCTGCGGAAACTCCATCCATGCTCAGTAAGCTGGTTGGCTTTTTCGGCAAAGAATCACACATTACATAGCTATCACCAACATCAGCTGATTTCAGAAAATAAAGATAGTTATTTGCCGTTTCCATGTTTTTCGACCAAGACTCAGTACCATTCAACACTCTCTGTTTCACCCTCTGCACATACACGCCCCTAGCAAAGTCAATCTCATCGCAGATCCATTGCTGACCGTTTGCATCTGTATAGTTGCCTCCGGTGGCAACAGGAATACCAGGCAGGCCATTAGGTGTTGCGATGGTCATACTGTGGGCATCGTTATCACCGGTCACATTCACAGTAATGCTACCGCTGTCACCAACGCTCACGAGATCCACCGGAGCATCAGGGGTAGGTACGCCACCCTGGGTGGTCTTGCCGAAGATGCGGAAGCCAGGAAAACCCAGCTCCGCAGCATCGTCCAGGGAGATGTTCGTACCATGCACCTCACCAATAACCAAAGCGTTTTTCACGGAGCGAGCAAAATTGGATGTGGCCGCATTCGCATTTTCTGCAGACTCATTCGCATCTGCGGTAGCCTTGTTTGCAGCATCGATAGCCTCCAGGGAATCGGAGACCAGTTTCGTAAGAGCGGAAAACTCATCAGAAGACTCAATCTCGTCACCCTCGTTGTAGACCGTTCCAAATACATTGATCGTAAACTTGGGGCTGGTGATAAGTTTATCGTCAGCACCGTACAGTTTGATCTCGCACTCCACTCTGCCCTCTGTGGCTACGGTCTGCTCCGTCACATCATAAATGATGGTGTTGTTCTCGATGGTGCAGGCGTTGTAGACCACATTCTTATCCGGTTTCTTTGCCGTGAATACGGCATAGCAATCCTCGCTGATGCTGTACGGTACGCTGCCGTCCACCAGCGAGACAATGATTTTCCGGGCTGTATCGCCTCTCTTGGCATTCACAGTCTCACCGGAGCCGGTGCTGTGGATGTCCAGAGATATTCTCTTAATGGAGTCATTCATCTCTCATTCCTCCTGTCTTGATGTTTAAAAAATACCATAAGAGGGAGGGCCGTAGGTAGCCCCCCCAGTTATGTAGATTAGCGCCAAGGTGAAGTAGATGCCTTGTAGAAACAGCACCATAGTGCGTGTCTAGTACGGCGGTCACTCGTCACAGATTCAATGTACGATTTCACCTCATCCTGGCTCTTAACGCTATCGGATGTTCCGGGATCTCGGAATTCAGAAACCTTGACGAACATCTCAATAGAAACTCCGTTGGGCTTGCCATCGGCCACCCATCTCTTGTACGCAGTGTAGGTAACCTTATCGACAAGGTCAGGATAATCAGCCTCGTACTGCCACTCTCCGATCTTGTCCTCTGCTTCCTCTCGCTTGTAGCCCAGCTTGGTGTACGCATTCAAGAGATAGCCCTTGATGCCTGCTTTCTCAGAATTCGACATCCCAATATAAATGGGTTTGAAATGCTTCGTGATCTGGGAGGACAATGTAGTCTCCTTCACACCATTGTCGGTGTACCGCTTGATAACCGCCACCAGGTTTTTGCCGGTCTCAACAGCAGTAAGGAATTCGGCATACTGTGCATAGTCATCGGACGATCCATTGTCCTTGGCATAGCCCCACTCATCGAGTGTCCAGTAGATATCGTCCTCATCCAGGCCGAAGACTTCTGATAAGAGCTTGCGAGCGGTAGCCTCGCTAACCTCTCCGTCCTTGTACTTCTTGCCAAGTGCAGACTTGAGAGAAGAGATTGCCTCTTTCTCCTCATCCTCTCCGTACTCTCCACCATCAGACTTCTTGGTTGCTATCTCCTCCAGAGCCTCTTCATACAGACCCCTTGCTACAGAGAGGTTGCCCTCATCAATAGCCTCAATGATTCTGTGGATGTGGTGCTTGGGAGAACGCTCAACGCCTGCCTCAAAGGAGAAGAACTCACCGTTGGCAATATCCTTTGCATGGAGCTGGATGGCCTCAAATATTCTGAGGATGTTGTTCGCAGGAACACCGAATGCCTGAAGTGCTTTTGCTGCGATCTTCTTCATATCCGCAGGATCAGGCATCTCTTTGTCCTTAACCGATGTACCAATTGTAATCATAGCATCATACAAATCGTTGATAAGCGTGAGAACAAAATTGTCAACGATATCCTCAGACTCGCCGTACTTGATGTTCTCGAAGACACCAACAATTTCACTGCCAAGGATGGGGATGATATATCCCATCAGGTCACCGACCAACGCAAAGCCCTGTCTGCTCAGCCAGCTCTCCATTGTGAGTTCTTCGTCTTCCTCATCTCTGTACTGCTTGACCTTGTACCGAAGAAGAGCGAATACCGTGGTCATAAGCTGTCCCCACACTGCGCTCATCGCAACGGCATACAACGTTCTGCCAAGTGCCTTGCCGTTCTCCTTAGACTTGTTAGTCATAAATCTTCCGGCAGTCACATGGAGCTGACCAGCCATCTGGTAGAGGTCGGTCTTGAACATTGCGAATGCTTCAGAGATGACATTGTGCTGCTTCTGAATCTCCGGGCGATGGAGTACATCGGTCATACTCTGCGTATTCTCGATAACATCGTCATAGAATTCCGCAGTAGCCTTGAGCAGCTCCTCACCCTTGAGACCGGTTCTCTTTGCGGTGTCGATCTTAGCGTACCGCCACAGGGACAGCGCAACAGCGTGATCCATTGCGGTAATCCACTTAGCCGGATTGAAAATTGCCGGCAGCTTTGCGGTCTGTCTACCAAGCCAGGATTTCTTGCGCTCTGTCATAAGCGTGTGAAGCTCGGCATCCGATACGCCCTGCCTTCTCATCCAAGCAGATGCGGTGTACTTATCTACCTCGGCAGAGATCTTCTTGTGGTTGGCCATCGTGTAGATAAGATTGCCAATCTGTCTTACAGGGTCTCTCCATCTCAGCATAGATGTTGAAGCGAACAAGGAGCCAACCTGCTTGGTTACCACAGACAGATTGAGAAGGAATGTAGCGCCGATATAGCCACTCTTGACCTTGTCGTACAACCCGGTCAGTGCGTTCCTCTCTCTGACTCTCGGTCCTTGAATATCCTTGACAGCCTGCTCGATGTGATTAACGCCATCCATACCCCAATTCTCTTGGATTTTAGCCTTGACCGTAGAATCATCGCCAGCCTCATCAAGGGAGCGAACATTCCACACCTTGTTGAAGTTGCGTACCTCAACAGCCAAGCCATAGACATTGCCGACCATCTCGATGTGTCTGTCCAGGACATTGTTAAGACCTGTAATGATAAGGGGCTGCGGAGCATTGGACTTGGTATCCTTGAGCATTCCGTAGGAGTTAATGGTCTGCTGGATGTTGTTCTCTGCGGAAATCTCCATATTGACGAAGTTCCTATCAGACTCAAAGGGGATGTAGCTCTTATCCTTGGCAACAATGCGATGCTTCAGGATAATGGTGGTCTCATTGATGGCATCCTTTGCTTTTCCGTTGAAGAACTTTCGTGCCGCCTCCATATAGTCCTGACACCACTTATCATCCTTCAGGATCTCAACGAATTCCTCAACAAGACCTACGGCATTAGGCACTCTGTGTGAGTATTCCTCAGAGGTAGCATCCTTGAGTCTGCCCTTGCTGAGCATATCCAGGTCTGCAAAGTTGAAGCCGCCACTCGATACGTGATTCAGATGTTTGTTCGCCTGCTCTCTCTCATAGGAAAGAATCGCCTGCATCATCTGCATCTTGGAAACGCCGAACTTCCGTCCCTTGATGTCCGTGTACTTCTTACCGCCAACTTCCTTGTAAATAGCACCATCGTACTCGCTACCGGATGTCAGCGCTTCAAAGTCCTTGTACGCCTCCATAACGAACATATTCTTCTTGCGGATACCCTTCTCAAATTTCCTGAACAACCTCAGCAGATAGGAGTCTCCGTTATAGCCGGACATTCTCTCCACATTACGCACAGGAGCCAGTGAGAGGTTGAGTGCGCCATCGTTAGCCTTGCCGAACCAGCTACGCTTGCCGTTCTTTCTGTCCGCTGTGATTTTTCTCTGTTCCTCAACAATGGCATCACCGGCCTCGTAGACATTCTCTGCATCGCCCCAGCCAATCAGCTTTCTGGCATCTCTGAGGGTCTCGTCGATAGCAACAAGAATCTCATACATTTCGGTGAGTTCATCAAAGGACATCTCGTTGAGATGTTTGCCGGAGAACTTATCACGAAGCTCGGTGAGGTAGGCATATACCATCTCATCAAACTCGCCGGCATAGATTGGGTCGGAGTGGGTCTTGAGCTTTTCGTACTCATCCTTCAGGGTCTGGAGTTTCTCCTTGGTGGTGTTTCTCTTCTCCTGTGCCTTATTGATGCTGCCGTCTGCCTTGATAAGGTCGGTGTCCGTATCGATAAGCGTACATACATCGACCATTGCGTTAATCAGATCGATGGGGATATACTGCCTGTCGGTGGGTCTCAGGAGCATAGACTCAAGGCGTTTCTTGAAGTTCTTGATTTTCACCTTCACCTGACCCTTGACCGCTCTCTCACGATAATCTGCAAGAGCCTCTCTGCCTTTTTCAGCAGCCTTCTTATAAGCCTTCTTCTTCTCTCTTTCCAGCACAGCCTGCAAAGGCTTGGATGCCTCAAGACGGAGAAGCTGACCGTCATAAATGCTGATGCGGTTGGCAATTCTCTGTGCCTCATCCCGGAGTTCACGGATTCGCTTGGTGTCCCTCGGTCCCTTTGCGAAGGACAGTTCCTTGATCTCCTCATTGATTTCACGGAGTCTGCGCTCTTCGGCATCGAGAAGTTCTACCTTCTCTCGGTACTCCTGCACCTTGGCGAGTTCGATATCGTTCTGTGCCACGCCCTCAAAGGCATTGGCAAGGAGGGATCGGTTGGAGTAGTCGGTTTCGGGATCGGAGAAGCGGATGTCATCCTTCTCTGTGTTGAATCGCTCGGACAGAGGAATCACATTGCCAGAGTCATCGTAGGTGACAGGGTCGGCAGATTTTACATCACGCTTCGGATTAAAGATGACATCAACCGCTGTTGGGCTCTCTCCCCCATCGTATACATTAACGAAAGATACGCTGTCATATCCGTGATTTTCTGCCCACTCTGCCATTGCGTTTGTGCTTATTTCACCGGTTTCTTCATCCGCATAAACGCCAGGATACTCATTTTCTGTTACCGGAAGATTTCCCCACGAATTTGAATCAGCGTTAATCAATAAATTTTTTCCCAGCCGATATCTGACAGAATATACACCATGAATATCACGAGGAACAGATTTAGCATTTTTGTTCTCTCGTCCTCGTCCATAGTAGTATCTAGCTACAAGCTCATCACGAGATAGCCAAAGATTACCCTCAACAACCGTAAAATCACTCGGACTTCCGTGGTAACCATTTGTTGTATATCCAGCAGCCTTGGCAGCCTCATCCACCATCCTCTGTGCGGTCTCCATATCGCCACGGTTTACAGCATCAAAGTAGTCGGAGTCACGGTCAGAGAACATCGCACCCTCATGGCTATCCTTGTATGCCTCTACGAAACTATCAACAACGCCCTGTGCCACCGGGAAGTTGCTGTGACCACCGCTGTACTCGCTCAGCATTCTGGTAGCCTCTTCCATATTGAAGTCAGGCTTAACAGGCATCTGAGGACTTCCGATGCCATCGTTGTCGTACATCTTGAAGTCGATCAGCAGCTTCCAGTAACCATCGGTAGAACCGTCAGCCTTCAGGGAGTAAGAGCCATCACCATTGTTTTTGAGGAGCTTGTAGAACTTGGGGCGCTTGTTGTTTCTGGCACACATTTCCAGATAAGCCTCTGCATTCTCCTTGCCGCTCTTGCTGAAGTCCCAATACTCATTGGGCATATAGTTGGAAGCCTTGTCCTTGACCATCCTTCCTCTGTACTCGTGGTACTGCGGTCTGATGTACTTCTCGTTCTGCATATAGGTGTAATCCTTGGTCTTTGCAGGAAGACCCATAGCAGCATACTGACTCTTCTTCCACTGCGATCTGTGGAAGGGGATAATAAAGTCCACTCTGTCATCAGCCATTGCCGCCAGCAGTTGTTCATCATTGAAGGCAACGAGGATTGTACCGACATTCTTTGAGTAGCGGTTACGAAGCTCGACAGCGGTATCGATGGGCATACCTTCCACATCGTCAAAGATGAGTCTGCCGTTCTCGTCCACGCCCTTGGCAATCAGCGAGAGATTGATCTTCAGGCCGGTGTCACCCAATGCCCAAGCAAAGTCCGGCACCTTGGTGTATGCCTGACCAGCCAGACCAACTCTGGACATATCCATAATGATCTGCATCACATCAATGAGATGGACGATTTCAAAGTCAGAGAAGCTCTGGAGACGGATACCGCCATTCAGGTTCTTCTCCTCCACATTGTCATCGTCTGTGAACTTATCCAGAATCTCGCCCTTGTACTCCGTGTGGAGCTGGTACAGCTTCGGCTTCTGCTGAGATGCAAACAGATTCTTATCACCAGGTTTAAGTGTGCCGTAGTGATTCCAGAAGTATTCGTACTGCTCATAGCACTCAGGGTGATTGATTCGCACCCACTCAATACCGTCAGGCGTGTTCACATCAGCCATATTAGGCTGCCACGCATCCGGGTAATACTGCTTGTACAGTTTGAGGAACTCCTTGGCAAACTGTCCCATGTTGGCTCTGGAGCCTTCCACATAGCACAGGCCACAGCTAACCTCAAGACCGGCATCCTTCATACGGTTGCGGATGTCGAGGATCTCCTCGGCTGTCAGGGCGGTGTTAGGCAGAGCCTTCTGAATAGCTGTGAATGTGCCGGTCAAAAGTCTGCGCTTCTTGCAAAGGGTGGAAAAGTCAAAGCTACCACCATATTCCACATTGCTCACAAAAGAGGATCTGCCGGGGCTGGAGAAGTAATCCAACCTGACTCTGTCTTCAGCGATCATCTTGGCGATGCTGTTGATAGAATCGATGTAATCCAGTGCCTTCTTCACAGGCACACCGATTGCCTTGGAGATCTCCTTGGCTGCCTTCTCTCGCTCCTGCACATAGTCAGACTCTGTCCAGGTACGCTCGGAATTAAGAACAGCCGGTGCAACAGATTCTGTATTATCGTCAACCTCGATGTCAATCGCTTCAGTTGATTCGTACTTGACTTCTGCTTCATCTTGTGATATATCTTTATTGGAAGACTTTGCATGATCATCGTCCGGCAATGCTTTTTTAAGCGATTTCAGCCGGAGGATAAAGTGTGCAGGGTCTTCGTTGTTTTTGTTGTGAACAATTTCCCCACTGCTCATCAAATTTTTCAGGTAATTTGTCTTTGCATCGAAGATGGTCACTATCAGGTTGTAGTTCTCAGACTCGTTCTCTCCGTCTTGCGTTGTAGACTTAAATGTATTCATCTCTATGGAAACAAGCGTAGAACGATTGCCTTTTACAATAACCTCTGTAACAGCAATGATTCTACCATTGTTTTGCTTAATGATGTAAATAGGATCTTGTAAAGCCCGTGGAATATCCTTCATTACATCAGCTCCAAGACCGTGATAATTCCCAGGAAGAACACCGGATTTATTCATCGCTAGATATGCAATGTCCCAACCCATGATGATTTTCAAGTCTTTGGCTCCTGCTTTATCGATATACACTTGCGGTGTGCTGTCCAAAACTTTGAGGTGCGTGTTCTTCGTCCTATCAAGAGTACCATCATCCAGTTGTTCAATGGCATCGCTGTAATCCAAGCTATACTTCACACCACCATCCCCGGTGGTGTTTTTTTGTACCTCTGCAGCCTGGTAATTCTCACCTGCGGCCACAGCGCCCTCTGCCCAAATCTGCTCGATCTGGCGAAGAAGATTCTCGGAGAAGTCAGCAACTTTTTGACCAGCAAGAGTCTGTGCGGACTTGCCTTTGTAAGCCCAGACCATTTTACGCAGGAACTTTGCAAGGTTTTTAAACCAGCCCTTGATCTTTTCCCACGCCACACGGTCTTTCTGCTTTACCTCTGCCATGAACTCAACGACCTTGCCGTCCTTCAGGATGGTCTCCATACCGTCAGCAACGACCTCTTCCATAGCAACATCGTAGGAGATGGGTTTACCCTTCTCTTTTGCTTTCTTCTGTTTGAGGGCAATCTGCTCGCTCACACTACCCTTCATACCGCCGTGTTTGAACACGATGCCTGCAATCTTGGTGAAGTGAGCCGGAGACCACTGTCTCATAAAGTGGGTCAGCTCGTGGGCAACGGTGAAGAGCATTGTGCCTTGGAAGTCATTACCTGCCTGGAGGTCGATATAGATCTCACCGGTCCTGGTATCGTAGAAGCCATTGGGGTTGCCCTCTGTCTTCACGCCGTTCTGATCGAGATAATATCTCTTGCCATCCTCCACCCAAGACTCAAACACATTGAATCTAACGCCCATCATCTCGGACATCTTACGCATAGCCTCGATGCCGGTCTTCTGAGTATCGTTGAGAGTGATGCCGGACTCCTTCAGGTATGTGCTGATATCCATTGCAGAGCCATCCTTGGAGCGATAGTACACGCCTTTTCCGGCAGGGGCTTTGGCAACCCTTGCTTTCGCTGTGTCAGCCGTATCCTTGACCGGGCGGTATTTCTTGCCGAGGTTATATGCCTCGGTTACCTGCTCCGGTGTGAGCTTCGTAGCCAGGGAGTGCTTGGCACTAAGCTCAGATTTATCAATGCCGTAGAATCCGTAGGTGTATGCCTGTGCAATGCCTCTGCCAAACAGCAGAGCATCTCCACCCTTATACTGAGAGATCAGTTTATTGGCGGTAGCGGCATCGATGTTGTCACCAATGTTGGCAATAGCCTCGTAAATAAGAGCCTGGGAATCGGATGCGTAGTCTACATCCTTTGCACTGACGGTCTTACCGCCACCGATGTCCAACAGCATCTCACCCTTACGGATAGAGGAAACGCCCTTGATGTCGATAACCTCGCCTGTTTCGTGGATGATTGCTTTGCCTTCGGCGGCTGCAGAAAAGTCTCCGTCAGGAGTAAACTCCTCCTCGGCAGATTCCCTGATGGTCTTGATCCTCTCAGCATCGGTGGGGATACCAAGTGATTTCATAACCATACCGATAGCGATCTCGTTATCGAAGTTCCGGATATTCTGTCTGCGCTGTCCCATAGTGGACTGCTCGTTGGTAACGATGTTGGAAACAGCCGCCTGCACATCCGGGTTATCCTTGACGGAGTCCAGGAGCTTTCTCTGTGCTTTGGTCAAATCCTGACCGTTGTAGGAAGCAACCAACGCCTCCGCAATAGCGGTTGCATTTTCGGTTGCGAAACCTTTTCTCTCAAGGCTCTTAACGATGTCAGCCTGGTTAGCAGATGCGTTGGCAAGGTTGTTTGCGGTCTGGACTGTGCTGTACAGTCTTCCGACCTTGGTAGCATTGCTGGCGTTCTTCACTCCGGCAACAGCCTTACCCACCAAGCCCTTACCGGTAGCGGTCTCGCTGGAAACAGCGCCTGCTTTCTTGGTGAGGGTCTTCTGCATCTTGGGATCGGAGTCACCGGCAATCTTATTTGCCAGTTCCTTCAGAGCATCGACACCGCCTTCAGCGCCCATAATGGTTCTGCCGGCAGCGTTGGTTGCTTTGTAAGATTGGACAGCAGACCCAACCTTGTTGATGATAGCCTCTACAGACATCTTACCACCAGCCATAACGCTACCACTTGCCACACCGCCAACGAAGTCCCACGCATACTGGATGCAGGTGTCTGTCAGTGCTTGCTTTTGGGCATCCTCTGGGCTGAGTCCCTTGTCGATATATTCTTGCACCAGCATACTATAATCGGATTTCTCTGCCATAATGCAGATGTCCGCAATCGTGTTGGAAACAGATGTGAATAATTCCTCAGAGCCTTCAAATCCAGCCTGCTTCAAGATTGTCTTGATTATGCCATTCGTTTCGCCTTTAAAAAGATTATCCAAAGACACCTTCTCAAAGAGCGTTTCAAATGCACCGCTGAAGAAGCCCAAGGAAAGAGCCTGCTCGTCCGTTGCTCCTTTTTCGACAGCGCTCAGCATACTTTGGGTAGAAGCACTGCCACCGAGGAGGTACACACCGAAGGGGCCTGCAATCTGTGAGGTAAGAGAGTCTGCCACGCTCATACCTAACTGGTAGACATCTCCCAAGCTCTTGCCGTTTAAGATTTTGGCAAAGATGGGATTCTTTTCAGGGTCGATGTTGATAACGCCAGTGCTATCTGCGATGTTTCTTGCCACTGTTCCTCTAATGCTGGAGGAAATGACTGACGGAGCCATCGCATCTGTGTTGTAGTCCACAGGACCGGAATACTCATTGGTGAAAAATTTCGTGAGTCCCTGGTCGAGTTTTTGCCTCATTGCATCACCATAGCCGATAATGCTGATAAGATTAGCAGGAATACTAGTCGCACTGGAAAGGACAGGGGCTTCATTTGCAAACGCCTGTGCATTCTGTGCTACCGCATTCATCTTGCGGTCATTCAGTGCATACTCAAGGTAGCCCAAATACGCATTCGCAGAATCTTTTCCCTCGGTGTGGTAGAGGTAGTTATACTTCGCCACTTCTTCAGGATTCATGTGGTCATATAGCGCATAAGGATTTGTTACACCACTCCGCATACCTTGTGCAGAAGATTCCATGCGGTAATTCTCTATGTTATTGATATAGTCATATTGGGGATCGCCCTGACCAAACCACTTGCCACCAATGCCTATGCCAAATCCGGCAGTTTTCTCCGTGGGAACATTGGAGGAAACCGCATTGAAATCTGCGTTATCTTCAAGGAAACTGTAGTCTCTTTGCTTCTTCAGATTCCACAGACGCTCCTCGGCAGAATTGTACGCATCATAGGGAGAGAATCCCTCTCCGTATTCAGCCACCATATTGTTGAAGATTGCAAGGAGGCTCTCGGTATCAGGATCGGTTGCCCAGGCATCCGGATTTGCCTGGTAGCCTCGATACCATGTGTCCGCTTTTTGATACTCAATCAGCTTGTCCATCTCTGCTTCTGTTGCAGGGATCTCTTTATCGTAATCCTCCTTGGTCATAACGGAGGGAGCATACTTCTCAAGCCAACTGTACTCGTCAGACTTGGGATCGATTGTTCCAAGTATCTCTTTAAGCTCATCGTAGGACTTGCCGCCATACTTTTGCTGATATTCAAACTCCCTCACAGCAGCACTATAAGCATCCTCGGAATCAAACTGGGAGAATTGCTTTTCGGCTTCACGGAAAGCCTTCCACACACTGTTGCGATTGGAATCAACATTGTCAACGACAGACAGCAGTTCTTTATAGGTCTTCTCGTCCAGCCTGCTCTTGTTTGCATTCGCATATCCACGGATTTTAGCTGCTCTGCTACGGAGGTCATCCAGGGTGCTGTTGCGAGACTGGATTGCCTCCGCATCCGTACCACTTTGCCAGGTCAGGTTTCTGTAGTCATTCTGGGCTGTGGAGAAAAAGCTGTTCGCATCCCGGAGGAAGGTGTTGATGAAGGTATCGTCAACACCATAGTCCCGGTCTGTACGGTTTGCCTTGATACTCTGGTATCTGCTCTGTTTTTCCGTCTCCTGCTTTTTCTCTTCTTCGGTTTTGCTCTTACGGCTGTTCTTAATATCCTCGTATCTCGACATATATCTTCCCCCTTAATTGAATCCGTACTGATCCATCAGCCAAATAACCTCGCCGTCCGTTAAAGTTTTATTGGAGTTGGGAATACCGTTATCTGCCCATTTTGCAAGGCAGGCCTCGATGTACTGTTGGTAATTCTTATAGGTCTTTCCACCTACAGTAGCCTTGCCGCCGTGCCGAGCGAACTCGGTTTTGGTCATAACGGATGCTTTGAACAGTTTCGTATTGCTGGTCTCCTTCGGTACGGAGTCCTGCATAGCAATATCATCCTCGATACTGACAAACTCGGATTCGCTGTTTCGCCAATCTTCATATGCAGCTTCGGTCTTCGGTCCCCAAACACCATCCACCGCAATATCGTAACCGGCTTTTCTGAGCTTCTCCTGGATCTTTTTGGTTTCCTCCTTGGTTCTTCCGTCACCAGAGCCAGAGCCGTCACCACCGCCGGAACCAGAACCACCGCCACCGCCGGAACTCTTTTTTGCACTGAGGGCATACTGCTGGTTGAACTGCCGGACACCCTCGTCAAAGGTCTTCTGCCACTGCTCATCAGCAATCTGGTCACGCTCTGTCTGGTAGCCATAAGCTCGGTCATCGGAATACTGACCATAGGAGAAGCTTCTTTCATCTGCCCATCTGCCGTATTCGGTTTCTGCCTGGTATCTAGCATCCTGAGTCAGGCGATCCAGCTCGGTGTAGTAATCGGAGACAGAGTCTCTGTATCTGCCGTAATCCTGAGCCTCCATCTGTGCCATCAGAGCAGCATTTTGATTCAGGCTGTCACCCTCTGCGTTGTACTGGTTGAGGGCAAGCTGGTACAGTTCAGGCACTCTATCATTGAGCTGTTGCAGATAACCCTGATATGCCTGCTGCCCTGCTGTCTGTGCATAGGAATTGCCGTAGCCACCACTCATTGCCGCAGCCTGACCCATAGCATCCATCATTGCCAGTTTGCCCTGGGTGGTGTACTGATCCTTATACTGCTGATAGAGCATATCCCCATTCAGATCATAGGAGAATTTCTCCCGGTTAAGGATCTGCTGCAGGGTATCATTGAGTTGCTGTTGCCAAGTGGACTGGTATGCCCCCGGCTTTTGTGTAAGCTGCTGCTGAAGCAACATCTCTGCCTGTGCTACCGCATCACTCTTCTGATAGGGAGCATTCTCAAAGGTGGGAGCTTTGGTCTCTGCCGGGGCTGTTGCTGTAGGTGCGCTGGGAGTGCTGTTCTGCGCCTTGTTCAGTGCGCCCCAGGTTTTATCTCCCACGATACCATCCACAGCCAGACCATTCTTCTGCTGGTAGTCCTTAATTGCAGCAGTTGTCTTAGGACCGATGATGCCGTCTACATCCAGTTTATAGCCCTGCTTATTGAGGGCATTCTGAATATCCGTTGCTTTATAAGAAGCCATAATATTATCCTCCTCCGTTAATTACACTCAGGATATAGTCCCTGAGAGTCTTTCTGTCCTCACCGATGTAAATCTCACCATCGATAACGACATCTTCATCAAATATTGCCTTCCATACTGAATGGAATGTCCGCTCCTCAGCATAGTCGCAGTATCCACCAACAGTTACATTCTTACCGCCCTTTCCCAGGTGCAGTGCCACATCCCTTGTTGGAATATCGAATGTCTTGATGTCATACTCTCCGATATCGTCAATTGCCCTGATCTGAACGGTATAAGCCTCTTCCAAATCAAGGGCTCTTGCGTCACGGGGTTCTTCATTGAATTCATCCGTTGTGGTATCCGTATTACTGAGAAGATCACGCCAGTCCTCTTGCCACGCACCAGATGCAGATTTTATCCTGTACTGCAAAGCACAGGTGTTCTTGCCGCCCACACTGTAGAAAAACCTCTTGGCTTTTATCCACAGTATTTCGCCATCGCCGGTTCTGTTTCCGTTCACATCGCTTCTGTAGCACTGGATTGCATTCTCGCCTCCAATAGGGATAACTAATGGCTTTGAATACTCAATGACATTGATCGTCTCCTCTGCGGAACCGGTAAATCCTCTGGAGTCTCTGGCATAACCGACAATCTTTACAGTGCCGGCATTCTGTATGGCATCAGAGGTAAAGTTTTGGTGTTCATAGGCCTTTCCTTCAACCGTTGCCGCATAGCTCCGGATAGAAGCCCCATTCTGTCCTTCTGCACTCAGCGCTACATTCACCTTGGATTTCCCCTGGACATAGAGGTCAGCAAACTTACTCGGAAGTAACCCATTGTC
>JAEIGA010003866.1_pt1 | contig 23292 bp, 21 predicted proteins | sample 9270691 | NCBI WGS metagenome assembly JAEIGA01 (sample SAMN17057246, study PRJNA624740) | gut metagenome | biome: biome; isolation source: fecal sample | host: Bos grunniens | place: China: Xizang | collected 2019 | reverse complement strand
ATGAAACCACCCATGTTGACGATACCATCTTTCTTAGCAGACATGGTCATAGAGTCTGCATATGAGAACATCTCAGCAGCGATCTCTTGGATAGACTTGTCAGCATAACCCTCCTCGCGGGTTTTGATGAAGTATGCGTTCTCAGCAAAACGAGCAGAGTCCATGTTGACTGGCACACCATAGCGGTGGCAGAGCTCGCATGTCTCACGAATATTCTTCATAGATACAGGTTGACCACCTACGGTGTTGTTGGTTACGGTCAATACCATAAATGGCACGTTGCCTGGGTTGTCTTTGAGCAATTGCTCGAGGTAAACAAGATCAACATTACCCTTGAATGGGATCTCGAGTTGGGTATCCTTAGCCTCCTTGATGGTTACGTCGATAGCGTGTGCACGACGTGCCTCGATATGACCCTTGGTGGTATCGAAGTGAGCATTACCAGGGATGACTTGGCCTTCCTTAACGAGGTGAGAGAAGAGAACGTTCTCTGCTGCACGACCTTGGTGAGTAGGGATGACATACTTGAAACCTGTGATGCGAGTAATAGTATCTTTGAGCTCGAAGAAAGACTTACTACCAGAGTAGCTCTCGTCGCCTAGCATGAGCGCTGCCCATTGGCGGTCAGACATGGCGCCTGTACCTGAGTCGGTAAGTAGGTCAATGTATACCTGCTCGCTGCGGAGCATAAAGATGTTGTTTTTAGCTTCTTTGAGCCACTGTTCGCGTTCTGTGCGTGTGGATTTCTTGATGGGTTCTACCATCTTGATCTTCCATGATTCTGCAAAAGGTAATTCCATGGTTGTTTGTTTTATAGGTTAATATCAATTAAGAATCAGTTATTGTTGTTCCGTGTCGGTTAGTCGGTTGCTCCACCAGAGCCATAGGAGGAAGAGCATGCCGTAGAAGAGGTACTTGAATACATAGTCGTGTAGCATATGAAACCAATCAGGATGATGCTCCAAGGCCATAGCTATCAAAGTGATACGTAGTATATTAAATAGGTACGCGCACGCGAGGCCCAGAGGGATAAACCATAATTTGTGCTTCCATGACCCGCGAGCAACTAACATAATGACAATCCATATGAATGACTGCTTGATACCCGTACATCCCCAGATGATTGTGGTGCCAGTGCCTGTGTCGAAACGGATAGTACTAGGCTCAAAAAAGCTGACAGCATCGTTGGTGAGGTGTATGAACCAAAAGACTACATGTGCAATATGTTGGGCCATGAAGTCAAAAGGACGAGATACATCTATGCCAAACCATGTGACTTGATCGCCAAACTCGTCACCTGTGACAGTCAGTTTCCAGAAAAAATTAGCCGCAAACATAGCCACGACAAATAGCAATATGTCCACGTATGGACTTATTGCAGAGCGGATATTGTTTATCGGATATCGGTTATCGGACATTGGTTATTGGATATTAGGTTGGCTACGATGTTTCTTTAAACCGATGAGCATTTTTGCCACATCACTAATGATTTTATATGTTGTGTTATATTCCTCTTTGGTGATATATTGTAAATCACATGCAATTTCTAGTTGGCAATCGGCTTCCATGAGAGAACCATATGCAATATCTAAGAAATGACATTGTTCTTTTAGAGGAGTTCTAGAAAGCCCTTCTGCAAGATTGGATGGTACAGATATTATAGCACGCCTTATCTGAGAACATAAAGCAAATTTTTCCTCTATTGGAAATTTATTCAAAAGTTCATAAACCTTTTTAACTAGCTCTTTAGAACGAGTGTATACGTCTAATTGTTTGTATGAGTTATCCATGGTTGTTGTTCTTTTATTCTCGATTCTCCGATCCCCGATTCCCGATATCCGAATACTAAATCCTCGTTTTGGCGTATGGTGCGGCGTCGATAGGGCAGAAGTCGCCTTTGAGGAACCGATAGTATCCCGCTTGTGCTACCATAGCGGCATTATCCGTTGTAAAAGCAAAAGGTGGGATATGTACTTTCCAACGATGGCGACGACCTAAATCCAATAACGCTTCGCGCAAACCACTATTGGCACTCACACCACCAGCAACGGCAATCTCTTTGACTTGAAGATCCTTAGCGGCTTTTTTGAGTTTGTTGATAAGGATATCAATCACCGTCTTCTGCAATGATGCACATAGGTCCGCCTTATTCTCCTCAATGAAATTAGGATTATCCTTCAAGTTATCTCGCAAGAAATAGAGGAACGATGTTTTGAGACCAGAGAAGGAGTAGTCGTAACCTGGGATATTAGGTTTGGCAAATGCAAAAGCATCTGCACGACCCTCTTTGGCTAGGCGGTCAATCCATGGACCTCCAGGATAAGGGAGTCCCATGATCTTAGCACACTTGTCAAATGCCTCGCCTGCTGCATCGTCGATAGTCTGACCAATTATCTCCATGGTATAGTGATCCTTGACCAAGACAATCTGACTATTTCCACCACTAACCAACAGGCAAAGGAAAGGGAAAGTAGGGACTTCGGTTGCCGAAGTGTCGTTCTGCGTTTGGATAAAATGCGCAAGGATATGCGCTTGTAGGTGGTTGACCTCTACAAGGGGAATATTATGTGCTAGGGCAAGTCCCTTGGCAAAACTGGTACCTACCAATAGACTACCTAAAAGACCTGGACCTCGTGTAAATGCGATAGCTGAAAGCTGTTCAGAGGTGACTCCTGCACGTTTGAGCGCAGCGTCAACAACCGGAACTATATTAAGTTGGTGAGCACGACTAGCTAGTTCTGGAACAACACCGCCAAACTCCTCGTGTACAGCTTGTGATGCTGTCACATTACTCATGAGCACACCATCGCTAATGACAGCTGCGGAGGTGTCATCACAACTAGATTCGATTGCTAAAATAATTGTCTTTTCCATTTCGAGTGCAAAGGTAAGAAAAAAAATGTAAACGCGCAAATTTTTGTTTGAGATTTTTGACAATGTCTATCCAACATACCACAGCACAACATATGCCTAAGATATGCTGAGAGTAGTGATAAGAATCGTGCGAAAGTTTAAAAGTCAAAACTCAACTGGATGCGATTGATTATCGCCCCAAATGTGTCTGGTTTCCTAAAAAATAGGTTGTGTGCAAAAGTTTCGGGTATTTTCTTGCAAATGTGCAATTTTTATTGTACCTTTGCAAACGAAATACGCTATAGGGCAAAATAGATAACGATCATAATCGGATTAGTATGAGTCAGTACGTAACCATTTATTGCAAAAATACGAAGGAATATGTCCAAGTGGCATGCGGTACCTCCTTGCGCGAACTCTATGACAAATTGGGTTTGTCTTTGCCTTATCCAGTCTTGGCAGCTCGTGTCAACTATAAGGTTCAGAGTCTGAACTTTGTGCTGTACAAACCCAAAGATATTGAGTTTATCGACGGAACGAGTGAGAGCGGAAGACGCTGCTATATCCGTTCGTTGAGTATGGTGGCTGCTTGTGCTGTTAGCGAACTGTATCCTGGTTGCGATTTGCGTATTGAACACCCTATTAGCAATGGTTTCTACTGTACATTGCGTGATGCCCATGGTGAGGTGTTGCCTCTAAACCAAGAGATGGTGGCGCAACTCAAAGCTCAGATGGATACTATCGTACGAGAGGATCGTCCGATGTTGACCGAAGAGCGTCAGACCAAAGAGGTAATACGACTCTTTGGCGGCCGCGGAACGGGCGAGACAACGCTATTTGAGACCTTGGGTAACCCATACTGTCGCTATTATAGAATGGGAGATTATATCGACTATTATACGGGTGCACTTGTACCATCAACAGGATGTCTCCAAGTGTATGACCTGGTGAGCTACCGCGATAATATGTTGTTGCGCATACCAAGTCGTGAGAATCCAGAAGAGTTGGCACCTATGTGCGTGGAGGATAAGCGATTTGATATATTCAAGGAGTATGTGGGTTGGAACAAGTTGCTGCATATCAGTAATGTAGGCGAGTTTAATGGTGCATGCAGAAACCAGAAGAGTTTTGAGATGATCAAACTATCAGAGGCTCTACACGAGAAGAAAGTGGCGCAAATAGCCGATCAGATAGCACATAGAGAGGGTGGTATACCTAAGTTTGTACTTATCTCTGGTCCTAGCTCATCGGGTAAGACAACCTTCTCCAAGCGTTTGACGATTCAGTTGATGGTCAACGGCATCCGTCCTGTGGTGATATCTATGGACAACTATTTTGTCAATCGCGAGGATACTCCTCGTGATGAGAATGGTGTGTGGGACTTCGAGCATTTTGAGACCCTAGACCTGCCATTGTTCCGTCAGCATGTACAAGCGCTGTTGGATGGCGAGACAGTGTCGCTACCATTCTACAACTTTGAGACTGGAATGCGCGAGTATCGTGGTGACACATTGCGCTTGGAGGAAGATACCGTTGTGATCTTAGAGGGTCTACATGCGCTTAATCCAGCCTTGATACCAGATATCCCTCGTTCTGCGACATTCAAGATCTATGTAAGTTCTTTGACCACAGTCAATCTGGATAACCACAACTGGATACCAACGGTAGATGTGAGACTGCTCCGTCGCATCGTGCGTGACTATCGTTATCGAGGATATAGTGCTCGCGAGACCATAGCACGTCTCGATAGTGTAGAACGTGGCGCCAACAGATGGATTGCACCATTCCAAGAGGAGGCTGATGTGATGTTTAACTCGGCATTGCTCTTTGAGTTGGCAGTACTCAAACGTCATGCTGAACCGCTGCTGGATGAGGTGCCTAAGTATTGTGATGAGTATACCACAGCGCATCGTCTGAAAAAGTATTTGAGCTATTTTGAGTCTATTCCTGAGAATGAAATACCTCCTACATCGTTCTTGCGTGAGTTTGTTGGTGGTAGTTCGTTCAGATATTAATAATGAGTAAAGCGATGAAAAAGTTAATTAGTATTTGTATCGCATTGTTGCCTTTGGTAGGTACAATGGCCAATGATAATCTGTTTGCTGATTCTACGCTAGTAGATAGTGTGGCGGTAGATACTTTGCCAGCATTCATATTGGATGATATGACAAATGCGGTAGTATATCAAAACGTTGCAATAACAAACTTGATTAAGGATCGCTCGGCAGGTCATCAACGTGGTCAATATCAGAAGAGTGGTTTCCGCGTACAAGTCTATTCGTCTAACGATTCTAGAGTAGCTAAGAACGAGGCATTGGACCTATACGATAGACTGGTTAATAAGGTAGATGTATCGGTATATGTGACATCTGACCCTCCATTCTGGAAAGTTCGTTTGGGTGATTTCGAGACCCGCGAAGAAGCATTGAACTATAAACAACTAATCAATCAGCAGTTCCCTGAGCTGCAAGTGAGTACCTATGTTGTGCCTGACACAGTGACGGTGAGCAACTAAGGGATAAACATAAATAACATCGAATATGTCAACAGGATTTGTTCCAGCAGAAGATACTACACAGGCTATAGCCACCCATATAGAAGCCATATTGCGTCTACTCAATGAGGACGCTGAGCGCGAAGGATTGATCAAAACTCCAACTCGTGTGGGGGCAGCCATGCAGTTTTTGACCCAAGGTTATAGCCAAAACCCAGAGGAGATATTGCGCTCTGCATTATTTGAGGAGGACTATCGTCAGATGGTAGTGGTCAAGGATATACCATTCTATTCGCTCTGTGAGCATCATATGTTGCCATTCTTCGGCAAAGCGCATATTGCATATATTCCTAATGGCAAGATCACAGGTTTGAGCAAGATACCTCGCGTGGTGGATGCATTTGCGCGTAGACTACAAGTGCAAGAGCGTATGACTCGCGAGATCAAGGACTGTATTGACAAGACGCTTAATCCACTAGGCGTGATGGTGGTTATCGAAGCAGAGCATCTATGTATGCAGATGCGCGGAGTAGAGAAACCACATAGTTTGACTATGACTAGTGATTTTACAGGTGCCTTTACTCGTCCAGAAACTCGTGAGGAGTTTATGAATTTGATTCGTCGTTGATGGGACTGGTGCTGCACTGAGCTACACATAGTATGTAGAACGGAAGCGCAACCGCCAGATAGGTGATATCAAATGTAGAATCAAAGAGCTGATTCCAGAGATCCTCTTTCCACATTTTTTCAATGAAAGCTATACTAACTAAGCAGGTGAGTAGACCGCCTGTGATGGGTAGTCGTGTCTGTTGGTCACCTCTCATATAAATGGTGATGAGTATAGCAATCGTGGCAAATAGTATGAGTGCTCCGACACTACCTTGGCGCGTCTGAAGGACAAATGGGTTATACTCGAAGAACAGTAATGTGCTACCATCCCAGAGCACAAAAGGTAGGAGCGTGATAGCAAAAGTCAGTATCGTGCAGCAGACAAAAGTTGCTTGTTTTTTCCATCCCATATGCAGAAACTCATACCCATACATTGCAGCTAGAGGAATGATGGCTATTAGTCGTGTGGAGAGCACTAAGCCCGATAGTACGGCTATCGGTAGTGTGTAATGAGCAAGTGCTATGCGCTTGTAGCTCAACCACTCTGTAATGCAAGCAATAAGCAGGATGTTGGTTATCAAGTCGCTTCGAACAGCCATCTCGTACCAACATGCTGGAGAGAGGGTAAGCATGATAGTAGCAGCAATGGCAGTATGAGCACCTCGGGTTCGGTAGATGGTGTAGATGAATAGCCCAATCACGACGAAGATGGATAGACCCACATTGCCCATTGCATAGAATGGGAGATGTAGAACCTGCCATACAGGTAACGGCGAACCATATCCTCCAAGGTGTGTCTGTTGTCCGTATGGATATATGCCAGCTAGCATCCCTTCAAGGAAATTGTGGATAGCTGACCATCTGTCAACGAGTAGTTCTAAAGGGTTGATAGCATATTGTATAACAAGACCAAAACCCAGGTAGCAGCATGAGATAGCAACAAGCCAATATAGAGGACGACTAAGGCGCTGTATGACTTTAGGCAAGAAGATGAGTATGGCACTCGTACAGACACAATAGACAATACTAGCCACCATATGCCAGTCCGTTATACGGGCAGCATACTTGTCAACAAACAATACATTGATAATGATGTATAGTACTAGGGATATATATTGAATGCTTTTGGTCATGCTTAGTTGATAATCAGCACTTTGGTAGTACCATGTTGTTGACCATCTAGGGTGTTGCAGATGGCGGTATATACGCCCGATGCTACTCGTTCGCCTCGTGCATTGGTAGCGTCCCATGTGGCGCTACCACCTTGTGTCTCGATGATCTTGATGAGGTTGCCACTAGGATCTATAATGCGCAATTGGGTGTTCTCCATCAGACCTTTGAAGGTGATGTATCCCTGGTAATGAGGTCTTACGGGGTTAGGGTAGGCATACAGCTGGGTAAAATCAGCTTCTGGGGCTGTAGCATCGCTCATGTATGACACGAGTCCTATACCCGTACCAAAGAAGACTTCACCCGTAGACTCTTGTATGGCGATGGATACTACCTCGTTGCTAGGAAGGATGGAGTTCTCGATGGTAAAATGTGCGACGGTCTCTACTGTAAAATACAAATAATCGTCTGGGTGACCGACTGGCGCCAGTAGGTATACACCCGAGTTAGCTGTGGCTACCCATAGGCGATTAGCATGGTCTACTTTGATGTCATTGACCTGTTCATTGTCTAGCAGATAGTCTCCTAGATCTGTGCCATCGTTGCGACGAAGGACAACGCGTAAACACTTGTTAGACTTAGTGAAGTCTACACTAGGTGGAATGACAAAAATGCCGTTGCCTGTACCCACCCAGATGGCATTGTTATGATCTTGTGCCATGGTGTGTATCGTGTTAGGCGCAATACGATTGTTGTTCTGGTCTATCCATTCGGTTCGATAGGTGGTATGATCATCCCTAGGGTCGGTAGGAGTTCCGTTGTCTTGTAGCAAGATGATACCTGTGTTATAGCGTAGATTAGGAATCCATTTCCACTGCGCATTACGTCGGTCAATGAGGATGTCGCCTGTGGTGTGCATTTCGACTGTTTTGCCCTGATATGTGGCATTGAATGAGTGCCACTGGCCAGCAGGAGTGATGACATGTATGTTCTTGGTGTCGCCACCACCCATGTTGAGTATCCAGAGGTTGCCTTGGTCATCGTAGGTAGCACCATCCGTACGGGTGTACTGAAGAGGGTTATTGGGGGCTGCAGACGTAAGATTGCTATTTTCAGGTAGGTAGATCTTGGTAATAGAGTCGTTGTATAACTCATATAGACCAGTACCATAACTAGTGACAAAGATATGATTAGGGTCAAGAGGGTCTTGAGCAACATTCATGAAATCTAGCACTTTGTTCCATCCGTTTTGCTTCCACAATCTATTATACCTTATGTTTGTCCATTGGTTATCTTCATATATCATGATTTCTCCTTGACGTTTGAATCCGTCAGACCATCGTCCTCCTGGTACCATATAGAGTTTGTCGCCAAAGAAGCGCAATTTGTATGCTAAGTTGCTAGATGGACCATCTGGATAGAATACTTCTTCCTCTTGTGTGTTAATATTATACTTAATAAGTCCATCTTCGTCGCTACCTAACCAATAATAGTCATCTGTTCGTAGTATCGAGTGATATCTTCTACCTTCAAACATCCATGTGATAGGTCCTTCTTTCAACATTTTGCCTAAACCTGTTAGTTTTTCTGGAACAACAAACAACTCATCTTGAGTCTTGCAGAATGCTTCAATAGTACGCGTGTTATAGGTGTTCCATGTGCTATCTTGCCAAATGTTGATTTGTTTGTCAAAAAGTAAGTATACTCGACCTCTAAAAGATCGCATACCATCTATCGTATTGTACGGTGGAAGAGCAATTGTATTCCAGTTGTGATAGTCTGCAAGATTTTCACCTAGAGTAGCATAGTAGAGTGCATTATTTGTAGTCGCGTATATCTTTTCATTTGCAGTACAAATATATTGCACATTGACTTCGGAACTCTCTGGTCCAATGTAGTATGTATCCTCTATCTCCATCTTTCTCATGTTGATGACCATAATGCCAAAACTCATAGCAAGATAGGCTTTCTCTTGATACATACAGATGTCGTTCACCTTCTTGGAACCATTCATCTGCTTTAGATAGAGATCAGATATGTTGTATATCTTTTCTTGGTGAGTCATTATATCAATCTGTCCATTTTCGTATGTTATTAACATACGATTGAGTTGAGGATTGCATGCTATATGATTAATATTAGATGCACTAAGTCCATCAGACTTATTGTAGTGTTGTATTAGTCCTGTACTCTTGTTGACAGAGAATAGATTATTTGCAGATAATCCATATATCTTATTTCCTAAGCTGAGAATTTGATCAACATAGGTAAAGGCATTGTGTCCACTCCATTGATACATGCTACCATAGGTAGCAACATCATTTTGGATGTTTGCGCTGAATGCCAATATGCTCGATAGGAGGAATATGCTAAGCAGGATGTATTTTCTCATATAGATATATTAATTGAGTTGACTGAGTAGTTCGGCCATGGCTTGCATGGCGCGTGCTCTGTGGCTGATGGAGTTTTTGGTAGAGGCAGGTAGTGACGCAAAAGTCTGGTGATATCCTTGTGGTATAAAGATAGGATCGTATCCAAATCCGCCCTCTCCCTCTTCTTGTAGTGAGATGCTACCACGCACAATACCCTCTACCTGTAATTGTTTACCACATATGATAAGCGTGATGACTGTACGAAATTGTGCTTCGCGATGGCTTTCTCCAGCCAATTCGTGTAGTGCTTTGAGTCGGTTGGCAGAGTCGTTGGCCTCCTCTCCAGCCCAGCGTGCGGTACGTACACCTGGGGCTCCGTTGAGGGCCGCAATCTCCAATCCTGTGTCGTCAGCAAACACACCTGTAACTTCCTCGGTTTTGCCTTGGAGACAAAGCCACTGCCAAACAGTCTGTGCTTTGATACATGAGTTCTCCTCTAAGGTCTGGCCTGTCTCATCAATTTCTTGGACGAATCCCACCTCTTGTAGGCTGATGACGGAGATGTTGTGAGGAAGAATTTGACGAACCTCATCTAACTTATGTTTGTTGTTGGATGCGAATACAAATTTCATATTATGCATATTATAAAAAGTTCGCAAAGTTACTTATTTTTGTGGAAATATCAAAATATTTTGCTTTGGATTTGGTTTATTCGAGCATTTTTTTATAAATTTGCAGCCGATATCCAAAGGATATCAAAAATTTATTATTAATTTTTTTTATCTAAAGCAATGAAAAAGAGAAATTTGTTTTTGGCTATAGCGTTGTTTTTTGCTATGGCTGTGAGCGCACAAACTCCTATTTTGGGCGAGTGGATTACTGTGGATGATGCGTCTGGTGAGCAAAAATCTGTTGTGAATATCTACAAGGGTAGCAACGGTATGTATTATGGTAAGATTGTTGAGTTGTTTGGTGATGCAGATGCTGTATGTACTGCATGTACAGGCAACGATCACAACAAACCAGTAGTAGGGCTGATCATTATTAGAGATATGCAGCTCAAGGATGGCGAGTTGCGTGGAGGTAAAGTGTTGGATCCTGATAATGGCAAGTTCTACTATGCCAAGGTGTACATCAAGGATGGTAAACTGGTACTCCGCGGTTCGTTGGATAAAGCTGGACTGCTCGGAAGAAGTCAAACTTGGATTCGCAAGTAAACAAAAAACGCAGCTCGATGATGGGCTGCGTTTTTTATATGTTGCTTAGTGGTTTGATACCAACTTGACGACCTCTTGTGCAATGATGTTGGCAGAGTCGGGTAGTGCCAAGGTCAGAATGTTTTGCTCAAGACTTTGTAGTTTCTGTTCGTCCTGGATGAGTTGTAATGCTGTGCGAACCATCTCTGTTTTGGCATCAACATCCTTGACCAGCACCGCAGCATCTTTGCGTACGAGTGCCATGGCATTGTGTGTCTGATGGTCCTCTGCCACATTAGGCGATGGAACCAGTACAGATGCTTTGCCGAGTAAGCACAACTCTGATATAGAGGATGCACCAGCACGTGAGATAACCAAATCGGCAAGAGCGTAGGCGTCTGGCATTTGGCTGATAAAATCGGTGCAGATGATGAGATTCTCCGACGAAGTATTGGTCATGGCAGAGGCTAAAGCCGCTTGGCACTCCTTGTAGTAGAGTTTGCCTGTTTGCCAGATGACTTGTATATTGCTCTCGATGAGTTCAGGCAAGTGAGCCATGATGCTATCATTGACCGTACGAGCGCCTAGGCTACCTCCGATGATGAGTAGTGTCTTGCGTTCTGTGTTGAATGGTACGCCAAAAGTCTCATTGAAATATTGGATGGCGCCTTCGCGTGTGCCTTCCTTGAGGTTCTGACGAACTGGATTGCCAGTGAGAATCAGTTTGTCTGCAGGGAAGAAACGCTCCATACCTTCATAAGCTACACATATCTTAGCCGCATCGTTTTTGAGCATTTTGTTGGTGACACCTGCAAAACCGTTTTGCTCTTGTAGCAGGATAGGTACACCCATCTTGGCTGCTACCTTCATGGCAGCTCCACTAGCATAACCACCTACACCTACTCCCACATCAGGACGAAAGTTTTTGATGATTTGGCGTACTTGCCACATGGAGCGGATAAAGTCGATGCCAACACGAATGTTGCGCCATATATGTCGACGATCAATGCCACGAACAGGTAGACCAACGATAGGGTAACCAGCTTGTGGTACGCGCTCCATTTCCATTCGGCCAAGGGCACCTACGAAGAGAATCTCGCATGTTGGATCAAGCGCTCGTAGCGCATTTGCAATACTGACGGCGGGAAAGATGTGACCTCCGGTTCCGCCTCCGGAAATGAGAACTTTCATATACAGAGAATTAATCTAAATCAATAGTTGGGATATCGTTATGGCTATTGTTGACACTAATCTGCTGGCGTGTACGCAGCTCTATCTGCTCTCTTGATACGCACATGATGATTCCAAAATACAGACTAGTCACTAGTGCACTAGTACCACCACGACTGATCATAGGTAGCGGTTGGCCTGTGACAGGACCTATACCTACGGACACCATCATACTGACTAGAGCTTGACAAGTGAGCATGAGGGCTAGTCCCATGACCATCAGCATAGCAGAGTAGTCCGCATACTTGCTACTAATCAGGCATGAACGGAAGAGTATAGCCAGATATACAAACATGAGGAAGAGGGCACCTATGATACCTGATTCTTCCACGATGATGGCGAAGATGTAATCCGCAAAAGCTTGTGGAAGGAAGTTGCGTTCGGTGCTGTTGCCCGGTAGAACGCCAAATGGAGATGCGCCTCCATGGGCAATAGCTACTTTGGCAATCGTGCGTTGGTAATCCTCTTCGAGCGAGTATTTCTGGTCAGCTGGTGACTTCCATTCAGCTATCATGCTATCAATACGATTGACCCATGTTACTACACGACCGAGCAACTCAGACTTGATTTCACGCTCAGGGATAACGTAGGTGTATTTGACAAAGAAGTAGCCGCTTACGAGCATCGTGAGAGCAATCAAAAAGACTGTTCCCCAATACTTGATATGTACACGCGCCAAGAAGAAGAGGATGAACACGATGCCTCCTAGAAGGAGTGTGGTAGAAAGGTTGTTGAAGAGGATCAAAAGGCAGACTACTCCTGTGACTCCTAGCACGATGTAGAAATACTTCTTTTGGTCTTCTTGTGTCTTGATACGGCTGAGTAGGTCGCCAACTACAATGAGCAATGTCAGTTTAGCTAGCTCAGAGGGTTGAAACACGATGCCACCTATATTGAGCCATCGAGTAGCTCCGTTGATGCGCACACCCATACCAGTATAGGTGAGAAGTAGCAAACCGATGGAGATAATAAGTCCGACATAACCACCGAGACGAATGTAGCGACTAGGAATAAATTGTATTCCAAAAGCCAAGATGACACCTGCAACGATAAAAAACATCTGATCCAGGATAGGACTGAGGGTACTACTGTCTTCAAATGCTAGGGTGCTGCTGGCGGAAAACAATGCTAGGATAGCAACAATAATCAACATGCCGAAAAGTAGCCAATATACGCGATCCACGTAGCTACATTGCAGTTTGATTCTTTGGATAAGTTCGTTTAGTTTCATAGAAAATATAGTTATAGGTTTCTTACTGCTTTCATGAATTGGTCGCCACGATCTTCGTAGTTCTTGAACAGATCAAAACTTGCGCAACATGGAGATAGCAACACGGTGTCTCCTGGACGCGCTATTTGGTATGCATGATCTACCGCTTGTTGCAGGCTATCTACGGACACATATGGCAACTGAGTCTGTGCAAAGTGTTGGATGAGCTTGCTGTTATCTTTGCCCATGAAGATGAGGGCGCAGCATTTTTCTTGTACAAGTGCATCGATCTCGCTATAATCATTACCCTTGTCTGTTCCGCCGAGAATAAGCACAGTTGGGCCGGTCATACTCTCCAAGGCATACCAACAGGAATTGACGTTGGTCGCTTTGGAGTCATTGATATAGCGCACACCGCGGATGGTGGCTACATATTGTAGGCGATGGTTGACACCAGCAAATTGTTGCAGACTCTCTCTGATGACAGCATTGTCGATGTTCAGAATTTGTGCTGCCAAACCAGCGGCCATTGAGTTGTACTGGTTATGTTTGCCTTGTAGGCTCAATTCGCTAGTAGGTATCTCAAGTGGTTTGATGTGTGGAGTTGCCGCTACGACCAGTTTACTGCCATCGGTGTAGGCAACATTCTGCTCTTGACTACCAAATGGATACAATGTCGCTTGTGGATGGATACGTGCTATCTCACGATCGATGACAGGATCCTCGCTCCAATAGATGAATGCATCTTGAGTGGTTTGGTTGCGCGTGATGCGGAACTTGGCATCCACATAATTCTGGAACTGGTGATCATAGCGATCCAAGTGGTCTGGAGTGATGTTGAGCAAGATGGCGATATCAGCCTTGAAGTCATAGCAGTTATCAAGCTGGAAGGATGAGAGCTCGATTACATAATATGCATGATCTTCTTGTGCCACTTGCAATGCTAGTGAGTTGCCGATATTGCCTGCTAAGCCAACATCTAGCCCAGCGCGGCGCAGCATGTCAAAGAGCAAAGAGGTGGTTGTGGTCTTGCCATTAGAGCCCGTGATGCAAATCATCTTGGCCTGTGTATAACGTGCCGCAAACTCGATCTCAGAGATGATAGGTGTACCTTGTTTCGCTAGTTGTTGTAGCAATGGCGCTGTCAGAGGTATACCTGGTGATTTAACTACCTCGTCTGCATTCAAGATCAACTCGGCAGTATGTTGGCCTTCCTCCCATGCTATCTGATGTTGGTCGAGTAGTGCTTGGTACATAGGGGCAATACTACCCATATCGCTTACAAACACATCCATACCTTTGCTTTTGGCCAAGATGGCTGCGCCTGTACCCGATTCACCAGCACCGAGAATAACAAGTCTTTTCATAGGTTTTTATCGTATTTTGAGGGTTAGGATAGTCATTGCGGCTAAGATGAGTGTTATGATGCAGAAACGTAGCACGATCTTGGTCTCATGTTGTAGCGGACCTCTGCCCTTGAAGATCACCTTGCAGGTAGGATCGTTGCGGAGCACTTGGTCCATAGAGGTACGGTAGTGATCGTGCAATGGAGCACGTTTCCAGACACGCATACGCATGCCTTTCTTCTTGGCAAACTTATATACTTGTGTTTGTAGGATGACACTGACACTCTCCATGAGGAAGACGCCGCAGATAACTGGCAGAAGCAACTCTTTGTGAATGATGACAGCGCTTACGCCTATGATACCGCCGATGGTCAAACTACCTGTATCACCCATGAAGACTTGTGCTGGGAAACCATTCCACCATAGGAAACCTACAAGAGCACCAATGAACGATGCAAGGAAAATGGTCAGCTCTTCGCTACCAGGGATGTACATCACATCAAAATAGTCGGAGAAGACGACGTTACCACTAATGTATGCCAGTATCAGTAGCGCGACTCCCATGATGGCTGAGTTACCTGCACACATACCGTCCATACCATCGTTTAGGTTGGCACCATTACTTACAGCTGCCACGACCAAGATGGTCAAAATAACAAAGAAGATCCATCCTGCTTTATACTTGTTGCTTTCGCCTAGGAAGGAGAACATATCTGCATAATTGAAGTTGTGCTCCTTGAAGAATGGGATAGTAGTTCGTGTGGACTTGACCTCTGGGGACTTCTCAAAAACGGTGACGTTGTTTTCAATATGGCTAGTGACACGCTCGTTCATGACAGCCTCTGGACTATAACGGAGTGTCAAACCTACGATCAGACCTAGTGTGATCTGTCCTGCAATCTTGATCCAACCATTCAGTCCATCTTTGTTCTTGCGGAAAGTCTTGATATAGTCATCGGCAAAACCGATACAACCCAGGATAATGGTTGTCACGAGCATAAGGATGAGGTATATATTGCTCAGTTTACCTATTAACAGACATGGTGCTAGTATAGCAGCAATGATGACTACTCCTCCCATGGTAGGAACTCCCTTTTTGGCCACATTGAATGGGTCAATGCTTTCATCTCGCTGTGTCTCGGAGATGTTCTTGCGTTGTAGGAGTTTGATAAACCATCGTCCCATCCAGATGCTGATGCACATGGCTAGTACGCCTGCAATAACTGCGCGGAATGAGATGTAATTCATCAGGCGTGCGCCTGGAAAATCGTTGAGATAAGTAAATAAATGGTATATCATGATCTTGTCTGTTTATAGGGTTCGATGATTATACGGTAGCACATGCTCTAACCACTTCGTGGTCATCGAAGTGGTGTTTGACTCCTTTGATGATTTGGTAGTCCTCGTGGCCTTTGCCAGCTACAAGTACCACGTCACCTTCGCGAGCCAGCGTACATGCCGTCTTGATGGCGGATGCACGGTCTTCTATCATGAGTACACGATGTAGTTCTTCTGTGGTTAGTCCAGCAGCCATATCTTGGAGGATAGCCATAGGTTCCTCGTCGCGAGGGTTGTCGGATGTAAGGATCAATTGGGTGCTATGGTCAAATGCGATGCGCGCCATGATAGGGCGTTTACCTTTGTCGCGATTGCCGCCACATCCCACTACAGTGATTACTTGGGCAGGTGTGTTGCGTTTGCGAGCATTGCTATCCACTATCTCATTGATGGTCTTCAGCACATTTTCCACAGCATCTGGTGTGTGTGCGTAGTCGATGACACCTGTCCAACCTTTCTCGGAACGGATGGTCTCAAAGCGTCCGTTCACAGGTTGTAGGCCACTCAAGATGCGTAATACTTCCATCGCATCAACGCCTAAGGCTACGCCGCATCCGTAGATGAGGAGCAAGTTGCTCACATTGAAACGTCCAACGAGTGGTACAAACACCTCTGTGTTGACCGCACCTATGGTGCTCTGCATGCGTAGTAACATTCCCTCGAAGCCTTCTTCTAGGATCTTACCACGAAAATCGGCCATGCTGCGCGTAGAGTAGGTGTAAACTTTGGCGCGTGTGTTTTGCGTCATTACAAGTCCATTCTTGTCGTCAATATTGGTGATGGCAAAGGCATTTTTGCTCAGTTGGTCAAATAGACGTTTTTTGGTGTCTCGATAGTGATCAAATGTCTTGTGATAGTCCATATGGTCACGTGTCAGATTGGTGAATAGGGCTCCTGCAAACTCGAGTCCAGCTATGCGTTGTTGTGCGATAGAGTGGCTACTGACTTCCATAAAAGCATAGGAGCAGCCTGCTGCCACCATCTTGGCTAGTAGTGCGTTGAGTGAAAGTGCGTCAGGGGTGGTGTGGGTAGAAGGAACAGCCTCGTCATCTACATAATTGATGACGGTTGATAGCAAACCTACTTTCTCGCCCAGTGCCTTGAACAATCGATAGAGAAGTGTGGCCGTTGTGGTTTTGCCATTGGTGCCAGTCACTCCGATCAGTTTGAGGGATGATGAAGGATTGTCGTACCAGTGGTGAGCCATTTTACCCAATGCCTCATCGCTACTCTTAACGAGGATATAGACTACTTGTTCGCTCTGAGCAGGCATATACTCAGGATTATCCAAAACAACAGCGCTAGCTCCTTGTTCTACGCATTGTGCGATAAAACAGTGTCCATCTACTGTGGTACCTGTTTGTGCAACAAAGACATGCCCCGCCTCTATACGACGAGAGTCTGACTGAATGCCAGTTACTTCGATGTCCGTATTGCCTAATACCTGTAATGCCTCAAATCCTGTGAGTAATTCGTGTAGTTTCATATATCTTCGTTTTAAACTCAATCAACTATTTGCTGCGAGGGACCATGATGAGTTCCTGATCCTTGATGGTATATTCGCTAGAATAGATCATGGTTTGCTCTGCGATCTTTCTAACGACTGTTCCGCAGTCTAATCCTGAATCATATGCACCTTTGTTTCTAGGACCGTGAATAACGCACATGCAAGTGTATTGTGGATCTTCGACAGGGAAATAACCCACAAAAGACATTCGGTGCTTGTTGTTATAGTAGCGTCCGTTCTCCATGACCTGAGCGGTACCAGTCTTGCCAGCTATCTTGACCAAATCACTTTGTGCTTTGCGTTGTCTCCATTTGTTGACAGCGGCTGTACCCAAGTTGTTGTCCCATACCACATCGTACAGACAAGCACGGATGTCATCGAGCGTCTGTTTGCCACAGATGTTGCTACAAACGGTTCGAGTTTCGAATGATTCCACCACTTTCTTACCATCTTTGACCTCTGTGACAAGTATAGGTGAAATCATCTTACCATTGTTGGCAATAGCATTGTAGAATGTAACCATCTGCAGTGGGCTAAGCTCCACTGAGTAGCCATATGACATACGCGAGATAGTCACCGTGTCATTAGGCACATTGATGCGTGCCTGGTGTGCGCCAGGAATGACATAGTCAATGCTGTCGCATAGACCCATACGTTTGAGTTTTTGGATAAACTTCTTGGCACTACCATCATAGCTGTCTGTAATGATGCGTGCCAAAGCGATGTTACTACTAACAGCCAGCGACTGGCGTACGGTGTAGACTGTGTCTGCTGGGTGAGCATCTTTGTGCAGAGCGCCATGGTATCTCCAACCTTTTTCCCATACGCGCAAGGTGTCGTCGATGCTGACTTTGCCGTCGTCCATAGCAGCCATCAAGGCTACGGTCTTGAAGGTTGAACCTGGTTCCATACGCATAACGGCATGGTTGGCCATCTCGTAGTACTGACCGTCGTTACCACGATCGAGATTGCTCATGGCTTTGATCTCGCCTGTATGCACATCCATCAGTATGACGCATCCCCAATCGGCTTGGGTATGTTCTAGGCGTTGGCGTAAATGGCTCTCGCAGATGTCCATGAGATTGGCGTCGAGTGTGGTGTGTACGTCGCAACCGTGTTTAGCTTTGCGTATAGGTATGTACTCCCAATGGTTGGCTAGGCGTTGGCGGATAGACATTCCATCCTCGCCTTGTAGATACTCGTCAAAGCGCTTCTCAATACCTGCATTACCCTTGCCACTCTCAGCATAGATACCACCTAAGGTGCGACTGCTCAAACTCTTGAATGGCTTAACACGAATATTTAGGTCTACGGCATAAAAACCACTCTTGTACACTCCTCGGCTAATGAGAGGTAGTTCTCGGATCTCTTTGAGCTGGGTGTAAGATATTCGTTTAGGTGTAAGGCGGATGTCTCGTCCTTTCTTGCTAGGGTTGGTGTATGCGCGAACGATCTTAGCGCGATACTCAGCTGGACTTTGGTCGCCGACAATGCGACTCAATCCCTCAGAAATAGTGTCTAGGTACTCGTAGAAGAGTTTGCCGTTGTCCAGATGGAGAGCATCTACACGTGTATCCATGTGGATACTATATTGTGGTACGCTACTTGCTAGCAAACGACCCTCGCAGTCAAAGATGTTACCGCGAACCGCTTTAATAGGTTTGTACACCGAGTCGCGATGAGCAACCTTGGCTTCCAACTCTTCGCGATGAATAGTTTGGAGACTAATGATTCGGACGAAAACCATAACAAAGAGCATCAAGATGATGCCAAATACTACTGCAAAACGCAGAATAGTATGTTTAACGTTCTCGCTCATTTTACTCGTATGGCTGGGGTGTTACTAGCTTTGATCTTGCTCTCCTTTTCCGCGAGCATGCGGCAGATAGAAGACTGGCGTGTCTTCTCCATGAATTCGGCATTGATACTTAGTTGGACAAACTTAGCATCCTGTAGTTCTTTTTGGAGCTCGTTTAACTGGCGTTGCTGTTGTTGGGATTGGAATCCGCAGTGGATATATACAAAAATGAGTGCGCTGATCAGCACAATCACCTTGTATTGGCGTTGCAACCAGGATTTGGTCAGGATGTCGCCACTTAATACATCTTTTACTGAAAACTTAGACATAGTTGTTTTGTTTATGGTTTATGATTATCGTTTTTCTGCTACACGCAGTTTCGCGCTTCGAGCTCGTGGATTATGTTCTACTTCTTCTGCACTAGCGGTCAATCCTTTCTCCAACACCTTGAATGGGGTGAGGATATTACCGTAGAAATCTTTTTCTATCGTGCCTTCTAGGTTGCCTGAACGCAGGAAGTTCTTGACTATTCTGTCCTCCAATGAGTGGTAGGTCAATATCGCGATTCGTCCTCCTGGTTTGAGTAGATCTCTTGCGGCAATCAGCATCTCGCGTAATGCGCCCATCTCATCGTTGACCTCGATGCGGAGTGCTTGAAAGACCTTGGCCATATCTTTCTTGGCTGCGGCAGGCACATCGATCTCGTTGGTCTCTGCGTTAATGAGGTTGTAACTTGGTCCTTTGCCCAATACGAGTCGTACTAGGTCCTCGGTGCGAGCTAGTGGGTTCTGCTCGCGGGTTTGAACGATACGTCTAGCTAGTGGACGGGCATTCTTTAGCTCACCATATATAAATAGTATGCGCGCAAGATCCTCCTCGCTATAACTATTGAGTATCTCAGCAGCTGTCTTGCCGCCCGTTTGGTTCATACGCATGTCCAGTGGCGCGGAGAAACGGAAGCTAAATCCTCGCTCAGGGCAATCAAAATGGTGGAAGGATACACCTAGATCGGCTAGCAAACCGTCTATCGCTTGGACACCGTAGTAGTCCATGAAGTTTCTCAGATAGCGGAAGTTGCTATGTACGAACTGCCAAGTTCCTGAATTACTGAACTCCTGGACTCCTGATGTTTTTGCATTTTCTAATGCATCTAGATCTTGGTCGAATGAATACAATTTACCACTTCCACCTGCAAGAGCTTCTAGTATTGCTCGCGTATGTCCGCCTCCACCGCAGGTGACATCCACATACAATCCTTCGGGTTGAATGTTCAACCCTTGGATTGTTTCTCCTAGCATTGCGGGAATGTGATAAATCTCATTCATAGTTGGTTAGGTTTAATTATAGTTTAGGCTGGGATTTCATGCGATTTCTAATGCGCTCTGCCAAATCTTTGGCTGGCATTTGCTTCTCTCTAAATACAGCAGGATTCCAAATCGCAAAGCGATCTAACATACCTACAAATAGTATATCTTGTTGAGCTTCAATTGTTTCTAGGTTCTTCTTTTGGAGTAGTACGCGTCCTTGGCTATCCATGTCCAGCATCTCGGCCTCAGACATAAACTGCATCAATATCATTTGATCTTCTGGATCCCACTCGTCCAACGCATTGCGCAGCTCGCTCACTTTGGAATGCCATACATGCTCAGGGTAGAAGATAACACATTCATTATCTGTATCGCGTCGCATGACAATATGCGCCGAACCCATCTCAGCGAGTATCTTGCGGTAACTCGCTGGAATAAACACGCGACCTTTGCTGTCCAAACGTGCTTCGATATTTCCAATAAATGTGTTCATAAATTTCAATCTTATTTTCTAACAGCCTAGCGGTCTAAGCTCTAACAGCCTTAAGGCGGTCTTTTTTCAAATTCCGCTGCAAAGGTACAAAAAATATTTGATATTCCCCACATTTCCCCACAAAAAATTTTTCAGTATTTTTATAAGCATGTTTTCAAAAGAGTTATCAACATGCTAAGTGATAGAAAATCAGCAAAATACGAATGTTATAAGTTTTGTGGGGAAAAGTGGTGTAAATTTTGCTGTTTTTGCTGTTTTTGTCTCAAGTTTGCTTGATAGAGTTTATTTGATGACTCAATGATAGTCGTTTGGTATTGCTTTGGCTATTGACTAACCACCTACTTGCCCTCAGCTTTGATAGGAACTTCATAGGGACATCATAGGGACTTCATAGGAACCTCATAGGAACTTCAATGGAACTTCGCAATATTTTCTTAATGCTTTTTATAGCATTGCATATAGATATATCTAGGTGATTATCACGTTCTGTTTGTAGATTTATTTCGCAAATCTTTTGTTTATTTGCTAAAAAAGCAGTACCTTTGCACTCTAATTTGTGTAATAAGAATATATGAACGAATTTTTGCAACTCGAAGAGCAAGTTTTACGAATGATCAAAACGGTCTATGACCCAGAGATCCCTGTAAACATATACGAACTTGGACTTATTTATCGCATTGACTTGCCTGGGGATGGAATATGCAATATAGATATGACGCTAACCGCACCTAATTGTCCAGCTGCGGATTTCCTAGTGGAGGATGTCAAACAGAAAGTAGGTTCGGTAGATGGCATTGAGACGGTCAATGTCAATATTGTATTTGAGCCAGAGTGGAACAAGGATATGATGTCTGAAGAAGCTAAACTCGAACTCGGTTTTTTATAATCTAACAGCGCAGCGGTCTAACAATGCAATGGTCTAACTTCTAACAGCGCAGCGGTCTAACAATGCAATGGTCTAACTTCTAACAGCGAAGCGGTCTAAAATATGATTTACTTCCTTTCCGATGCACATCTTGGTTCTAGGGCAATAGATGATTTCTCTGCCCACCAACAGACGCTTGTATCCATGCTTCATGACATGGAGAAGGATGCTACGGCCATCTATCTGCTAGGAGATATCTTTGACTTCTGGTGTGAATACTTCTGGCAGGACAAGAGCAAAGAACAATATCGTCCTTTTTTGCAGAAAATCAAGCAGTTGACATCCAAAGGTATAGAAGTGCATTTCTTTATCGGTAATCACGATATATGGACTTTCGGTTGGCTGGCTGAGCAAACGGGCATGACTATTCATCGCAAAGCAGAAACGGTGACTATACACGGTCGAAAGGTTTTTCTAGCGCATGGAGACGGACTTGTGCCAAGTAACTATCTGCGCGAGTTGCCTGCTAAGATTCAGAAGAAAATCAAACAGTTTATCTTCTTGCGTCGCCTGTTTCATAGTCCGATACTGCAATTCTGCTTCCGACTTCTGCCATCGCATTGGGGCAATGAGTTTGGCTATGAGTGGGCCAAGAAGAGCCGACTCAAAGAGAAAGATGGAACCTATCCCTACAAGGGAGAGGACAAAGAGGAATTAGTTCTCTATGCCAAGGAGCAAGAGCTGACTGGCAATCATCATGATCTCTACATTTTTGGTCATCGCCACATAGAATTAGACCTGATGCTGAGTCGTGATAGCCGAGTCATGATACTAGGTGATTGTTGGCGCATGTTTACCTATGCTCAGTTGGACGAACAAGGCATAGTTATAATGAACAATTTTGAACAATACTGAACCACTTTGAACTATTATGAACAATAGACAACAACAACTTGCTGCTTTTGATCGCCTCTTGACGATCATGGATGAACTGCGTGAGAAATGCCCTTGGGATCGTAAGCAGACATTCGAATCGCTTCGCCAAAATACCATCGAAGAGACCTACGAACTGGCATCAGCGCTCATCAAGGACGATATGAATGAGATTGCCAAGGAGCTAGGTGATGTGCTTCTGCATGTGGTCTTTTACGCCAAGATTGGTAGCGAGAAAGGGGCTTTTGATATAGCAGATGTCTGTAATAAGATAGCGGATAAACTGATCTTCCGTCATCCACATGTATATGGCGAGCAAGCTGTTGAGAATGCGGATGAGGTATCCAAACTATGGGAGCAAGTCAAACTCAAAGAGAAAGATGGCAACAAGACTGTGCTAGGTGGAATACCTGAGGCTCTGCCAGCGCTGGTGAAGGCATATCGTATCCAAGACAAGGCGGCTAATGTGGGTTTTGATTGGGAGAAACCACAAGATGTATGGGCGAAAGTCAAGGAGGAGATAGCTGAGTTTGAAGCCGAAGTAGAGTTTATGGATGAGCAGAAGGCCACAGAGGAGATGGGTGACTTGTTCTTTGCGCTCGTCAATGCGGCACGCCTCTACAAGATTCGT
>JAEIGA010003865.1_pt1 | contig 23293 bp, 18 predicted proteins | sample 9270691 | NCBI WGS metagenome assembly JAEIGA01 (sample SAMN17057246, study PRJNA624740) | gut metagenome | biome: biome; isolation source: fecal sample | host: Bos grunniens | place: China: Xizang | collected 2019 | reverse complement strand
CGGGAACATTCGATGGTCAAGGACACACCGTATCGAAATACTACATCTATGAAAAAAGCACCAGCACCGGTGCCACCTATTCAAAAATTACCGGTGGACTTTTCGGCGCCATCAGCAGCGCAACCATCTGCAACTTGGTGGTTAGAGACAGCTATTTGTATATGTACAACAACCACTATAGCAATGCCGGTGGTGCTATTGTAGGTATGAGCATAATCAGTACCATCACAAAGTGTACATCTATCAACAACACTGTAGAGGTATACTCTCCTTATCTTTTTAAACTTTTTGGCGCAGTATTGGCATCGTCTGAGGCCTATGCCGGAGGTATCTGTGGAGCCTCGGTTGATGGAGATTTAGGCCGCCTTGATGCCGGTTTCACTTCAGACAACAACTCAACAATATCAGACTGTACAGTTATTGGCAATACAATCAAAGCTGATGGTTCAAAATCATCGGGCGGTGACAACGCTGCAACTATATCTACAAGCGGAACTCAATCGGGCAATAAAGAGTACGCTTCTGAAACAGATATGAAGAATGAGATAGCCACTATCAACCGCAACACAATCCTCTACAACAACTTTGGTATTGGTTCAGCTCCTGCATCGCCCTACTATTTGGACGAAGAAACCGGTATTCCCACCGACTACATTTTCTACGTATACATGGGTATAGGCGATGATATGGCTCAAGCCGGCAGCTACTACAGCATGGCAACCATGAGCTACGATGGCGTGAAAATTGAAAACTTTGAGTACAACGACGCGTACTATACACTTTACCCTGCCGGTGCACAACTCAACGTTACTATCAACCTCAATGGATGGAGCGAAGATAAGATGAACAACGGTTGGGGAGTAGATCGAATCTACAACGCCATGAGCCAAAACTCTCTTACAACTGATTTGCTATCACAAACCGATGATAGCAACTTGAACCCCACAACCGGTCGTTACAATCGCACATTGGAATACAATGTAACTGTTCCCAACGAAATTTTTGGTATCTTCTATACCACTATCAACAATACCGAAGCGTGGGCTGCAACCAACCGTGCCACTATCCTCTATAACAACTTTGGCGAAGGCACAGCTCCCAGCTCTCCCTATTACATCAATGAAATAACAGGTGAGGTTACCGACTACATATATTATATGTACCAAGGCATTGATGACACAGAGGCTTTGGATGGCACTGTACGTAAAGCTGCTACAATCAAACATGGCGACTTGAAAATGGACTTCGAGAAAGACGGTGTTGTCTACGCACTCTACCCCGCCGGCTATCCCTCGGTAGTAGCATCATTCTACACTGAAGGTTTCAGTGGCGACTGGAGCAATGCCGGATACTTTGTGAACCAAATTATCAATAAAAACACAGGCGAGGAGTTGGAGAAAGGCTTCATAGCTATGTATGGTAACGACGGCTACGACAAAGAAGGCAATGCAACATACGATGCAGAAAAGATGTGCTTCATGCGTACCGAGGAGTTCGAAATAACCATGCCTGAAGCTCCCTTGTACATCGTGTACAACACCGAAATGGTAGTACCCACCGATGTAGAAGATGTGAAGGACGCCGCTACATACCAAGTATATGGCACCAATGGCGAGTTGGTTGTAAACACAACCATTGCAACAAATTTGGTTGTAGTGTCAATCGATGGTCGTGTAGTATTTAATGCCATTGTCGAGGGCGAAAATCGTATTGCACTCCCCGCCGGCATTTACGTCGCTAACAACAAGAAAGTAGTGGTAAGATAAAAGCCACACTCCTATATACAACAAACGCCCCATTGCGCTGTGCAATGGGGCGTTTGTTTTGGGAGAAAATATATATCTACGCACAATCATGCGTAGATATATATATTAGTCTATGATATCAAATCCTGTATAAGGAACGAGAGCCTTAGGTATGCGTATACCTTCGGGAGTTTGATGGTTTTCCAACAATGCAGCTACGATGCGAGGCAATGCCAATGCACTACCATTGAGCGTGTGGCAAAGGTGTGTTTTCTTGTCAGCACCACGGTAGCGACATTTGAGACGATTGGCTTGGTAACTCTCGAAATTAGACACCGAGCTAACCTCAAGCCAGCGCTTTTGAGCAGCCGAATAAACCTCAAAGTCGTATGTAATGGCAGATGTGAAACTCATATCACCACCACACAAGCGCAAGATGTGCCAGGGCAACTCAAGAGCCTCAACAAGGCTTTGCACGTGATCTTTCATCTCTTCAAGTGCAGCATGCGAGTGGTCGGGGTGCTGAATTTGCACGATTTCCACCTTGTCAAATTGGTGTAGACGATTCAATCCACGTACATCCTTACCATAAGAACCGGCCTCACGACGGAAGCATGCCGAGTAAGCAGCATTCTTCACGGGCAACTCATTCTCATTGAAGATAACATCACGATAGAGGTTGGTAACGGGCACCTCGGCAGTAGGTATGAGATAGAGATTGTCGGCAGTACAACAGTACATCTGACCCTCTTTATCGGGCAACTGACCTGTACCGTAACCCGAAGCCTCATTAACTACGTAAGGAGGTTGCACCTCCAAGTAACCGGCCTCGCGAGCACGATCGAGGAAGAATGATATGAGAGCACGTTGCAGGCGAGCGCCTTTACCTTTGTACACAGGAAATCCTGCACCGGTAATCTTTACACCCAACTCAAAGTCAATAAGATCATATTTCTTGGCAAGCTCCCAGTGAGGCAAAGCATTGTCGCCCAATTCGGGAATTACACCACCCTCTTTCTCAACAATATTATCCTCGGCTGTACGACCCTCGGGAACTGCATCGCAAGGAAGGTTGGGTATAGTGAGAAGGATATCGGTAATCTCACGCTCGGCAGTAAGCATAGCCTCTTCAATCGCCACATTACCGGCCTTCATTTCAGCAACACGAGCTTTCACAGCCTCAGCCTCCTCTTTGTTGCCCTCTTTCATGAGTTTACCAATTTCTCCGGCCAATTTTTTCAACTCGGCAAGTCGAGCATCCAATTCGTTTTGTGAAGCACGACGAGTCTTATCCAACTCGATAATGCGCTCAATTTTCTCGCGACCATCGAAATGTTTCACTGCCAATCGGGCAATGACCTCTTCGGTTTTATTTTTGATAACATCTAACGTAAGCATATCGTATAGAATTTAAGAATTTACGTTTTATATAGCATATTATTGGTTCAACAAATCTTTTACCTTGGTAGAGATAGCGCGACCATCGGCTCGACCGGCAAGACGTTTCGATGCAACACCCATCACCTTGCCCATATCTTGCGGACCGGCAGCACCCACCTCGGCAATGATGGCTTGCAGTTCGGCAGTGAGTTCCTCCTCGGTGAGTTGCTTGGGCATATAGGCCTCTATCACAGCAGCCTCGGCAAGCTCGCTCTCGGCAAGTTCAGGACGGTTTTGCTCAACATATATTGCAGCACTCTCACGACGCTGTTTTACCATCTTGGCAAGAATCTTCAAAGCAGCATCGTCACTCAATTCGCCCGAACCACCTTTGGCAGTCTTTGCTTCAATAAACTCCTTTTTCACGCCTCTCAGGGCTTCGAGTTTCACTCTATCTTTGGCCAGCATGGCACTCTTGATGTCATTGCTGATAGTATCAAAAAGGCTCATAATTCAAATATTTTTCAGTCACCAAAATTTATTGTTTTTGCGCTACTCTCGGTCGATGTATTGAGTTCGTGGGTGCGCACTGTGCCGGCCACAGCCAATCGTTGCTTAAAGTCGGAAGAACGATTATAGGTAGGCTCGCTATCGAACAATTCAAGTGTAGCATCGCTATCCATTTGCTCACGGGTGAGAATTGCAATCTGCATTTGCAAACTCTTGCGTGCCACATCACGCACTGCATCTTGACCATAAATCTGCTCTACAGCCGAGCTGTCAACCTCTGTAAGTTTTGCAGGCTCCGACTTCTTGTCAGCCTTGGTAGGTGCAGGAGCCGGTATGGTAATGGTATCGGTAGCCTCAAAGCCCGATGCCAAAATAGTAATTTTCATCTTATCGCCTATCTCATCATCGAAATAGATACCGGTGATAATATCGGGGGCATTGACAAACTTAGATGTGAAGGCTGTAAGCTCATCACTCTCGGCAAGTGTCATTTGCTTATCCTCATCGGGCGACAGATATACTACAATAAGCAAGTTACGCGATGTATAAACATCGGCATTCTTCAAGAGCGGCGAACGTATTGCATCTTCGATAGCCGACGTAACACGGTTCTCGCCCTCGCCATATCCTGTACTGATAATGGCTGTACCTCCATCGAGCAAGGTAGTACGCACATCACGGAAGTCACAGTTGACATAACCTTCACGGATGATAATCTCGATGATACTGCCGGCAGCTGTTGCCAAAATATCATCAGCCATAGAGAAGGCATTCATGAAAGTGAGTGTGGGATATATCTCACGCAAGCGTTCGTTGTTGATAACCAACAAGGCATCGACATGCTTGCGCATCTCTTCGATATAAGACAAGGCCTTCTTGATTTTGGGAAGTCCCTCAAAGAGGAAAGGCAATGTGACAATACCCACAGTGAGAATACCCAACTCCTTGGAAACACGAGCCACAACAGGAGCCGCACCGGTACCAGTACCGCCACCCATACCGGCAGTAACAAATACCATATTGGGACGAGGCTCGGCCGAGAGCAATGCCTTTATATCTTCTTCACTCTCCTCAGCAGCAGCACGAGCCACATCGGGCTTGTTACCGGCACCACCGCCCTTAGTTACAGTGGGACCCAACAACAATTGAGTGGGAACACCCGACTTTTCGAGTGCTTGCGAGTCGGTGTTACACACCACATATCTGATACCCTCGATGTTGCGTGTATTGTACATGTAGCGAACTGCATTACCGCCACCACCACCTACACCGATTATCATCATTTCGGTTGTAACATCTTTTGTATCGGGCGACTCACCCATACCAACAAAGGGGGTTAAGTCTTTTATATCTTGTGTCATAGTTATATCGTATTTCTCGTTCTACTTCATTTTAGTTTTCATCATTTTCGCCCTCTTCAATCATCTTGCCAAACTTATCCATGATGCGAGTGAAGATACCGCGATGTTTGGGTTTTTCTTCTTTCTTCTCGGCAGTGATGATGATTTCTTCCTCCTCTTCTTCAACAGGTTGAGGAACAGGACGCTCAACAGCAACAGTGCTATTGGCGGGTGTCTTAGTACAATCTTCTTTACCGGCATAGAGCAATGCGATGGCTTGCACAAAATCATTGATTTGCGAATGCTCTTTTTCCACCGCTTGAATATCCTTACGAAGAGTACCCATGCGCACTTTCATACCCACAAGACGGTCTTCGAGCAACTCGAGCCAACCACGCAACTTGGCAGCAGCACCCACAACCACAACACCGGCTGTGAGGTCCTTACGCTCGATACCCGAACGTTTGATTTGAGCCTCTACGTTGGCAATAATCTCCTCTGAACGGGCCTCTACAACAGATGAGAGTTTGGCAAGGTCTATCTCCACCATATTGTCTCCCTCAAATTTCAAGCGCACATTGTTCTCGCTCTTGAAACCGGTAGCCATACCCGACGAAATCTTCAAATGCTCGGCCTCCGAACTGATAAGATTGAGGCTCATAATATCGCGGGTGATATTGCGACCACCCATAGGCAAAGTCTCAAGCAATACCAACGTATCGTTCTTGTACACCGATACAGTTGTTGTCTCGGCACCAAAATCGACAAGAGCACAACCCAACATTCGTTCCTCCTTAGAGAGTACCACGTCGGCAGTAGCAAGAGCCGAGGTTATATAACCTGCGATAGGTAACTTAGAACGTTCGATAATACAACGGTCTATATTCTTACGCAAAGCAGGCTTAGCTGTTATAGCCTTATAATAAGCCTCAATCGTAGTACCGGTAACACCGATGGCATTGCGCTCGGCACGACCATCTATAATGTAGCCCGTAGAGACAATCTCGAGAGTATCGGTTGTAGAAGGCAGCATGGCGCGACACTCCTCTTTCAACTTCTGTACATGAGCTTGCTTGATGATGCTATCCTCGTGGAACGATCGTTTGGCAACCTTTTCTTCTGCCGACACCGATACGCCGCTCACACCTACATACACCTTGGTAATCTTGGCAGGAGCAATGCGATTCTCAAGTTTCATTTTTATCTTATTGATGCAGGCATACACCTCATCAACATTCTGTACACAGCCACGCTTGACAATATTGGTGGCGCTATTACTCTCTATGGCTGAGACGACAAGCATACCGTTCTCGTCTCGATAACCGGCAACGCCCACTATCTTGGAGCTACCGAGTTCAATGGCTACAATATATTCATTCATATGTTGGTAATGTTTTTTTTGTCCATGTATCATGTCTATACTTTTTGTCACGGCGTGTACACACAATTTGATCTTTGTACTTTACCGAAATAACCTCATAGGCATCCCATCCCACATCGGGCATGGCTTGGTTATATAAAGCCAAGACACTCTCTAACTTGCGTTCATAATTATCAATATTGCCCAGCAAAATAGTGTGGTTTCCCACGCGTGGCGATATTTTCACCTCGTGCTGCGGCGATATATATATCTGCGACACTTGTTTGCTCCAAAAGTCATGCGCCTCGATATACTCTACCAATGGAATTAGTGATGTCGACATAACTTGGTCATCGACATTACCTGTTATCAGAGGAACATCGGCAACAAACATCGTATCTACTGCAATACGCTCTCCTTGTCTATCAAGATAGTAAGTATCACCGTCATCAGTCATCACGCGTACAAAGGGGCGACGTTGTTCTACTTGCAAATAGACATCTCCATTTTGCATATAGTAGCAATTGATGTTGGTGAGCAAATCTATACGATCGACACAGCGTTCGATTTCCGAAAGAGCTATATCTCTACACAACTTTCCTTGAGGCAACAGATGCTCCTTGTGCAGATAGTTGTAGAGTTTATCGGCTGTTATCAAGTCGCACTCGGCACTATCGCATACGTTTATAAAGAAACGTTGACACACGACCATATCGTCTTTGCTGCGCCACAGTATAATTGAGGCAACAAAGTATCCGATAAAGAGGACTACAGCCAATATTTTCAAAAAAAGCTTCATTTGGGACGCACTATATCGCATATTTGGGGCAAGAGGCGATCTATGTCACCGGCACCCATTGTCAATAGAACCTCAAAGTTATACTCTTTTATCCGTTCAAGCAACATTTCACGGTCACAAAGTTCTTTTCGAGGAGATAAAATTTCGTCAAAAATTATCTGAGAAGTAACTCCCTCGATAGGCAACTCTCGAGCCGGATAGATATTGAGCAATATTACCTCATCGGCCAACGAAAGTGCCTCGGCAAATTGAGGAGCGAAATCGCGTGTTCGGGTATAGAGATGAGGTTGGAAAATCACACTCAAACGACGCTCGGGATAGAGGGCTTTAACCGACGATATAGATGCCTTCAACTCATCGGGATGGTGTGCATAGTCGTCAATCATAACACACTGCGGTGTACGCAACCAAAACTCAAATCGACGCTTGGCACCCATATACGAACCAATGGCGCTACGCATATCATTAGCCGACACACCACACAACCATGCTACCGACATGGCAGCGATGGCATTTTCGATATTTATAGCCACAGGAACACCCAACTCAACAGCCTCTACTCGACCATCGGGGGCAACGAAGTCAAAGACTATGCGGCCATCGCCAATACGGATATTCTCGGCATGAAAGTCGCCATCATCTTTCGAATAGCTATATAATCGCACACCCTCGACCAGACGTGGTTGCATCTTGATACCCTTCTTGGCAATGAGTGCACCACCCGGTTGTACAAGAGAAGTAAAATGAGAGAAACTCTCCAAGTAAGCCTCTTCTGTAGCATAGATGTCGAGATGATCGGCATCGGTCGATGTTACAACAGCAATATAGGGTTGCAGTTGGTGAAATGAGCGGTCAAATTCGTCGGCTTCGATAACAGCATATTCGCTGTGCTCCGATAGCACCATATTGCTATCATAATTGCGCAAGATACCACCTAAGAAGGCGTTGCACTCTATGGGCGATTGAGTAAAGATGTGCGCAGCCATGCTCGATGTTGTGGTCTTACCATGCGTACCGGCAAAACATAGTCCCTTGAGCGAGTGCGTAATGAGCCCCAACAATTTAGCACGTTTAATTACCTCAAAGTGATTGTTGAGGAAGTAATTCAACCCAACATGACTATCGGGAATAGCAGGGGTATATACTACCAAGGTTTCTTCGCTGTTGCGACAATATGCCGGTATGAGGGCAGCATCCTCATCAAAGAACAATTCGGCCCCTTCTTGTTGCAATTGCGCTGTGAGGGGGGTAGCAGTACGATCATATCCGGCTACTCGCAAGCCCTTCGACAAGCAATAGCGTACTAACGCACTCATTCCTATACCACCGGCTCCTACAAAATAGACCGATTTATATGATTCCAATTTTTTCATTCGTTATTCTCCTCAACTATACGGCACAACTCTTTAACAATGCGTTGCGCCGAGTTGCGTTGTGCCAAGTTAGCGATATTTGACGACATAGAGAGAAGCTCGACACTATCATTTACAAGTTTCAGAGCTTGGGGTATCAGCATATTTCGAGCATCAGCATCTTTGATAAGAACCGCTGCGCGACGGCTCGACAAGGCCAACGCATTCTTAGTTTGATGATCCTCGGCCACATTGGGCGAAGGCACCAATATAACAGGCTTCTCCAACAAGCACAACTCCGAGATAGAACTTGCACCTGCACGCGATATAACAAGGTCGGCAGCTTTATAGGCCATATCCATGCGCGATATAAAAGGCATCTGCTTAACATTGTCACAAGGGGTAGCCTCTAAGACGGCCTTTGCTTGAGCATCATACAATTTTCCTGTTTGCCATATAAACTGCACACCACTCTCTTTTATTGCACCAAGGTGCTGAGCTATACTCTCGTTGATTGTGCGAGCTCCCAGGCTACCACCTACTACCAAGATAGTCTTTTTAGACGCATCGAGTCCGAAGAATTCGAGAGACTTTTCTCTCGACAGCATCGGGTCGAGCAAGTTTTGTCGAACAGGATTTCCTGTCATCACGATCTTATCGGCCGGGAAGAAACGTTCCATCTCTTCATAAGCCACACAGATAACATCGGCATTATGAGCCAACAACTTATTGGTAACACCGGCATAACCATTCTGCTCTTGCAACAATGTAGGCACACCCATATGCGATGCGGCCCACAATGTGGGGCCACTTGCATAACCTCCTACGCCCACAGCTACATCGGGACGAAAATCTTTCACCACCTTTCGAGCCAAGAAAATACTCTTTACCAAGTTCCACACAACCTTGAAGTTGCGCAACAAATTGCGGCGGTCAAAACCATACACCGGTAGGCCCACAATTTTGTAGCCTGCCGCCGGAACCTTCTCCATCTCCATACGGCTGTCGGCTCCCACAAAAAGTATTTCGGCTTGGGGGAAACGCGCCTTTATCTCATTGGCAATAGAGAGTGCAGGAAAAATATGACCTCCTGTACCTCCACCACTTATCAATACTCTCAAGTTTTCTTTCATAGACATCTTTTTTCAAAATTAAAATCCTCCGGCAGGGTTGTCGGCTTTCAAGTCATCGGGCAACTCATCGTCATCATCGATAGTCTTCAAGCCCATATCGGTACGCTCAACAGCATATCGACTCACACTCAACATCATACCCATGGCTACACTCATAACAAGAATAGAAGTACCACCCTTGCTAATAAAAGGCAGTGTTTGCCCCGATACCGGCATCACTCCTACCGAAATACACATGTGATAGAAGGCTTGATAACCTATAACCAACGCCATACCCATAATGAGCAATGAGGCATAGGCACTCTTGCACTTCTTGCTTATCATAACAGCACGGATAATTATACCCAAATAACACAACAAGACTATACCACCACCCAACAAGCCAAGCTCCTCAAGTATAATAGCATAGATATAGTCGGAAAAAGCGAGCTGTAAACGTGAACATTCACGGCTGTTACCCGGCATAACACCAATACCATTGCCATGAGCTATTGCCATAAAGGCATGATGTTTCTGCGAATTACCACCCACTGCATAACTGGTAGGCACTTCATACTCGGGCACAGAGTCGGGCAACCAATCATCGATACGATTTTGCCATGTTTCTGAGCGAAACAATTTCATGATACCACTTGGCTTAGATGTCTCTTTTACAGCAGTTGTTTGTGCCACAAGTTCGTCCTTATCCTCTTTCTTATTGCCAATACTAATAAATAAACCGACAGAAACAATCAATACTGCTAAAGCAATAAGACCTCCGTATATAACTTTTCGCGGCAACACGGCCAACACCAAAAGCGATCCTCCTACAAGCAAAACAAGAAGAGCATTTGAACCGCCCTGCGTAATGAGCAGTGCAAAAAACACCAGTATAGTAGCAATACCATACCACACACCTTTGGCAGATAAGCCCGTTCCGTCGGGCTTCTGAAAACGCGACAATACATATGCCAACAACATGGCACTGGCCAACTTACAAGGCTCGGCAGCTTGTACCGATATAAAACCCAAGTTGATAGCACGCACTGCGCCATTGACATTTTCACCAATAAAAGGGGTAAGAACTGCCAATATCACCGATATCGACACCACAAACAACATCATTATTTTGGTGTACTTGTAATGCAAATGCTCAAGGCCAAAAACCAAAATGAATCCCAACCCCAACCACTGAATGTGCGATGTGATAGGAAGGTATACATTGCCATTCTTTAGCTCAAGACTACTCGCACTGAACACCTCTACTATCGAGACTGCACACAATATGATGTAGCAGGCCCAGAGAGTCCAATCGGAGGTGTATTTCACCTTTTTCTTTGTAGCTCTTATGATTTCATCCATCGGACTTGCTTTTATAAATTACGTACACATTCCTTGAATTGTGCGCCTCGGTCCTCGTAGCTTTTAAAAAGGTCAAAGCTCGCACAACATGGCGAGAGTAGCACTGTATCACCGGCAGTTGCCATAGCATAAGCCTTGTCTACAGCTTCTTGCATTGAGCCGGCATCTTCGATACGAGCCACTTTACCATCAAAGAAAGCATGCAAAGGTGTATTATCCACACCCATGCACACAATGGCCTTCACCTTATTGTGTACCAATTGTTCTATCTCAGTATAGTCATTGCCCTTATCTTTTCCACCCAATATAAGCACAACAGGAGTATCCATACTTTCCAAGGCATACCAACAAGAGTTGACATTGGTAGCCTTCGAGTCATTAATAAAGCGCACCCCTTTTACTGTCGCTACCGGTTCAAGACGATGTTCTACGGCTTGGAAACTGCTCAACGCACGTCGTATGTCTTCTTTCTCGATATGTAATAAATTGGCCGAAATACCGGCTGCCAACGAGTTATAAAGATTGTGACGACCTGGCAATGCCAACTCATCCTCATCCATTGTAAACACATCATTGGGAGTATTTATCACTACTTTGTGGTCTTGCGTATAAGCTCGAGACTGAGGTTCGGGAGTCTCAGAGAAAGGATACACTTGCGAATTGAGTCGCAATGAGCGCAATTTCTCATTGATTACAGGGTCGTCATTCCAATAAACGAAGGCATCCTCTGATGTTTGGTTGCGTGTTATGCGAAACTTCGAGTCAATATAGTTCTCCATCTTATAATCATAGCGATCGAGATGGTCGGGAGTAATATTGAGCAACACTGCAATATCAGCTTTAAAGTCATACATATTATCGAGTTGAAAGCTGCTCAATTCTACCACATAATAGTCATTATCGCTCACAGCCACTTGATATGCCAGACTTTGACCCACATTTCCTGCCAAACCTACCTTGAGACCGGCACTCTTGAGAATGTGATAAGTGAGCAACGTCGTAGTGGTCTTTCCGTTACTACCGGTAATACATATCATGCGAGCATCGGTATAACGACCGGCAAACTCTATCTCCGATATTATGGGAGTACCCTTCTCCTTCAACGCCACAATAAGCGGTGCAGTATCAGGTATACCGGGACTTTTTACCACTTCATCGGCATCCATAATGCACTCATGAGTATGCTTATTCTCTTCCCATGCAATAGCATATTCGTCCAACATCTTTTTATATTTGTCTTTGATAGACGACATATCCGATACAAAGACATCAAAACCTTTTACCTTTGCCAATACTGCTGCACCGGCTCCACTCTCACCGGCTCCCAATACTACTATCTTGTTTTTCTTCATGATTTTTTCTCCTTATCGTATCTTCAAAGTTACCAATGTTACTACAGCCAAAATTATTCCTATAATCCAGAAACGAGTAACAATTTTAGTCTCAGGGATCACTTGCAAAGGTCGTTGAATCAAGGCCTCTATACCCGCATTACCAGGCTTTTGGAAATGGTGATGCAAAGGTGACATCTTGAATACACGACGTCCCACACCGGTACGTTTTTTGGTTATTTTGAAGTATGTAGTTTGAATAATTACCGATAGAGCCTCAACAAAGAACACTCCACACAAAATGGGTATAAGCAACTCTTTGTGGATGAGTATGGCAAAAACAGCGATAATACCTCCCAGCGTAAGGCTACCTGTATCGCCCATAAAAACCTGTGCCGGAGCCGAATTGTACCACAAAAAGCCAATGGTGGCACCAATAAAGGCTGCCATAAATACTACCAGTTCACCACTGCCCGGTATATACATGATATTGAAATATGATGCATACTCTATGTGACCCGAGAAGTAAGCCAAGATACCCAAGGCTACACCAATTATAGCCGATGTACCGGTTGCAAGGCCATCAAGGCCATCGGTAAGATTGGCGCTATTCGATACAGCTGTTACTACCAAAATGATAACCAATATAAAGATAACCCAACCGGCAATCTCTTGATATTCTCCCATGAAAGGCACTAAGTCGGCATAGTCAAAGTTGTGATTCTTCACAAACGGGATAGTTGTTTGAGTTGACTTGACATCTTCTTGCAGATATTCAATCTCAGTGCCATTCACTCCGGCCACCTCGATGTTTTCTCTTATAACAAAATCGGGGCTGAAATAGAGTGCAAGACCCACTATAAGACCCAAGCCTACTTGACCTATTATCTTGAATTTGCCATGCATACCTTCCTTGTCTTTCTTCACAACCTTGATGTAGTCATCGGCAAATCCGAGTAGACCCAACCATACGGTTGTAACAAGCATAAGTATCATATAGAGACTATCGAAGCGACCCACCAAGATACAAGGCAACAATATTGAGATAATAATTATTATACCACCCATTGTGGGAGTTCCCTTCTTGCTGTTTTCGCCCTCAAGCCCCAAGTTTCGCACCAATTCGCCCATCTGCTTCAACTTGAGGTAGTCAATAATACGCTTACCTATGATGGTAGATAAAAAGAGCGATAGAATAAGTGCCAATCCGGCACGGAATGAGATATAGTTCCACAATCCCACACCGGGCATCTGTATATTTAAATCTTGAAAAAAGTGATATAGCATAATATAGTTCTTGTTTTGGTATTATTCTGCAAAGATTTTTTCTACTTCTTCACGATCATCAAAATGATGTTTTACACCTTGTATCTCTTGGTAATCCTCATGCCCTTTACCTGCAATAAGAATCACATCGCCGGGTTGAGCCAATCGCACAGCGGTACGTATGGCCTGACGACGATCGGTAATGGCAAGTGTGTGCTTCATTGCATCGGTATCAAGACCGGCTTGCATATCGGCAAGTATATCATCGGGATTTTCGAAACGAGGGTTATCGGACGTGAGCACCAACTCATCACTGAGTTTAGCAGCCTCTTGCGCCATAATAGGACGCTTACCCTTGTCGCGATTGCCACCGGCACCTACTACGGTAATAATGCGACCTCCCTTACCCAACACATCGCGTAATGTAGACAATACGTTGGTAATGGCATCGGGGGTATGTGCATAGTCAATTACTGCCACATAGCCACGAGGTGAATAAACTGTTTGGAATCGACCGGCTACAGGTATCAGCAAACTCATGTTTATCAGTGTTTGCTCCTTATCTTGTCCCAACAAGCAAGTAGCGGCATAGACAGCCAAAAGGTTGTAAACATTGAAACGTCCCACAAAGTGTGTTTCTACTTCACGACCATCAAATGCTACTGAAGTACCATCCAAACGACTTTCGATCGTACGAGCTTTGAAATCGGCCATTGCACGCAGTGAGTAGGTATATTTGCGTGCTCGACAGTTTTGCAACATCACCTCGCCCACTTTATCATCTATATTGGTAAGCGCAAATGCATCGGAAGGCAAAGCATCAAAGAACATCTTTTTGGCTTGCAAATAAGCATCTACCGTCTTATGATAGTCCATATGATCGCGTGTAAGGTTGCTAAAGATACCTCCGGCAAATCGCAATCCGGCTATACGATGTTGATGTGCCGAGTGCGAACTCACCTCCATAAAGGCGTATGTACATCCGGCATCCACCATTCGACGCAACAATGCATTGAGCGAAATGGGATCGGGAGTCGTGTGAGTAGCATGCACCGGTTCATTATCGATATAATTGCATACCGTAGAAAGCAAGCCCACCTTGTAACCGAAAAGACGAAACATCTCATACAAAAGCGTAGCTGTTGTTGTCTTACCATTGGTACCGGTAACACCCACGAGAGTAAGTTCGTTTGAGGGATTACCATACCATTGAGAAGACAAACGACCCAACGCTTCAGCGCTATTGGCCACTTGGATATAGGTTACACCTGTAGCACACTCTACAGGTATCTCCTCACACACTACAACTGTAGCGCCCAATTCTACTGCTTTTTCTATATATTGATGACCATCTACTTGTGAGCCTCTGACAGCCACAAAAAGATAGCCGGCACTAATCTTGCGCGAGTCGGCCTCTATACCGGTAATTGTGTCAGGCAACACACCTTGTTGTTGCACTACCTTTATGGCCGATAATAATTCTTTAGATTTCATATTCTTGTCACTTCAATGTAAGTTTCATATTCATTCCTTTTTGCAACGGTATACCCGCCTCAATCGATTGTCTTGCCACACGACCCATGCCCTCGACATCAACTATAAAACCCATTTTTTCCAACAAATAGGTAGCATCATCGGCCGTATAGCCTACCACCGATGGCACAACATGCTCATTATACAAGGCAGTGGCCTCATCGTGCAATGGGCTATGCATAGGTACTGAGTCGGGTTGTGGATATTGCCCAAGATAGTTATATACGACATCATCGATCGGTGTATATACTTGATTGCGAGGAGGATTATTAGCCTCCTCTGTATCTTTATACTCTATATCACATTCTATCAGATTGCGACTGTACATCTCCTCGACAATAGCACGGAATACACCTCCGGCCACACCTCCGGCCCAAGCCTTGTGTTTACGAGGCTTGTCTATAACTACAATACACGAATATTGCGGTTGATCGTATGGGAAAAATCCTGCAAAGGCCAAACGCCATAATCCGTCGGCATAGACCGTACTATGAATAGTACTATCTTTAGGCAACACTCTACCCTTGTGTACGCTACCTTTAGGCAAAACCTTAGAATTCTCCCACACAGCATTAGCAGTACCGGTCTTACCTGCTATCTCTACACGTCCCTTTTGCAACACGGTTGCCGTTCCGGCAGGCGAATATACCACACCATGTAGCATCTCTTTTACCTGATCGGCATGCTCGGGCGTACAAAAATATTCATTAAGACACACCGGCGGATAGATTGTATCGATCTGTCCATCTCGCATCAAACCCTTGAGCAATTGAGGTTTCATTAAGCGACCATTATTGGCTACAGCATTATACACCGAGAGGGTTGTAATAGGAGCAAATCTATTGTGATAACCAAAGATCATCTGTGCAAAAGCATAGTATTGCCATTGTTTTTCAAAGCGCATAGGAGTTACATGGGGGCGTTGCGCATCGGGCAAGGGGAGATCGGCAGTCTGCATAATACCCGAATTGCGTATATCCTCAACAAAATCATTGTAACGACCACGATATACATCACCCACAATCTTGCAGATACCTCGGTTGTCCGATTTTATCAACACCTCCTGTACGGTCAAGGGATTTTTATAGTGGCTTATCTTCTTGTATCCTCCAATCTCTGGTATCGCCCCCTCCGAATTAAACTCTCGAAGCGGATTCACACGTCCGTTTTCCATGGCCATTACCATCGATAAGGTTTTTACCACCGATCCGGGTTCAATGGCTGTTACGGCATAATTTCTATCGGTTTTGAAGGTATATCGTCCTGCTTTATTACGATCGACATTGGCCATGGCACGTATCTCACCGGTCTTTACATCCATGACAATGGCTGTTCCATATTCAGCACCTTGCCCTTTCACCATATCCATAAGATTGCGCTCGGCAATTTCCTGTATGGTCATATCGAGGGTTGTCACCACATCATATCCCTTCACCGGAGGTTCCACGACAGCCATACTCGAACCCCAGTGGGCTTGTCTACGCTGCTGTGTTCCATATTCACCAAACAACAGTGTATCGAGGTCATACTCCAATCCCGATGTACCATGCCATTCATTTCTCTTGTACTCGGGATGTTTATCGAGCATTTCCTCTGTAGCCAATGCTGCACGACCCAACACCACCGATGTGAGCGAATCGTAGGGATAAAAACGCTTGAATGCTCTCAGTCGGGTCAATCCGGTATACTTGCCTTTACGACGGTTTTTAAACACCGAATACTCCAGCATCTCATTGTACTGCATATCGGTTACATTCTCGGCCAACACACAGCTACTCGACTTTGTATCTCGTTTTTTGCTTATATAGGCATAATATTCGGCCTTGGTTTTTACCGGAAACTTCTCCGCCAAATAGCCACATAGCGAGTCTAACTTAAGCGTATCGGGCATATCCCCAGCAGGATGAATAATATCTCGATAAATGAGCGTATCGATGCGAGGGTCTTTGAAATCGACAAAAACGGTATACAATGCCACAGTCTGCGCAAGCGGAGTACCATCATGAGCCAATATATCGCCACGATGAGGAACAGCCTCTTCCACCTTATTGAGCTTCCACATCTTGTCGGCCTTTTCATTCCAGTGAGGAGCATCTACTATAGCAACCTTCACCATTGCATAGATGATAGCTCCGGTAGCAAGTAGCGACAAGAATATCACCAAGCCATAAGGCATGCCTCTTTTAGCCTTTTCCGATTTATTTTTTTTCATCTTGTACAATCTCTTTCTTTACAGGAACAACAACTTCCTCTTTGGGCTCAGGCGAATAGATAAGGGGCAGATTATAGCGATCTATCGCCTCCGATATTTCATGCAATCGCAAGTTCTCATCGCGCTCATACTCAAGCAATATACGATCGGTGCGACGGTCAGTAAGCTGTGTTTCAAGTTTTTTTATTCTATTCAACTGCACCATATACATGTTACGATGAGCAATTGATGCGACAAAAAGCGTAACAAAAAGCAGCAAAACACCCCAATATTGAGTAAAAAACTCACGAGGGAAGAATTTGCCATTAAGAGCCAAGGCGATTACTCTATTCAACCTTAACCAGAAACGCTTCTCTTTGACTTTCTTTTCTACTTGCTCCGTCTTCATTTGCATTACTCTTTCTCTGCTATACGCAATTTAGCACTACGTGCACGCGGATTACGCTCCACTTCCTCATCGGTAGGCACTATCACTTTATTGTTGACAGCACGCAACGGCGCATTGACACGTCCGAAGAAATCCTTCTCTACCACACCTTCCACATTACCGGTCTTGATAAAGTTCTTCACAATACGATCCTCGAGCGAGTGATAGGTTATCACTACCAATCGACCACCGGGATTGAGTATCTCAGAGGCTTGCTTCAGCATATTACGCAAGCTATCCATCTCATTATTGACCTCAATACGCAAGGCTTGAAACAACTGCGCCAACTCTTTTTTCTCTTGCTTACGATTGATAAAGGGCGATACCACCTCGAGCAATTGACCGGTAGTCTTTACACCACCCTTGTCGCGCTTGGCCACAATAGCCGCAGCTATACGGTGTGCATTGCGCAACTCTCCATAGAGAGAGAATAATTGCGCCAGTTTTCTATCATCATAAGTTGCTAAAATATCAGCAGCTGTAAAACGTGCTTTTTTATTCATGCGCATATCGAGTGGTGCATCAAAACGAAACGAAAATCCTCTCTCCGAGTCGTCGAAATGATGAAACGAAACACCCAAATCGGCCAAGATACCATCGACGCCATCGACGCCATGATAATGCATAAAGTTCTTTAAATACTTGAAATTACTATACACAAATGTAAATCGACTATCATCGACAATATTGCGTTGTGCATCCTCATCTTGGTCAAATGAATATAGATGTCCATCGGCGCCCAATCGCTTCAATATCTCACGCGAATGGCCACCGCCACCAAAAGTCACGTCAACATAATTTCCCGAAGGCTTAATATCGAGGCCTTGCATACACTCTTCAAGCAATGCAGGTATATGATATACAGGAGTTTGCATAATCCTATTAATACTCTAACTTCAACATTTTATTCCTGTGTAAAGTTAGCAAAAAACATTCTATCGCAGCCCATCGTATATACACTTTTTTTGCCTTAAAATTCATTTTTTTCGAGGCATAATTACTAACTTTGTGCAATAAGGATTTTAAGATCATGAGAAAAGTATATAACCAACTGATTTTCAGCATATTAACATTTTTCATAATGAGTTGTGGCAGCAATGAAAATGCATCTCGCCCACAAACCGATTATCTAATGGTCTTCAGTGATGACAGTTGCCACTGCATCACCTACAATGACACCCCAATATTTTCTTCAGACAACACTAACGCATCACTCTTCTACAACGATATTGCTACAGTGCAGGATGCCAATGGCGATTGGAGCTACATCAACCGCAAAGGCGAACGAAAGCTCTCTGGTTCATATCAAAAAGCCACTGTATTCAGCGAAGGCATGGCTTGGGTTATTAAGCATGGTGACATGCCGGGGGCAATTAATGAAAAGGGCGATATTAAGATATCTCTTCGCGACAACCATTCGGTACGCGTATTTATGGAAGGACGTGCAGCAGTGGCTATCGTTAAGAAAAAACAGATTCTGTGGGGATTTATAAACAAGGATGGACACGAAATTGTCAAACCGGAGTACAAAACTGTAAGCGATTTCCGTCTGGGCCTCGCTGCCGTACAAAATTTTGATGGTAAATGGGGATATATTAACCTCAACGGTGAGAACATAATCGAGTGCCAATACTCCACTGCTTATCCATTCAACGACAACGGATTGGCTATTGTCAAGAGTGACAATAAATATTTAGTAATCAATCGAGAAGGCAATACAATACAGACTCATGCCTATGACGAAATGATACCAGATGGTGTGTGGGCAAGAGTGCGTAGTGGCAAGCAATGGGGATGGTGCGACGAAAAGGGACAAACAGTTGTAGCACCCTCGTTTGAAGATTGTCGTGCGTTTGGTCAATCGGATATTGCCCCGGTTAAAATCAGAGGCAAATGGGCCTACACAGACCGATCGGGAAAAATTGTAATAAAGCGACAATTCACCGAAGCATACCCGTTTATAGACGGATGTGCTGCGGTTAAAACGGGTACAGTGTGGGGATTTATCGACACAAAAGGTTGCTTTACGGTCAACCCTCAATACGACTACATCTCACAAGACTACCTATACCAAGCTTTAGGATTAGGAAGTAGCATGTCGACACTACAAATCAAGTAATAGGCCTACTGATTACCACCTAAAATTTCAGTCTCTATTCGATGTAAAATATCAAGCAGTTCGGGCATGGTAGATGCTTGCAACATAGCTATGCGTGTGTCACGGAAATTGGGGATACCCTTGAACAGAGGGGTAGCAGCCAAGTGACGACGAATATGCGTAATGCCTCTACGCTCATCGAGGCGCGCCACACTCTCTTGCAATTGACGACGTATAACGCTCATACACTCGGCCACAGTCAAGGGCTGCATGAGTTCGCCTGTTTGCAGATAGTGCTTTATCTCCTTGAATATCCACGGAGCACCTATCGAACCTCGACCCACCATAATAGCATCTACGCCATAGCGTTCGAAGCACTCTTTGGCTCGTTGTGGGGTAGTGACATCGCCATTACCAATTATAGGAATGTGCATGCGAGGGTTATTTTTTACCTCGCCTATCAATGTCCAATCGGCCTCGCCGGTATACATCTGGCTGCGGGTGCGACCATGTATAGCCAAGGCTGCAATACCACAATCTTGCAACTGCTCGGCAAGCTCTACGATGATTTTCGACTCACAATCCCATCCCAGGCGAGTCTTGACAGTTACCGGTGTTTTTACGGCATTCACCACAGCACGAGTTATCTCAAGCATCTTGGGCACGTCGCGTAACATACCGGCTCCGGCACCTTTTCCGGCCACTTTTTTTACCGGACAACCGAAGTTGATGTCAATTATATCGGGGCGTGCCTCTTCACACAATTTGGCAGCCTCGACCATCGATTCTATATAACGGCCATAGATTTGTATCACCACCGGGCGCTCCTCATCGCATATGTGCAACTTGCGACGTGTTGCCTCAATGCTACGTACCAAGGCATCGGCACTTACAAACTCTGTATAGACCATATCGGCGCCAAACTCCTTGCACAACAAGCGAAAAGAGGCGTCGGTAACATCTTCCATCGGCGCCAATAGCACCGGTTGTTCTCCCAAATCTACTGCTCCTATTTTCATAGTTATTCCTTTCTTTAAGGCTCAAAAACCAACAACGACCAATTATCGGCATCAAGCATTTCGTGGGCAACTTGTCGCATGGAATCGAGCGAAATTGACTCTATACGACTTCTTTGCTCCTCGGGGGTAAGTATAGTACCATGACGCAGAAATCCCTTGCCTATAGCCAAGGCCAATCCTTCGTTATTATCCTCTGCCACTTGCAGTTGACCCAGGTATTGTTTCTTGGCGGCCACAAGGCGTGCTTCAGTCAAATATGTACGCTTGACATCGTCAAGCACCTTGCGCACTCGTTGCATACACTTATCGACATGGCGCACATCGGTACCAAAGTAGATTGAAAAAATACCGGTATCGGTATAGTTCGTTACCGCCGATTCGACCGTATATACATATCCGCGCTGTTCACGCAACGCCACATTCAACAAACTATTGAGGCAAGGACCACCCAATATATTGTTCATCAACAACATGGGCAGTCGCATATCGTCATACAAACTATATGTGCGACATCCCCACACCACATGAGCTTGATGTGTATCGCACGATATTCGTTCAGCAAAGGGTTTTATTGGTTGTGGCACTACTCTATGACGCACATCTGCCACATCTTCCATAGAGGAAAAATATCGCTCGGCATAGCGAACCACCTTTTCAAACGGCACATTTCCCAGCGAGAAAAAGAGCATCTGTCGCGGTATGTAATAGCGTTTCAAGAAGGCTCGTGCCTTCTCAGGTGCTATCTGTACCAACTCTTCGGGTGTACCCAGTATATTATGCCCCAAGTCATGACCGGCAAAGAGACGATTCTCAAATTCATCATATATAAGTTCCGACGGCGTATCGCGATACATCTCTATCTCCTCAATCACCACCTCGCGCTCCTTCTCAAACTCAGCATCGGGGAAGGAGGCATTGGTTACCAAGTCACCCAACAGCTCCATGGCTCGCTCTTGATACTGCGAGGGGAATATGCTGTATATAACCGTCTCCTCCTTGGATGTAAAGGCGTTAAGTTCACCACCTACCGACTCCATACGATTGCGTATGTGATAGGCTCGGCGATGGGTTGTACCTTTGAAGATTGTGTGTTCTACCAAGTGTGCCAGTCCATTCTCATCGGCAGCCTCATCTCGTGTACCGGCATTGACTACAAAGCCACAGTACGACACATTGCCGGCATGCGGATAGTGTACTACCTGCAAGCCATTGGATAGTGTGTGTGTTAGATATCTGTTCATTATACTGCTTGAAATGGTGTGCAAAATTAGTAATTATCGCACGACACACCAAACACTGACAGCAAATATTCTGTACGATTAACGGCTATTTCTTCTACCCCGACAGCCATTATTGAAGTGACTACAAAACAGGACTGACCAACCTTACCACCGACTCGTATATTTTCTGCATGAAAGGACGTTGTCGCCATTTATCAAGGTCGTCTATAAGCACACATTGTTGTACATCGAGCATGAAGTCTTCCTTGACACGCAAGGCCTGCTCTTCGCCATACACAAGTGCATTGGTCTCAAAGTTGTGTTCGAAACTACGGAAGTCAAAGTTGGCCGACCCTATCGATACCAACTCATCGTCTACCACAATAGTCTTGGCATGCAGCATACCAGGCTGGTAAAGGTATATTTTCACACCGGCACTGAGCATCTGCGATATGTAAGAAAATGAACCCCAACGCATTACCACCCAATCAGTGTGGTTGGGTATCATGATACGTACATCAACCCCCGAGAGGGCTGCCACTTGTAGGGCATACACCAACGAATCGGTAGGCAGGAAGTAGGGTGTCTGTATATAGACATAATCGTGTGCCATTGATACAATCTTTTCGCACATCATGGCTATGGTATTCCATGGGCCGGTGGGTCCCGACAGAATTACTTGCACCCCTGTATCGCCGGTGGGCAACAGATGCGGAAAGTACTTCTCATCCGATAGTACATTCTTACTCTCATAACACCAGTCTATCGAGAACGACATCTGCAAGCCATGCACCGCCGGTCCGGCTACGCGCATGTGTGTATCGCGCCAACTCAAGTCCTTATCACCATCGACATAGCGGTCGGCAACATTCATACCACCTATGTAACCTACCTGTCCGTCAATAACGACTATCTTGCGGTGGTTGCGGAAGTTGAGACGCCACGACGGACGTATCTGAAAAATACGCATAAAGGCTCGCACCTCAATACCTCGCTTCATCATCTCTCGATAGAAACCTCGACGAACAGTAAAACAACCCATGTCATCATACAACAGTCGCACCTCCACACCACGCTCAGCAGCCTCTACCAAGGCATCACGAATGCGACGTCCCAGCACATCATCGCGGAATATAAAGTATTGTATGTGTATGAATTTCTGCGCATTGCGTATATCAAACAACAAGTCCTCAAACTTGTCATTACCACGAACATATACCCGCACAT
>JAEIGA010003864.1_pt1 | contig 23296 bp, 19 predicted proteins | sample 9270691 | NCBI WGS metagenome assembly JAEIGA01 (sample SAMN17057246, study PRJNA624740) | gut metagenome | biome: biome; isolation source: fecal sample | host: Bos grunniens | place: China: Xizang | collected 2019 | reverse complement strand
GTTTGCGTCCACAGTATGAGATGTATGCTCGCTCTATAGATGAGTATCCAGCACGCTCACGTCAGGCTGCGGCTATTATGCTTATGATTCAGAATAACCTCGATAAGGCTGTTGCGCAGCATCCTCACGAGCTTATCACATACGGCGGTAACGGTGCGGTGTTCCAGAACTGGGCGCAGTATCGCTTGGCTATGAAGTATCTCGCCGAGATGACTGATGAGCAGACCTTGGTTATGTACTCTGGCCATCCTCTAGGTCTCTTCCCATCGCATAAGGACGCTCCACGTGTGATTGTCACAAATGGTATGGTTATCCCTAACCACTCATCGCAGGATGATTGGGAGCGCTTCAATGCTATGGGTGTGTCGCAGTATGGACAGATGACCGCTGGCTCGTACATGTATATCGGCCCACAGGGTATCGTTCATGGCACAACAATTACGGTTATGAATGCTGCACGTAAGCGCATGAAGCCCGGACAGAAGGATTTGCGTGGTATGTTGTTCGTAACCGCAGGTCTTGGAGGTATGTCTGGCGCACAGCCAAAGGCGGGCAATATCTCGGGCGTTGTAAGCATCACTGCCGAGGTGAATATCGCTGCTGCCGAGAAGCGTCACGCACAGGGCTGGGTGGATGAGTTGTACTCATCTCTCGATGAGCTTATCCCACGTGTTCGTCAGGCTGTGGAGAATAAGGAGGTTATCTCGTTTGCCTATGTTGGTAACGTTGTGGACCTCTGGGAGCGTCTTGCCGAGGAGAATATCAACGTAGACCTAGGTTCTGACCAGACATCATTGCACAATCCATGGGCTGGTGGTTACTATCCTGTGGGTTACTCTTACGAGGAGTCTAACCGCATGATGGCCGAGGAGCCAGAGCGCTTCCACGAGTGCGTTCGTGAGTCGTTGCGCCGCCATGTAGCCGCTGTTAATAAGCTCTCGGCACGTGGCATGTACTTCTTCGACTATGGTAATGCCTTCTTGTTGGAGGCATCGCGTGCTGGCGCAGATGTAATGGGTGAGAATGGCCGTTTCCGTTATCCATCATACGTTCAGGATATCATGGGCCCAATGTTCTTTGACTATGGCTTTGGCCCATTCCGTTGGGTATGTACTTCGGGCAAGGAGGAGGATCTCGAGATTACTGACCGCCTAGCTGCCGAGGTTCTGGAGCAGATGCTCAAGGAGTCGCCAAAGGAGATTCAGGGTCAGATGGAGGATAACCTACACTGGATTCGTGAGGCGAAGCAGAATAAGCTCGTTGTGGGTTCGCAGGCTCGTATCCTTTATGCCGATTCCGAGGGCCGTACACGCATCGCTTTGGCCTTTAACGAGGCTATCAAGCGCGGTGAGTTGTCAGCTCCTGTAGTCCTTGGTCGCGACCACCACGATGTGTCGGGTACCGACTCACCATATCGTGAGACCTCAAATATCTACGATGGCTCATCATTCTGTGCAGATATGGCAGTACATAATGTTATCGGCGACTCATTCCGTGGTGCTACCTGGGTATCTATCCACAACGGCGGTGGTGTCGGCTGGGGCGAGGTTATGAATGGTGGCTTTGGTATGGTCATCGATGGCTCGGAGGACTCTGCACGCCACATCGAGGAGATGTTGTTGTGGGATGTGAACAACGGTATCGCACGCCGTAGCTGGGCGCGTAACGAGGGTGCTATGTTTGCTATCAAGCGTCAGATGGAGCGCACACCACTTCTAAAGGTTACCTTGCCAAATTTGGCAGATATGAGCCTTATCGAGAGGGTTTATAACGAGAATAAATAATTAAAATAGAGTAATATATGATTCATTATATTAGTGCCGAGCGTCTTACTATAGCACGCGTTGAGGAGATTTTGACCAAGGGTTATAAGTTGGCATTGAGCGATGATGCGAAGGCTCGTATCATCAAGTGCCGCGAGTATCTCGATAAGAAGATGGAGGATGCAGGACGTCCTATCTATGGTGTTACCACAGGCTTTGGCTCTTTGTGTAACATCTCTGTAGAGAAGGAGGGCCTTTCGCAGCTTCAGAAGAATCTTATGATGTCGCACGCCTGCGGTACTGGCCAGCGTGTTCCATCGGAGATGGCTCGTCTTATGATTCTGTTGAAGGTTCAGTCGTTGTCTTATGGCCACTCTGGCGTGCAGCTTATCACTGTTGAGCGCCTTATCGAGATGTTTAACAACAACATCATCCCTGTTGTTTACGAGCAGGGATCGTTGGGTGCATCGGGCGACCTTTCGCCATTGGCTCACATGTGTTTGCCATTGTTGGGCTTGGGACATGTAGAGATTGACGGTGAGGTTGTTGAGGGTAGTGTCATGATGGAGAAGATGGGCTGGGAGCCTATCACCCTCTGCTCGAAGGAGGGTCTTGCACTCCTCAATGGTACACAGTTTATGTCGGCTTATGGCGTTTACTCGCTCATTAACGCGCAGCGCTTGAGCCTCTGGGCTGACCACATTGGCGCGATGTCTCTTGATGCCTTTGATGGCCGCATGGAGCCTTTCGAGCATAATGTTCACGCTATACGTCCACACAACGGACAGATTGAGACTGCGAAGAACTTCCGCGAGATTTTGTCGGGCAGTCCTCTTGGCGCACGTCCAAAGAAGCATGTTCAGGATCCTTACTCATTCCGTTGCATCCCACAGGTGCATGGTGCATCGAAGGATACTATTGCCTATGTAGCATCGGTTCTTGAGACAGAGATTAACTCTGCTACCGATAATCCTACAGTATTCCCTGATAGCGATGAGGTTATCTCGGCTGGTAACTTCCATGGTCAGCCTATTGCTGTTGCTATGGACTTCTTGGCTATTGCCGTTGCCGAGCTAGGTAATATCTCGGAGCGCCGCACCTATAAGCTTATCTCTGGCGCTCGTGAGTTGCCAAACTTCCTTGTTGCTAACCCTGGTCTCAACTCGGGCTTTATGATTCCGCAGTATACCGCTGCATCTATCGTTAGCCAGTCGAAGGGGTTGTGCTGGCCAGCATCGTGCGACTCTATCCCATCGTCACAGGGTCAGGAGGATCACGTAAGTATGGGTTCTAATGCCGCTACAAAGCTCTGGAAGGTTGTTCAGAATACCGAGCGTGTGTTGGCTATCGAGCTTATGAACTCGGCGCAGGCGTTGGAATTCCGTCACCGCAACGACCTTCGTTCGTCAGCTACTGTTGAGGCTATGTTCGAGGCATACCGCAAGGTTGTGCCATTCGTGGATAACGATACTGTGATGTATCCACATATTGCAACGTCTGTAAACTTCTTGAACGACTATGAGCTTACTCGTTAAGAATATAGGTACGCTTGTAGGCATCGATGAGAGTGGCCGTGTGAAGGTCGAGGGTAAGGCTATGGCCAATATCCAGACCTTGGAGAATGCGTGGCTTCTCACTGATGGCGAGCGTATTAAGGATTATGGAACTATGGACTCTCTACCCAGCATCGAGGATTGCGAGATTCTCGATGCCCAGGGTGGCTGGCTCTTTCCATCGTTCTGCGACTCGCACACACATATCGTGTATGCTGGTAGCCGCGAGCAGGAGTTCCTCGATAAGATAAATGGTCTCTCGTATGAGGAGATTGCCAAGCGTGGTGGTGGCATCCTAAACTCTGCGGATCGCCTTCACAACACCTCGGAGGATGAGCTATATCGTCAGGCTATGGAGCGCATCAACGAGATTATATCTATGGGTACGGGTCTTGTGGAGATTAAGTCGGGTTATGGCCTTACGCTTGAGGATGAGCTTAAGATTCTTCGTGTTATACGCCGCATCAAGGAGACCTCGCCTGTTGCTGTACGTGCCACGTTCCTTGGCGCACATGCCGTAGGTCGTGCATATAAGGGTCGTCAGGCAGAGTATGTGGAGCATGTATGCAACGATATGCTTCCTGCTGTTGTTGCCGAGGGTCTTGCCGATTTTGTTGATGTCTTCTGCGATAAGGGCTTCTTCACCGTTGAGGAGACTGCAAAGATTATGAAGCGAGGTGCCGAATATGGCCTCCGCGCAAAGATTCATGCTAACGAGTTGGCAGTGTCGGGCGGCGTAGAGGTTGGCGTGGAGCATGATGCTCTCTCTGTTGATCACCTCGAGAGCATGGGCGATGAGCAGGTGGAGGCGCTTCGTGGCACCAACACCATGCCTACAATGCTCCCTGGCTGTGCCTTCTTCCTTGGCATTACCTACCCTCCAGCACGTAAGATGATTGATGCTGGCTTGGCTGTAGCTTTGGCCTCGGACTTCAACCCAGGCACTGCGCCATCGGGTAATATGCGTTTTGTGGTGTCGTTGGCATCTATCAAGATGAAGATGACCCCTGCCGAGGCTCTCAATGCCGCAACCCTTAACTCTGCCGCAGCTATGGGCGAGAGCAAGGATTATGGCTCTATCACACGTGGCAAGGTGGCTAATTTCTACATCACCAAGCCATTACCATCGTTAGCATATCTCCCCTATGCACACCAAACCCCAATTATCAGTAGGGTAGTACTCAAAGGAAAACAAGTAAATATTTAAACTGTTAAAGCTATGAAGAAGTTTGTAAAATCATTAGCTGTGGTTCTTGTGGCAATCTCTACGGTTGGTTGTTGCTCGGAGAAGCAGTGTGGCGAGGTATGCTCAAAGGAGGAGGCTGTATACGAGGTTATCATGACACGTCGCTCTATTCGTGACTATAAGGAGGAGCCTGTATGCCGTGAGCAGATGGCTAAAATCCTCGAGGCAGGTATCTATGCGCCAAGTGCTATTAATATGCAGCCATGGGCGGTGCGTGTGGTTGATAACAAGGAGTTTATCGATGGTGTTACGGCTATCGCTGTTGCTAGCAACCCAAAAATTGCCGAGCAGCCTGGCTTCCGTAATATCTTCCGTAATGCCCCTACCGTAGCCTTTATCGCGTGTCCCGAGGAGAGCTATAGCGGTGAGTATGACTGTGGCTTGCTATCGCAGAATATGATGCTTTCGGCATGGAGCATGGGTATCGGCTCATGCTGCTTGGGTAGCGTAGTTCCTGTTATGAATATGGAGGAGGCAAAGCCCTACATGGAGCGCCTTCAGCTCCCCGAGGGGTATAAGCTATTGGTTGGTATTGCGTTTGGTTATCCAGCGCAGGATGCTCCTGCAGCTCCCGAGCGTGATGCTTCAAAGGCTTTCTACGTAGAGTAGGGTGCCTAGCACTAACTCTTATGATGAAAGGGTCTGCTCAATGTTGAGTAGACCCTTACTCTTTTATGTCGGCTGGTGTTTTCAAGCAATCAGCCAGTCTACTCTTTTCTGGGGTTGTCGAGGCTCATATTTAAAGGATTCATATAGTGCGATGACATAGCTTTTCAAAATCCACCATGCGGTGCGGTATAGATTTTGTAAAGTGTTCATGCTAAATCTAATATTATGCTATCCAAGAGACTCTCCGCACACCTCGCACTTCTGTTTTGTAATATCATTTGGGCGTGTGATTATCCATTTTACAATCTAGTTTTGGGACACTATGTCTCACCCCTTGCTATGGTTACAGCGTCGTTGGCTGTTGCGGCGTTGCTCTCCCTTGTGCCGCTATTGTGGGAGCGCCCCGAGCGTGTAGAGCCTAAAGATAGAGTGAAGATAATAGGCGCGGCGCTACTTATGGGTGTCACGCGTAAGTTGTGCATGATGTATGGCCTTACGGCGACATCGCCTATCGATGGCTCGATAATCAGCACCTCAACACCTCTGTTGGTGCTTATACTCTCGGTAGTGCTTGGTGTAGAGCGCTTTACGAAGATGCGAAGTTTGGGTCTTCTGATGGGTATGGCGGGTACTCTAGCCATAATTCTGTTGAGTAACAATGGCGCTACGGCAGATAGCCCAAAGCACTATGTAGCCCTCGGAAATATCCTTATTTTCACCTCGTCATGTGTCTCGGCCCTCTACATGGTGTGGTACAAAGGCTTGGTGTCAAAGTATCGCATCACCACGCTTTTAAGATGGATATATTGCCTTTCGGCTTTTGTCATGCTCCCTTTTGGCGCCCACGAGGTGGTGGCCATAGAGTTCAGCTCCATGGATACGTTGATACTCTGTGCTACGCTCTTCGTGCTTATAGTGCCAACCTATCTTCCCAACCTGCTCCTCAACCTGTCGTTGCGCACTCTTCCACCCACCGTGTCGAGCATCTACTCATATCTGCAACCTATAGTGGCTACAGGCCTTGCTGTGGCGATGGGACTAGATAGACTTCATGCCGACACAATCCTCTTTGCAGTGGTCGTATTTGCTGGTGTTGCCATTGTCATAGCCTCCTATAAAGTGCAGCGCAACGATGCGAAAAGGGCCATGTAGAGCTCCCCGAAAATAGCTCTTTCAACCTATATCTTGCCTATAATCAGAGGTGAGTGATAATTAGCTAAAGCTAATAAATTACTTGTGATATTTGGTGAGATATAGTTTTTTTTGTATCTTTGGCCGATTTATGCGCGTTATCAAACTGTGTGTGCAAGCGAGATTACTAACTATAAATTTGAATTGGATGTTTTCGGAACTTATCTCTTTGGAGTGCTACAATATGTTTTTGATTGTTATGGCTGTTGTGGCGTTGTTCGTATTTATTGCCCTTTTCTTTGTTGAGGCAGGTTATGGATATCTCTTTAACCCAAAGTTTGGCTTTCCTGTGCCAAATAAGGTTGGTTGGGTGATTATGGAGTGTCCCGTATTCTTTGCTATGGCGATATTGTGGGCTATGTCCGACTATGCTATGGAGGCGGCGCCATTGGTGCTGTTCCTGATATTTGAGTTGCACTATTTCCAGCGCTCGTTTATCTTCCCATTGCTTATGCGTGGTAACTCCAAGATGCCTGTGGGCATTGTGGCTATGGGAGCCTTGTTTAATACTCTTAACGCCGTTATGCAGGGTGGCTGGATATTCTACTATGCCCCCGAGATGGGCTACTACGATGGTTGGATGTCGAAGCCATATATCTACATCGGCATTGCCGTATTCCTCTTTGGCTTTATCACCAACCTACACTCCGATTACGTTATTCGCCACTTGCGTAAGCCTGGCGACACCAAGCACTATATCCCCAAGGGCGGTATGTTCCGCTTTGTCTCATCTGCCAACTACTTCGGTGAGTTTATGGAGTGGGTGGGCTTTGCCATTGCCTCATGGTCTTGGGCTGGTGTGGTCTTCGCATGGTGGACATTCGCCAATCTCGGCCCACGTTCTGCTTCGCTCTACAGACGCTACGAGCGTGAGTTTGGCGAGGAGTTTACCTCGTTGGGTCGTAAGCGCATAATACCATTTATCTGGTAAAAAAAAAGGACACAAACAGAAATGAAGATATGGAAGATCAGAAAAGACTTCAAGAATCAAAGCTCTTTACACCCTATAAATTGGGTAGTGTAACGCTGCGCAATCGTATTATACGTTCTGCGGCGTTTGAGTCCATGGGTAAGGATTTCTCTCCTACACAGGCTTTGAAGGATTATCATGTTAGCGTGGCTCGTGGTGGCGTAGGTATGACCACTGTGGCCTACGCATCTATTAACCGCAGCGGTATCTCATTCAACAAGCAGCTATGGCTTCGCGATGAGATAGTGCCACAGCTTCGTGACCTTACCGATGCGGTGCATAATGAGGGTGCTGCAGTAGGTATTCAGCTTGGTCATTGTGGAAATATGACACATTGGTCTACCGCTGGTAGCTTCCCTGTTTCGGCATCTAACGGCTTTAACCTCTACTCGCCAACCTTCCATCGCCGTATGTCGAAGAGCGAGATTAAGGATTTTGCCAAGGATTTTGGTAAGGCTGTGGAGACAGCTTATAATGCAGGCTTTGACTCTGTGGAGGTGCATGCAGGACACGGCTACCTCATCTCGCAGTTCCTATCACCATATACCAACCATCGCCACGATGAGTATGGCGGCTCGTTACAGAACCGCATGCGCTTCATGAATCACTGCTTGGAGGAGGTTATGGAGGCAGCACGTAAGCGCGGCATGGGAGTCTTGGTTAAGCATAATATGGAGGATGGCTTTAAGCGAGGCATCCAGGTCCCAGAGTCTATCGAGATAGCAAAGCAGATAGAGAGCTTTGGCGTAGATGGCATTGTACTCTCTTCGGGCTTCGTGTCGAAGGCGCCTATGGCTGTTATGCGTGGTCGCATCCCTACAAAGACTATGGGTTACTACATGGGCTGGAACGAGTGGCTACAGAAGATTGTGGTGTCGCTCTTTGGCCAGTGGCTTATCAAGCAGTATGACTTTGAGGAGTGTTACTTCTTGGAGAATGCAAAGAAGTTCCGTGCAGCGTTGAAGGGCCCTCTTGTATATGTGGGAGGCTTGGTGTCACGCGAGGGTATAGAGCGTGTGTTGGACGAGGGTTTTGAGCTACTTCAGATGGCGCGTGCCTTGGTCAATGACCCTGCATTTGTAAATAAGCTAAAGGCTGGCGATATGACAACGCGCAGTGGCTGTGACCACCGCGACTACTGCATGGCACGTATGTACTCGGTAGATATGCAGTGCTGTCACAACTGCAAGGAGCATATCCCCGAGCGTCTTTGGAAGGAGATAAACAAGATTAAGTAGTATAGTTATGTGTTTTCGCCGAAATAGGGGAGAGGTACCTCGCGGAAAGGCGTGGGCATTGGTTACAGGTGCTACACTTGGCATAGGTCGTCAATATGCGGAGCGTCTTGCGATGCTCGGATATAACCTCCTTATGGTCGATATTCTGGAGGCTGTGAAGACCGAGGCTGTGGTTCTCTCGGAGCAGTATAAGGTGCGTTGCGATGCCAAGGTTATGGATTTGGCTACGGCAACTGCAGCACGTGAGCTTCATACCTGGAGCGTGGAGAATGGCTACACCTTTGACGTTGTTATAAACAATGCTGGTATGTTCTCTTTCTGCGACATTTTGAATACCCCTGTTGAGCGTCTGGAGCGCATCATCTTGCTTCACGACCTCACGCTTACTACGATGTGTCGCTTGTATGGCGAGGATATGCTGAAGCGTGGCAAGGGTCATCTATTGAATATGTCGTCATACTCTATATGGATGCCCTTCCCTGGGTTGGCATCCTATAGCGCCTCGAAGGCCTATGTTAAGAGCTTTACGCAGGCCTTTGCCAGGGAGCTTCGTGGCACGGGAGTTACGGTTACGGCAATATGTCCTGCGGGTATCGCCACAGACCTTTATGGCTTGCCAAAGAACCTTCAGAGGTTTGGTGTAAAGATAGGCGCCCTTATGACAGCCAAGAGTTGCGCAAGACGAGGTCTCAATGCTATGTTTAAGGGACGTAAGGTTGTTGTTCCAGATTGGTGGTTCCGCATCCTTATTCCTATTTGCAAATACCTGCCAGGCTTCATCATTCGTCCTTTGCGCTCTTGGACAAAGAAGTGGCAGAAATAGTGTGTAAAAACTTTAGAAAACTGAAATTGCTATGGTAGATATGCAGAATGTGACAACGCAAAGTGATGAGCCACAGATACCTGCAAAGCGTAAGTGGGGCGTGGTACGCATCATCATAGTTGCCCTTTTGTCGCTCTTGACGTTAGCTGTTCTTGCTCTTTCGGCGGTGATTATATGGCTTGGCCCAATCGTTGAGGAGGTTGTTGAGAATAACGACAAGGAGCTTCTTGGTCGTAGTGTTACTATGGACAATCTTGAGGTTAAGCTATTCTCGGGATATGTGGGTGTTGATAACCTTGTGGTATATGAGGATGACGATATCTCGGAGTTTGTGCGTGTAGGACGCTTTGAGGCCGAGATGGAGATTATGGAACTTTTGGATAATGCTATCCACCTCTCTCGAGTTATGCTTCGCGACCCTAGTGTGGCTGTTGTTCAAACTCCTGATAGCTTCAATTTTGACACTCTTATCGACTACGTACTAGCTACTTACGCAAGCGAGGAGACTGTTGAGGAGGAGTCTGGCGAGCCATGGGCTATGATTTTTGAGAATATCTCGCTTGAGGGTGGCGCTGTAGCCTACAACGATGTGGAGCTTGACCAGCAGTGGACCCTTCAGACCTTGGCAGTATCGACACCACTATTGAGCCTTGACGATGTCACCTCGATACACGCCTCAACAACGATTAATGACCGAGCTACGCTTGCTGGTGATGTCGATGTAAACTGCTCAACATTTGACTTTGTGTTTGATGGTGAGCTGTTGTCGTTCAACATCGCCGATACATATAAATATATACACCCTGTTATCAACACACAGCGTATCGAGGGTGCTGTATCTGCCAAGTGCCGTATAGAGGGTAATGCCATGAATATCCTCGCCTCGGAGATTAGCGGTGAGATTGGTGCCGAGAACTTTGTGCTGTTGGGCCCTGATGGCGGTAATATCTTTAGTGCCGAGAGCTTTGCTATGGCTATCGACAGGGTAAACGTGGAGCAGCAGGTCTATCACCTAGCCTCTGTAACTGCTAATGGTTACTCTACGCAGTTCTGCCTCGAGAAGGATGGTACTACAAACTTTAGTGAGCTTTTCTATAGCGACCCCGAGGTCTCTGTGGAGAGTACTGCCGAGGAGGTAAGCGATGAACTCTATGATGTCAAGGAGCGTGTTACGGTTACTACAGAGGATACCGAAGCGCCTCTGCAGGATATGGATTTAACGATTTCGAAGTTAAGCCTTCGTGGTGGTAAGGTGCGATATGCCGATAACACCATGCACAGACCATTTGACTATACCGTTAGCGATATTGCCATTCGTGCTAATGACTTTAAGCTGATGGAAAAGAATAGGATCTCTGTGCGTGCGCAGCTTCCCAAGCAGGGTAGCGCCATGATACAGTGGGAGGGCGCTCTGGATGACTTTTATAACCAGAGCCTCTCGGCTACGTTGTCAAACGTAGATATCCAGAGCCTCTCAACCTTCGTGGAGTACTACACATCGTTCCCCGTTACCTCGGGTAACCTCACCTTCCGCTCACAAAATGAGGTCTCTAATGGTCGTATCAGCGGTGTTAATCAGCTAGGTACCTATAACTTTACCGTTGGTGATAAGATTAAGAAGCACAAGCCCGAGTATCGTCTTCCTGTGCGTCTTGGTATCTTTGTTCTCACCGATAGAGATAAGCACATCGATATAGAGTTGCCTATCTCGGGCGATATCTCCTCTCCGGAGTTCTCACTCCGTAAGGTGATATGGAAGGCCATAGGTAATGTGATTCTTAAGGTTATAGCCTCACCTTTCGAGTGGATGTCTGGAGATAAGCAGGATGCCTTCCGCCATATAGATATAGACCTCACAGCGCCAGGTCTTGCTTCGGAGCATTACGCGCGTATAGATACTATGGTGAATACCCTTAAGGCCGACACTACGCTTGCTGTACGTCTTAAGCCTCGCATCAACTACAAACGCGCTGCAAGAACGCTCTCGGATATGAGCCTGAAGATGGCATACTACAACGCTACACAGGGTGAGCAGGAGGGTTATCTCGACATGTTGGACTTTGCGCGTATTAGCGAGATGAAGCTCTCGGGTAGGGAGATAAGCAAGTTTGCAGATTCGATGTTGATAGCTCGCGGCATAGACCCATCTACTATGACAAATCATGCCAAGGCGGATGTCTTGTATGGTGATAAGGTGGATGAGCAGCTGGTGCGCATTGTAAATATGCGTAACGGCATTATCGCTCGATATGTCGCCTTCCAGCATAAGGAGCTACCTCACGATAAGTTTGTCCTTACGCCTATTACCATTGAGGATATCAAGGGTTATACAGGCAAGGATAAGTATGCTGTGACGCTAGTCATTGGTGATGATGAGGTGGAGGTTGCCACAAAAGATGAGAGTGAGGAGGATGCTAGTGCTACGGAGGGGTCACAGGGTGATGTGACGACAGTTTCAGAGAATAACACAAATATAGAGAATACAAACCAATAAATTTATTAACAACAAATTATGAAAAAAGTTTTATCTTTTATTGCAGTTGTAGCAGTTATGCTCTCTGCAACTGCCTGTGGCAGCAACAACTCAAAGGAGATTGATACCTTGTCTTATGCTATCGGTATGGATATGGGTATGGGCCTTAACTTCGGTATGAAGGATTTTAACCTCGACCGTGATATCGTTATCGAGAACATCAAGTCGTTCTACAAGAGCGGTGACATGGAGGGCGAGGAGCTTCAGAATGCACGTACCAAGGTTATGGATTGGCAGTACAATGTGGCTATGCCATACGTAAATGCAAAGCGTATGCGTGACTATGTGCAGACCGACTGCCCAGATACTCTTCCTGCTCTTCCAGAGTGCTTCAACGAGGAGTATACTCGTGAGTATATTTCAGAGCTTATGGGTACCAACATGGGTGCTATGGTTAAGTCTGTAGATGCTGATATCAAGATTCGTGACGTTATCCGCGCTATTGAGGATATCAACACTCTTGAGAGCGTTGAGCAGGCAGACTCTCTTCTTCGCTTGACACAGTTGCAGATGCGCGAGGCATTCATGAAGCACTCACAGCAGGCACAGGAGAAGGCTCGCGCCGAGTTCGAGAAGGCAAAGGTGAAGAATACCGAGGAGTCAGAGAAGTGGCTTGCAGAGGTAGAGAAGATGGAGGGCGTGCAGAAGACAGAGTCTGGCATTCTCTATCGTATCGACCGCGAGGGTAGCGCAGTTCACGCTACAGAGGATACCGATGTGGTTCTTGTAAACTACGAGGGTAAGACTGCTGATGGCAACGTATTTGACTCTAGCTACGAGCGTAACGAGCCTATCTCATTCCCACTAAACCGCGTTATCAAGGGCTGGACAGAGGGTATGAAGCTTGTTGGCGTAGGTGGTCAGATTACACTTTGGATTCCTGCGGAGCTTGGCTATGGCGAGCGTGGCGCAGGTGATAACATCGGCCCTAACCAGGCTTTGGAGTTTAAGGTGGAGCTTCTCGAGGTAAATCCTGAGGAGTAGTCACATCTGTAAAAAAGGGACTGTTCCATGTGGGCAGTCCCCTTCTATAAACCAGGCGGTACTCCGCCACAAACACTTAAGTTATGAAGATTTTTACAAAGTCTATTCTTGCCGTAGTGGCAATGGTGACAATGGTGTCAGCTGCTTTTGCAGGTGGCCCTATGACAAACACAAACCAGAGTGCGCACTTCTTGCGTAGTGTGGCTCGTGGTACCTCTCTCTCAACCGATGCGGTTTACACAAACCCTGCAGGTGTTGTATTTATGGATAATGGCTTCCATATCGGTATCAGCGACCAGATGGCAGCGCAGACACGTACCATTACCTCAACCTATGCACCTTTTGCTATGAATGGTGGCTCTGACACCAAGCAGTATAAGGGTGAGGTCTTCTCTCCATTTATCCCTAGCCTTCACTTTGCGTGGAAGCACAACCGCTGGGCTGTTATGGCTGGTATCGGCGTGAACGGTGGTGGTGGCTCATTGAAGTTTAAGGATGGTTTGGCATCTTTCGAGCGTCAGTTCGCTGTAATCCCTGGTGCTATCAATCAGCTTGGTGGTAGCATGGGTCTATCAGCTTCAGCCTACGATATGAATATGAGTCTTACAGGTAAGTCAATGACCTTGGCTTTCAACGTAGGTGCTGCCTTCCGTATCACAGATTGGTTGTCAGTGGCTGCACAGCTTCGTATTGGTGTAACATCGAATAGCTATGTGGGACACATGAAGAATATCAATGTTGTCGTTAATGATCAGCCTACTCCAGCAAGTGGTTTGTTTACAAATGCTTATAATCAGATGGCTGCTCAACTCGAGCAGTTGAATGCTGCTGGTATGGGTAATTCAGATACTGCACAGATGTTGCAGGTAGGTATGCAGGCAGCTGGTGAGGCTGCGGTGAAAACTATGGACCACACCCTCGATGTTAAGCAGAGTGGTGTATCTGTAAGCCCTATCATCGCCTTGGCATTCCACCATGGTCAGTGGGACGCATCTATCAAGTATGAGTTCAAGATGGCTACCGAGTTGAAGATAGAGTCTGCTCCTGTATCAGCAAAGGATCCTGTGATTAACTCTATCTTCGCTGATGGCACAAAGGTTAAGGCGGAGACTCCAGCGTTGTTGGCTCTTGCTGTAAGCCGCAACTGTGGCCCTGTGAAGATTACTGCACAGTGGCACCACTACTTCGATAAGGATGCACAGAACTCATTCTCTCCAGTTATCGAGGGTAACACCAACGAGTATATGTTGGGTGTTGAGTGGTCTATCACCGACCGCTTGTTGGTATCGGCAGGTACACAGCGCACACAGCTCAACATGAACGAGAACGCTTACTCTGATATGAACTTCTCAATCTCATCTTGGTCAGTAGGTATCGGTATGGCTTACCGCTTCTGCGAGGCTGTATGCCTCAATGTAGGTTACATGCCTACAATCTACGATGAGGTAACATCAAAGGGTATGGCCTCTGGCCTTCCATATACCGATGTATACCAGCGTACATCACACGCTTGGGGTATCGGCCTTGACCTCAAGTTTGGTGGTAAGAAGAACTAATCATAAATAAAGAGAGTGAATAAAAAGTGTATTTTGTCGTTACGCTTGCCCTCAAAATGCTCATTTACGCTCAGTAAACTCCGCTTTTTCGGGCTTCGCAAGCCTAAAACTACATCTTTTTATTCACTCTCTTAGGTTATGAAGTGACCCCAAAAGTTTATACAAAAAACTTTTGGGGTCTATTTGTTTTATATGCTCATCTCTTTGTTGCTTCGTTATGCTAGTGCTACATCGAGAATCATCATTATCACAAATCCTATGGCAAAGGCTATAGTGCCAATGTCGGAGTGCTTGCCTTGCTGTGTTTCGGGTATAAGCTCCTCAACCACAACGTATAACATCGCACCTGCAGAGAAACTCAATAGGTAGGGTAGTATGGGTGAGATATGCTCATATAGGAGTACCATCACAAGCGCCGAGATAGGCTCTACAATACCCGATAATGCTCCATAGCCGAAGGCCTTTCCTCGGCTCATGCCATCACCACGTAGGGGTAGCGATATTATAGCCCCCTCGGGGATATTCTGTATCGCCATTCCTATAGCGAGTGCCGTTGCCGCGGCTATAGATATGCCCATCTCTCCGGCCAATGCTCCAGCTATCACAGCACCTACAGCCATGCCCTCGGGGATGTTATGCAGCGTCACAGCGAGCATGAGCATCTGTCGTTTTCCCAGCGTTGAGCGCAGTCCCTCGCGGGTATCTGTTCCTGGGTGCATGTGAGGCACGAGGCTATCTAGAGCCAACAGAAATAGCATGCCTAGTATGATGCCCACCGCCGCAGGCATCCAGCTCATCCTGCCCATCGGCTCGGATAGCTCCAACGAGGGTATTATAAGCGACCAAACAGATGCAGCAACCATCACTCCTGCGGCAAAGCCTAGGAGCGCGTTGTGTATTCGTGAAGACACGCTGTGGCGTGCTAGCAACACCGTTGAAGCCCCTATTACCGTACCTAGAAAGGGTAGTGCAACGATTGTTAGAGTATTCATACTATCTATTTAGGTAAATAGAGCCTGCTCAACATAAGTTGGACAGGCTCACATATCTGAAGTTGCGTGCAACTTCTTAATATTCATTTCGATATATTGGGGTAGCTCCCCTAAATCTACTAATAGTTCTCGGCCTTAATCTGGAAGTAAGCCTGTGGGTGAACACATACAGGGCATACCTCTGGAGCCTTCTGGCCTACGTGGATATGGCCGCAGTTAGAACACTGCCAAATCATATCACCATCGCGTGAGAATACCAAGCCACCCTCAACGTTTGCCAACAACTTGCGGTAGCGCTCCTCATGCTCCTTCTCAATCTTACCAACCTGCTCGAAGAGGAATGCGATGTGGTCGAAGCCCTCCTCACGAGCATCCACAGCCATCTGTGCATACATATCTGTCCACTCGTAGTTCTCACCCTCGGCAGCTGCCTTGAGGTTCTCTGCTGTAGAGCCGATGCCCTGCAAAAGCTTGAACCAAATCTCTGCATGCTCCTTCTCGTTTGCTGCAGTCTCTTCAAAAATTTTAGCTATCTGCACATAGCCATCCTTCTTAGCCTTCGATGCAAAATATGTATACTTATTACGAGCCTGTGACTCACCAGCAAAAGCCTCCCACAAGTTCTTCTCGGTCTTTGTTCCTTTCAAATCTTTCATACTCTTTTAATTTTTATAGGTTTATTATTGTGTTATCTATTTTTCTCTGATGCAAAGATAATAGTTTTTTAGTTATTTACAATAGTTTTTCGATTGTATTATTTTATCTACTTATAAGCGTTTCTTATAATAAAGATAAAACCTATAATCGCTTGCCTATATAATAGATATATGGTATAGCTCTAGAAATACTCTCTGCGGTAGTTGTAATTGTTGCGTAGTGATTCAAAATCCGAGCCACTCTGCTTCAGAGTATTACTATCGGAGAGTATGTCGTAATTTGTTGTAATAGAGTTACATAGTTCGGCCCATGAGAGTAGATTTGGGGATGTTGGTGTTATGCCTTGGGGATACCAACCCCCAAGCGGAAGGCCAAAAAATGAGGCGAAGGCTCGCACACACATAGCCGTAGCATTTGCCTTACCCTGTATGGAGTAGCCTGCAATGTGTGGTGTGGCAATCATGGCTTGAGCTAGGAGCTTACCATCAATGTTAGGCTCATCCTCCCACACATCAAAGGCGTAGCGATGGCCACTATGAAGTATCGCTCTGTTATCAACCACACCTCCACGCGAGGCATTTATAATCAGCGTCTCCTTGTTGATGCTCTCTAGAAGTTGGCTATCGATGAGGTGGTGCGTGGTGCTATCCAGAGGCGTGTGAAGGGTGATGATGTCACACTGTTGGGCAACCTCGGAGATGGTATAAAACTCTCCCCCTTCGCGCCTTTGTCGTGGAGGGTCACACTCCATGGTGCGAAAGCCCCAATGACGAGCATATTGCGAAACGAGCGAACCTACATTACCCACACCCACAACGCCAAGAGTATGCTCCTGTGGTGAGGTGTTGGTAGTAGCTATAAAGTGGTGAAGCACGGCGGCCACCCACTGTAGTACTCCGCGAGCATTGCACCCTGGCGCCGAGCATACCACGATATTCTGCCTGTTGCAGTACTCTATGTCTATATGGTCACATCCTATTGTCGCTGTTGCTATAAAGCGTACTTTGGTGCCTTCGAGAAGCTCTCGACATACTCGCGTGCGTGTGCGAATAATCAGGGCATCGGCATCGGCGATGTCGCTGTTTGATATCTCTGCGCCAGCCTTATATACTACCTCAAAGTATGGTTCTAGCACTCCCGAGATGTATGGTATGGCGCTATCTATAACAACCTTCATAAGCTTCTTGTGAGAGGTGGATTTTTTTAGCAAAAAAGTGAAGTTCTGTGACAAAGATAGTGAATAAATATAAAAAAAATGCTAAATTTGCACGATATTTCTAGATGTGCTAACATTTTACATTTAGAGGTATAGTAAAATTTTAAATTGGATATAGCTATGGCGCAAAAACGATTTGACCCCAATGGTGCGATACCCGATAATGGTAACTATTTTGGTATCCCCCTACGTCCCGAAGAGGCGGCGTTGGTGCTTATCTCTGCACCCTGGGATGCTACGGTGTCGGAGCGTGCAGGAAGTTCCTATGCTCCAGATGCTATCATCGAGGCATCGCGAGGTGTAGATTTCTTTGAGCCTATGGCGCCCTACACATGGCGCAAGGGTATCGCCACAGCACCTATAGATTATGCTATTCAGGATATGTCACACCGCATACGTTCCGATGCGGAGCGCGTGATACGATCTTATAACAACAACGCCTCGGCTATAGATGACCTTGTCTACGCGCGCCGTCTGCGCCGCGTAAATGAGGCCTCGGCGGAGGTGAATAACAATATCTACGAGCAGGCAAAGCATTGGCTTGCGGAGGGTAAGATTGTGGGTCTTGTTGGTGGTGACCAATCTACGGCATACGGCAATATCCGTGCTGTAGCGGAGCATCATTCGGAGCTTGGAATCCTACATATCGACTCTAGTTGTGATTTGAGAGAGAGGTACCAGGGCTTTGAACACTCCAACGCCTCTATAATGCACAATGTGCTACGCGATATAGAGGGTGTGAAGAGCCTTGTAGGTGTTGGCGTCAGAGCCTTTTGCCCTATGGAGTGGGAGCGTGCGCAGCGTGATGAGCGCATAAAGCTCTTCACGGGTCAGGATATATGGTCCAAGCACTTTGAGGGTGTAGGCTGGGCGAGCATCTGCGAGGATATCATTGCGGAGTTGCCAGAGAGGGTCTACGTGTCGTTGGATATCGATGGCCTAACCATAGAGTGTTCGCCACACACAGGCTCGCTTGTGGCTGGTGGTCTACGCTTCCCCGAGGTGGTCTATCTCTTGGGTAGGGTTGTAGACTCGGGACGTAAGATTGTAGGTTTCGACCTTACGGAGGTAGTTCCCGACCTTTATGATAAGACCGATGCTGCCATTGCTGCGCGTCTTCTCTATAATCTCTGCTGCATGGCTCTTAAGAATCACGATGCCGAGGATGTGTTGTAACCGAGTAATTAATCCAACTACGATATGTTTACAAAATTTGGTATTATAAAGCGCAATCATATATTGTCACAGCGTGGTGCTAGTTTCCTCAAGGCGCCATGGGCTGGTGGTGTGGTGCTTATCATCTGTGTTATTGTTGCTATGATATTGGCCAACCTGCCAGCAACAAGTGAGTTGTATCACCATATCCTACACATGGAGTTGGGCCTATATATCGATGGAGAGCTGTTCCCTCGTGGCATGAACATCGAGAAGATTGTCAATGACGGACTCATGGTGGTCTTCTTCTTCACCGTAGGTCTTGAGATACGCCGCGAGATATCGGATGGTGAGCTATCTACGCCCAAGAAGGCTATACTCCCTGTTGTTGCAGCTATGGGAGGTATGCTTATCCCTGCGCTCATCTACGCAGCGTTTAACGCAGGTACGGAGGTTGTCAATGGTTGGGGTATCCCCACTGCCACAGATATCGCCTTTGCCATAGGTATCATGTCGCTTTTGGGCAATAGGGTGCCACTGTCGCTAAAGGTGTTCCTCACGGCGTTGGCCGTGGCTGATGACCTAGGAGCTATATTTGTCATAGCGCTCTTCTATGGCGAGACCCCTGATATGCTCCTTTTAGGTATTGCTCTAGCTATCATGGTTGGCATCTATATCATGCGCCGTTTGGGTGAGTTCCGTATGATAGCCTACCTCATTCCAGCATGTATAGTGTGGATATTGTTCTACTATTCGGGTGTTCATGCTACAATCTCGGGTGTGGCTATGGCGATGCTTATCCCTACGGAGCCACGTTACAGCCGTTCCTACTTCCTCCATAAGGCCGATATCATCGAGAAGGGCTTTAAGGCTGCCGATAATATTGAGAATGAGCATGAGGCGGAGGAGTCGCGACTATACTACCTACGCCGTATGACGCAGATATCCAACGGCTCGCAGGGCATGAGCCACCGTGTGGAGCATCTTCTTATGCCATACGTCAATTTTATCATTATGCCTATCTTTGCCTTGGCCAATGCTGGAGTATACATCTCTTCTGCCGAGTATTTCAACATCTTTGAGTACTCTGCGGAGCTTGGCTCTATAGGCATGGGTATCTTCTTTGGTCTTGTCTTGGGTAAGCCTATAGGCATCTCCCTCTTTAGCTATATCGCTGTAAAGCTCGGCATTGCCGACAAGCCATCGGGTTCTACGTGGCTGATGTTGATTGCCGTAGCATGCTTGGGAGGTATTGGCTTTACGATGTCTATCTTTGTCGATAACCTCGCCTTTGACAAGGCTACACACCAGACCTTTATCGACATGGGAAAGATAGCTATCCTCATGGCCTCTACCGTGGCGGCTATCCTAGGTACTATCCTTATATCTATCGAGGCGAAGCGTGAAAAAAGAGAGTAATATATCGAGATAACTATGAAGAAGATATTATCAGTTGTTGCAGTGGCCATTCTACTTTTGGTGGCGTGTAATAAACCCAAGGCTACGGTTGTTGTGCCTGTGATGCAGACCTCGGCAGACTCCATGTCTTATGTTATTGGCCTAAACCTAGGCCGTAATCTTATTGGCATCGACTCGCTCTTGAATGTAAATGCCGTGTGTGAGGGTTTGCGTGATGCCTACCTCGGCGCCGAGAAGCTAAACGCAGAGGAGGCACGTGCTGCATACCTCAAGTATATGAACTACGATGTTTATGAGCGTGTGGCAGCCTTCGAGGAGCAGTTCCTCGAGGATTTGCGTAAGGAGGATCGTAAGTTTGTGGCTACTAATTCGGGATTGACATATAAGGTACACACGCTAGGTAATATGAAGAGGGTGGCACGTAACAATCGTGATACTATCCTTGTCTGCTACCGCGCTTTGGATGTTGCTGGTGAGGTTGTCGATACTACATACCTCCATGGCGATACACTTCGCATTGCGCTGGGTGATATGCCACGCGGTGTTGTTGAGGCTACCAAGCTTATTGGCGAGGGTGGACACCTCGAGACATGGGTGCCATCGCGTTTGGCCTTTGGCTCGGCAGGCTGTGATTCCCTCTCTATCCTGCCAAACACAATGCTCTACTATGAGTTGTGGCTCATAGATGTTGAGGAGCGATAGAATATTTAAACCAAAACAAAATATGAAGAGAATTTTAATTATTTTATGTGTGGCTTTGGTCGCAGTATCGTGCGATAACGGTAGCCGCGACTACTATTTCCAGCCTAGCGAGCCACGCTGCTATGATGACCCTAGTGCGGAGCTAGATACCTTGTCATACGCCGTGGGTATGAACATCGGCTTGAGCTTGCGTTTTACTCCTGCGGGAGATGTCTTTGATGAGGATGTCATTGTTAAGGCTTTCAATGAGGAGATTGCAAAGAGCGTTGTAGATGAGGCGTTTATAGCAGAGAATGGCAAGTATCTAGGTCGCTTCTCTGATGAGCGTATGCGTCAGCATATCTTTGCAAAGCGTCTTGCAGGTATGAATCTTGGTGCTTCGGCAAATGTGCCAACACTCTTTGACAATGGTGAGTTTTCGGTTGAGAAGGTCTCTACAGCCTATGGCCATGATATCGCTAACCATGTTCGTAAGATGAGCTATCCTATCAACCTACATTGGTTTGTTAAGGCCTTTGAAGATACTCGTAACATCCCTGACCAGGGCGCCATTAACCAGAATATGCAGGTAGATGTGGAGACTATGCGTAACTATATGGCCCGCTACGTGCGCGAGGTGTTACCCGAGTATGTCAAGCAGCGTAGCGCAGAGTGGATTCGTGGTGTTTCGAAGCAGCGTGGTGTATACCCTATAGTTGTTGAGAACGACACGCTCTACTATCGTATCGATAGAGCTGGTAATGGCAACAAGATTCGCAATGAGCGAGATACCGTATCGTTCAACTACGATGTATATACGCAGCGCGGTACACTTGTTGAGTCTCTTAACGAGCGTGTAAAGCTCCTCGAGGAGGCTTTGGATAAGGCGCAGAACGACACTACAGCTACAAAGCCAGAGCTTAAGGCAAAGCGCATCGAGCGTATCGAGAAGCAGTTGGAGGAGAATAAGAACTTTAAGATTGTCCTTGAGCGCTTCATTATCGAGGGTTCACGTTATGGTATCCAGAAGATTAGCGAGGGTGGTGCTGTGACATTGTGGATTCCTGCCTCATTGGCCTATGGTGAGCAGGGTAATAAGCTTGTGATGCCTAACGAGGCTATTGTTATGACCATTGAGCTTACCTCTGTAGTACATGGTAAGAGCGATGAGGAGATTGCCAAGGAGCGTGCCGAGGCGATGCTTAAGAGCCGAAACGCAGATATTAAGCCTGTTCCTGTATCACCAAAGTCTGACGCCTCAAAGCCTACTGTAGTCAAGAAGGTTGTGAAGCCTACGATAATGAAGGAGTAGTGGCTCACGGAGGTTGTAGCTCGCTACGTTATATATTAAATTTAGGTGTGCCTGTTCAACATTTTTGTTGGGCAGGCTCTTTTTTTAGTGCAATAAAAATTATTTTGACGCAAGTTGTCAAAATAGGGTAGTTACTTTGCATCGTGAAAGAGATAGAAACACTTAAAACGACTACGACTATGGGACTAAATTATGCTATTGATTGTCGCGCATGTGGGGCGCACACCGAGTACAGAACTACGATAAATGCTAGTGAGGTGGTCTATACTCGCCTTGTGGAACATGTAGATACGGAGTGTGCTATACGCTGTCCGGTCTGTCGCGCAAGGTTGAATAAGAGCGAGGCGGAGTTTCTCGATCAGGTCTCTATAACTATCGGGGAGTAGACGATAATAGGCGTAGCTTATAGGGCTATAGGAAAAAAGTCTAACATAGATTTCCAGAATTGATAAAAAAAGAGTAACTTTGAAAATGATTTGGAAATATAATAATAACGATACAGAATATGAGCAATATTAATATTGGGGATATCATCCCAGAGTTTCAGAGCGTAACAGATAAGGGTTTACCATTTACCTTAAATGATTTGAAGGGTTCACCAACGGTACTCTATTTCTATCCCAAGGATAATACCTCGGGATGCACCCTCGAGGCAAAGAGCCTTCGAGATGGTAAGGCGGAGTTGGCACGCAGAGGCTATAAGGTTGTAGGTGTCAGCCCCGACTCCGTGAAGTCGCACGCGGGATTCTGCACCAAGCATGAGCTAAACTTCACCCTCCTTGCCGATACGGATCACTCTCTGTCGGAGGCTATGGGTGTGTGGCGCCTCAAGAAGATGTGTGGCAGAGAGTATATGGGTATTGTGCGCACCACCTTCCTCTTGGATGCTGATGCACGTGTTACGCATATCATCACAAAGGTAGATACCAAGGACTCCTTTGGTCAGATTATCAAGCTTTTGGGTGAGTAGTAGAAGAAAATATAAAAATAGATAGAATATGGCAGAGAAAGTTGCAGTAAGTGCTGATAAGCTCAAGGTGCTATCAGCAGTAATGGATAAGATTGAGAAGGATTTTGGTAAGGGTTCTATTATGCGTATGTCGAGCGACACTGTTGCCGATGTACCTGTTATCCCTACAGGTTCTATAACTCTTGATATCGCATTGGGTGTAGGTGGCTACCCTAAAGGCCGTGTCATTGAGATTTTTGGCCCCGAGTCATCAGGTAAGACAACCCTTGCTATACACGCCATTGCCGAGGCGCAGAAGTCGGGAGGTATAGCAGCCTTCATCGATGCGGAGCATGCCTTCGACCCCTACTATGCCCAGAAGCTCGGCGTAGATGTAGATAACCTGCTGGTGTCGCAGCCCGACAATGGCGAGCAGGCGTTGGAGATTG
>JAEIGA010003863.1_pt1 | contig 23297 bp, 27 predicted proteins | sample 9270691 | NCBI WGS metagenome assembly JAEIGA01 (sample SAMN17057246, study PRJNA624740) | gut metagenome | biome: biome; isolation source: fecal sample | host: Bos grunniens | place: China: Xizang | collected 2019 | reverse complement strand
GTTGTTTTACTCTCATTTTGTCGCTTCATTTCGATATAAGATTCCATAAACGCCTGTTCTGAATCTTTAGAAGAAGCAATAATATTCATAGTTGGTAAATATGTTCCCTTACCAAAACGTGAGATCATACGAGCGTCGATCTGAGAAATCATTTTCTTTAGCTTAGCTTTTTGCTTCTCTACGTTGTTACCAACACCGAAGTTAACTTCATCTGAGAAGTTAGAAAACAAAGCACGACCAACTACGTGTCTATTACTTGAACCAAATACCAACTCAATACCTTTTGGTGGTTGCCACTGTGGGTTAGTTCTACTGGCATTCATATTGCCTTTTTCCATAAACCAGTCAGAACTCTGCAATAGCTGTTGCATTTTATCCCAACCAACACCCTGTGCAGCCTCTAATGTTACGTTTAACATTGAAAATGTAATTTTGTCAATAGGCTGTAGACCATAATAGGTATATGGGTCTTTTAAGCAAAGCATTCGGTATAACAAATATAATTGACAAACTACAGCGATAAAAGATTTACCAAGACCGATTGAGCCAGTCAATACAATAGTGTTGTATCTAGTAGTAAGATTATCTGGAAAAATTTCTTGTAGCTTTTCTAACCAATATGGGAATACCGTACATTTGCGTTCTCCTGTAAATTCATCTTTAATAAACAAACCACGTCCAAGATAACGTTCGTCTGATATAAAAGTCATAATATCAACAGGTATTTCTTCATAATCAGAATACTTTAAGTCTTCGAGTAAAGTAGAAAAACCATCTTGTGAATATTCTTTTAGAATTTCAAGAGCTAATTCACGTTCTTCAGGAGACAAACTATTTAGTTGTTCTAAACTTAATTCGTTTGATATCATCAATTCGAAATCTCCTTATCTATATATTATACAATATTAATTTTTGTTAAGATTTTTTATCATCCTCAGCCTTATCAGCGTCTGCAGCATCCTGAGTTTCAGGTTGCTTTTTAGCTTCCTCTTCGGCTGCTTTTTTCGCTTGTTCTTTAGCAAGCTTATCAGCATATATTGGGTTGATATTAGAGCCTTTTTTAAACTTACCTCTATTTTTAGCCCAATCATTTACAATATCTATTAAGTCTTTGCCGGATTCTAAATCTTCATTGTCTTGAACAAGATCATTTTCTGCTGCTTCATCAGCAGGAACTCCATATAGCTTTGGAAAAACTAATTTTAAGAAAGCTGCTGGTTTCTTCTCAGATAGATAGTGAGCATAGTTTACAATAACAGATGCCACTTTCATCATCCAGTTACCATTAGCAAGGACTAAAAGACTGTGCTTACAACCCTTACCAAGTGCATCGTTTGGATTTGCAATACCTTTGCCAGGTCCTGGGTCCTGAGACGAATCATCAGTAGAATATTTATTTATAATAGACCAATGCTTAAATCTGTATTTAAAATCTGGACACGTACATTTTATATAGACGTCAGAAGTATTAAATACTTTGGTTAAAGCTTGAATAACGGTTCTAAATTCAAATTTATTTTGATTATTTTTAATGTTTTTTTGAATTTCTGTTACAACGCCTTCTAGCTTTATTGTCACTGTGTATTCATCAGTTTCACCGACTACTGGAATGTTAACTTCTAGTATATCTTGTTTCCAAAATTTATTCATGTCAATAGAATTAAAGCTTTTGACTTGATTAGCTACTTTTGAATACTTTTTTCGGTCCATACGTGTGGCTCCGCGTGACTGATCTTTATATTTTCCGACATTTCTAGACTGTGCCATAAGCTGATTACGAGTAGCCTCATCTAGTCTATAAAGCTCTGCTAAGCAGCGTTCTATAAGTGTTTGTCTTTTCATAAAGCTCAACATCCTTTCAACGTATTCTTGTATAATTTAGCAAATGATTTTGCAAGCAAAAAATAAAAGAGACTTATTTGTATAAAACAACAAGTCTCTTTTATTTTTTATAAGGAGTAGAGATTCAATAAAGGTCTCGATAGCTTTAAATTATTTTAATTGGCCACGAATATTATAATATTTAGGAGGTATTTGGTTCGGTGCCATATGAATCATGCTAAGGTCGTACTTACTGCTTTCTGAACTGTCAACATATTCAACAATATCGAGGGCACGCAAAGCTTGTACAATTCTACTAACGTCTGCTTGTTTTAAATTATATATGTAGAAATATCCGTTGTCTTGAATAATAGGCTGAGTGCCAGCTATTCTAGTAATTAAGTCTCTAGCCTCTTGTCTTGCTTTTCGATCAAGCTCTTCGCTAAGAGAAAGTCTTTTTGATACAAGCTCGTCTCTGAATTTCTTTAGCTTGTCTAAATAACCGGCATTTCTAAGTTCTTTAAAAGCAAGATTTTTCTCAGAATACTCGCCCTCAGCTAAGCCAGCTTTACGTAGCTTATCATAGATCTGAGTGATTAACGTCACAACTTTATCTTCATTGTCTAATTTATCAGCTTCAATATCTGCGATAAGATCAGTACACTTAGTTTCCCACTCGGTAACTAGTTTTTCTAATTGCTCTTTATCATAATCTGCAATCTCTTCTGCAACAGGTTCTTTAATCCACTTATCTTTTTTAACTGAGTAAATGCCATTACTTATTTTTGGTGTAGCTTCAATTTCAACATAAAGTTCTAGCGGAATATCATAAATTGAAATGTCTAAAACTTTGTTAAATAAGCTTCTGTATGCACTATATAAAGCACTAGCTAAAGCTTCTGGATACTTAACTGCTTTAGTATCTGCTACTATATGCAAGTCAATATCACTTTTATTGTTGTAGTTGAAGCTTGCATTAGAGCCTATAAAAATAACGTCTTTAACTTTTATTTTTACTTCTTGCTCTTTTAAATCCTCGATAAAGGTATCAACAATTTCAAGCATCTTTTTTCGAACGACTTCTTTTAACACGCCGTCTTTAGTAAAGAGCTTAGGATTTAAAGTATCGTGCTTTTCTACAGCTTCCTTTAAAATTATCTTACCAGAAGTTTGAGCATCATTTAATCTGCTAACAATAACATTCATGTCAGCATTGGACTGCCAAACGGTTTTTGCCATATTTTTTAGGTCTGTAGAAGTGTAACCCCATATTTTCAAAGTTCTTTTTAGCTGGTCAATTAGTTCGCCCCAATCAATAATTACTGCGATGATAAAGTATCTTAGTAATTGAGCTGTAGGCTCACTGGGTGCACTCTTGCCTTTAGCTTTAGCGGAACCGACTGATACATCGTACTTCTTTTTACTTAGATTATAGCCTATGCCCCATGGGGTCATATTGAAGTTTTTCTTGTTCCAGGCATCTCTTTCTGCAGGCTTTTTCGCAGCAGCATTTTCATAGCTGATTTTAGCCGTTAAAAGTTTTTCAAATTCTTCTTTAGTAGGAGTTAAATCTACCTCAGAGTAAGTTATGCCTCTTGAAGTATTTACTGTGCTCATTATTAATCCTCCATTCTAGCAGCCAAGCGTGCCGGTATTACAAATTTAAGATTGCAGCCATCGCAGCATCTTCCTTTTTCAGCGTCCATATAGGGCTCTGGGTTGTTACCGTAGCCATCAAGAGGCTCGCCACAGATGCAACAATTGTCATCAAGTTTAGCTTCTGTTAAATTCTCACCGAAAGCATTATAAGAATCAAAAGATAGATTGAAGGCTTCTTCTAGCTCTGTGGCAGAAGTCATACGATCTGAGTATGTATCTCTAAATTCTTTTGAATCATCATCAACCGTACCCAGTTTTTTACGGTCTTCTTCACGTTTAACGCCTAGATCATAGTCAAAGATTCTTACATGATTTTTATCATATAAAATACCTTCATCATAATAGTAAATAATATCGCTATTCATGAGCTTGGTAACATCTTTTTCGTCGCCTAAGTTATTTAATGTATAAATGGTACAGTTTGCATCACCAATGTCAATAAGCGTTTTTAGAATTTCATTTTTATTACTACAGAAGATATTCTGCGGACGTACATAGTATCTTCTAACATATCTTTTTGATTCAGCAAGTCCAACACTAGAGCCATTTGCACCATCACCGTCAGCAGTAGATAAATCGCCGGTACCCATTCTATTGTTAAAATGGTTAATATTCAGCTCAATATCACCTGTCGTATGACAGATAGAATTATAAGGCTTTTTACCTTTGCGACTTCTTTTTTTACCTTCGACAATATTCTTATTATTTTTGTGTTCTGTTTTATTTGAAATCATTTGGCATTTTCTCCTTATGAGTTTATGTACAAAGAAAGATAGTTGTGGCGAGCGGTGAAAGGCAAAGTCCGCTACTTACAATCAATTGCCACAACCATCGTATAATTTAGCAAAAATAAAAATGACCCGCATCTGAAATACGGGTCATTTTTATTTTAATCATTATATAAATCTTTGTCAGTAATAGGTTCGCCGACAGGATCATCAAAGTCTACAAAATATTCAAAGGGCTCTTGAACTTCAACTGATTCCATAAGTGTATTGGTAGAATTCGTTTCGAGGAAAGTTATTTCATTGGTTAGACTTTCATCAATAACTACCTCAGATACCACAGGTTCGGATTCAAATTCAGGTAATACGGCTTTAGTTTTAACTTCTTCAAAGGTTTCTTCAGAAAGACCTTCTAAGCAGCCGATAAAAATTTGGTAGCTCGTAAGCAACTGTTTCAGCAGTTCAACAACTTTAGCATCTTTACTTGAAATTACATTTAGAGCTTTTATTTGTCTTTGCAGATTTTCACTCTCATGCCAACTTTTAGAGATTAATTCTTGTAAATATTCATCTGTTATTTTAATTTTATCTTTCAGTTCAATATTCATTAAATACTACCTCTGCTGAATGAGAATTGTTGTACACCACCGCGACCTCTAAGGTCTCTTGGAAGTCTTGGTGCGTTGTCTCCGTCACGCCACAAATACCAAACATAACCTGGAACTGTATATCTTAATGCAGGCTTACCTGAATTACTTCCTTCCCACCAGTCTTCCATGTCGCTATCTGTCATTATGATAACATTGGTTGCCTGTGTTGCAATTACATTTTTTACAATCTCATTCCAAGCCTGTGTACCACCCTCATCTAATGCTGACTGCATATCATTGAATACGTGGTTAGAGAAATAGTAAATATTTATTTTTATTTGTCCCTTCTCTTCCATTTCAACAAGAGCATTTACAGCCTTTTTACCGACAGCAATATCATCAGCTCCCCAAGAACCAGAACAGTCAAAGTAGAAATCGATGATGGGTATTTTTTTGTCAGGAAGATCCATTTTGCGTTGTCCCTGCTTTAGAACGCCTGTACCACTGTAGCGTCTATTTATTGCAGACCAGGTATCATCTTGAATTTCATTAGTCTGTACTTGTAGTGCAATAGCTCTATATAAGCTATTTAAGAACTCTTGGAAGCCCTTGAAAGAGCCTCTAGATGGCTTTTTGTATTGTGCAGTTTCCTTTTCACGGGCTTTGACTGCTTGAGTCTCTGCTCTAATAGCTGCTACGTCTTCATCTGAAAGTTCTTGCTGAGTTTCACGACTGCCCAAGTCCGCTTTAATTTCTTTTGCTTTTAGAGCTCTTTCTTCATCTGTGGAGAAGGATAGTCCACTATCACCAACAGCACTTATAGCATCAAACACACGATTAATAATTCTATTAAACTCTTCATCTGAGAGATCTTTTAAAGCTTTAGCTTTTGCTTCTGTTAGACTTTCTAGTGCGTCTATTGATTTTTCTAATTCTCTAATTAGTGCAGGCGCAACATTCTTAGCTTTTGCATCACTGAGTGCTTTTTTAGCAGCGGCTAGGGTTCGCTCTCTTTTTATTTTACGCGCATCATGCTTACTCTTTAACTCTTGATCATCAAAAATATTTTTCAAATCATCGTCAAAAAGATCATCTTCCGAATCTAGCTCTGTTGTAGCCTCATCCTCAGATTCCTCATCTTCAGCATCAGCCTCGTCGGCATCGATATCTTCGGCATCAATTTCTTCGTCAGAAACTTGTGCCTCATCATCTGCTTCGGTTTCAGCCTCTTCTGAGTCTAATGAATCAGTTTCATCATCACCAATCTCTTCAGACTCATCAGATTCATCATTCAGATCAGAATCGGTTTCTTCTGATTCATCTTCGTTTTCTGTACCGCTAATATCATCAGTACCGTCCCCAGAATCATCGGCATCGACTTCATCATCAGCATCTTGTGAGTTAGAGCTTTCCTGATCTGAATCCATATCATCACCGTTGTTGTTTCCGGAGTCATCAATTGGTTCTTCAGAATCATTATGTTTAATTTGCTTTAATACGTCTTCCTCGTCTTCAATTTCAATATCGGAGTCTTCTGGCGCCGACTGACTGTGTTTCTTAGAAGGCTGTATTAAATCAGGGTCTATTTCAACATCTATTTCACCTGTAGGCATAGTCCCACCAGGCATAGGAGGTTGTCTGGAATCTAAAATTGCTTTAATAGCTTCCATTGCGCCTCGTTTTGCCTCCGGATTACTAAGGTCTAAGCCAAGTGAATCTAAAATATCTTTAATATCCATATTTAGTCACCTTTCAGTTTGTTTATGCATTATTAATTGCATCTAAAACCTGACCTAAAGTCTCATCATCAAATTTGCTCTTATCTAGAGTTTTTACAACTTTATTCCAAGCATCTTGATAATCTTTAGAATTTGTTTTCTTTTTAATGTTAAATTTGGTTGGGTCATAATTGATATTGCCACCAAGATTTTTTAAAACATCGTTAGCAAGCATTTTATCTTCAGGAGTATACAATGTTGCAACAATTTCACCGGTTGTAGGATGAGTAATATCAAAAGTCTCCTGTGGCCCTGTAACCGCAATTTTAGATACTATATCAAGAAGCTTTTGTTTATCTGAATCGCTTGTAAAGTCTTTAAAAGCGTCATATAATGCATTTATAAGTTTTTTATAGATATCAGCATAGCGACTGAAAGACTTAGACTTAATTAAGATATCAATAGGTGCATGAATGCTAGATGGCTTCATAATATTATTGTACATTGCAATAGCTTTTGCACCGATATATTTTAATTGATCGGGGTCCGACCACTGAGTGCCATCTTTAGTAGGTCTCCAATCTGGGTCACTTCTAATATCACTATTTATTTTGATTAGCTCATTTGATAGCTCAGTATACATAGCTTCTAGTGGCATTGTAGCCCACGAACTACGGTGTTCTTCAGTAATCAAACCGCCAATAACTCTACCATTTAAAGTCATGGCTTTAACGATTTTTTTGTCTGCATCTGTATATCTTCTATTAGAGATTTCAAAGTCTTCAATATGATTTAAAAGTTCATGAAGACTTGCACTATATCTAATATGCTCATAAGCTTCATCAGGGTCATTTTTATGTAGGCGCTTGAAGATGTGCATTAATCGAATTTGGTGCATCATTAAATTATGTGCTAATTCGTGACGTAAAAGAACATCTAATTGATTGAAAATAGCTTCACTCGCGCCTAGAAAACCGTCACTGATAAAAACAGTTGCTTCGTCAAAAGATACCGCTGCTGTAAAATCGGGGTGTTTCTTAGAATCTACAATATTAAAATCAAATTTCCAGAATCGTTCTGCATACTTTCTATGACCTTTACTTATTAAAAGCTGACAGAGAGCTTTTTTCGTTCTACGCTCTCTGTCAGTCATAAAGTGTCTAGTTATATCAGAAGATTCTAACAATGCTCTGTTAATAAACATGTTTAGAGTCTCCTTTGCTTTGGATTAGAGAGTAAAATCAAAAGCTTTTATACGACTGATGGCATCAGCTGCACTAACTCTAGCTGCGCGTCCTGCATTAGAAGCTGTGTTGCCGAATAAATCATTATCAACTTCTTCACCTTCATCACCAAAGACGCTATCAAAATCGTCTGAGTCTTCGGCTGCATTTGCAGTATTGCTTGTCTTAGCTGCAGGTTGAGCGGCAGCAGTAGTGCCGTTAGCATTAGGTGCTGCTACCTCGGGCTCAACCCAAGAATCAAGAATATTATGAATCATTTCTCTGTCTTTATCTAAGAACTTAGAATACTTATCTACCCAGTTCAAGAACTTTGCTTTGCTATAACCGTGAGACATTAGTGCGTCTGTAATTGCACGCTGATTCAACATTTTAGCTTTATCATTAAATAAGTCTAACAAATCATCTCTTGAGTCAAACTCGAATAGGGGGTGACCTAAGAGAGCTTCTGCAAGGTTTAGAATCTTATGATAACGTACGTAGAAGAAATTATAATTCTCGTCGTTTGGTTTTAAAGCTTTTAGTAATTTATTTAGATGGAATCTTATGTACTTAATTGCATCTGGTACCTTAGAGTCCCAATCCATAGTATCAACAAAACGAGACATTTCTGCATCGTTAAGGTCCATCGCGCCGGGGTCAGTTGGAACAGATGGGTTAATACATGCAACTGTGAATAGCAAGTTATCAAAATGTCTGAAGCCATCTGGGCCATCACCATCTACAACGTGCTCATTAATAAGAGAAAGTAATACGGCACGTAGCTTAGGAGCAGCTCTGTTAAACTCGTCTAGGAACAATACAGACTTAGGCTCATCTAGTCTATCAAGCGACTTTGAGAAAGATCTTGCTACTCTATGAACATCATTTCCATCAGCATCCTTCTCAACAGTATCGACAGGGAAACCGTTAAGAATAGCACCGAGGTCATCGTTTTTTGCATTAAGATAGAAAAGGTTCACGCCTCTATCTTTTGCCCACTGCTTTGTAATACCTGTTTTACCTGAGCCTGGTAGACCTGTGATTAAAAGGTCAACACCGTCAGAAGTGCCCGCAGCGTGAGCTGCCATAGCATTAGCTAAGCAATCGTCTAGTTTATCAGTGAGCTCACTAGCAACATCAAGTGGTGCCCAAGCAGCTGCATCTAAACCTTTTGCATGTGTTTTAATTTCTTGTGCAATAGCTTTTGCTTTTTCATCAGAAAATGTTTCTTTATTATCAGAAGCTTCTTCAGCAGCATCTTGTACAGCATCTGCAACAGTTTCAATAGGAGCATCAACTACGTTATCAATCGCAATTTCCTCTTGTGCGTCTTCGACGATTATAACAGGCTCTTTTTCGATCTGCTCCTGAAGTGTAATATTTTTAGTTATTTTCATTTCAGATTTAACCTCCAAATTAGTCTCTTCTCATCCAAGTGTGAAGTTCTTCTAGTTCTTCTCTTGTGCAATCCTTAGTTGCACTTTCCCAACCGCCGGTAGGATCTTCTGTTAAAGCTTCCGCAAGGGCTTCATTTAAAGTTTTTGCACTGATAGCACAACGACCAAATTCAGTACCAACGATAAAGTAACCATTGGGATCTGCGTTTCGCTTTACAACTCTCATATTTGAAATATTAGCTGAAACTCTACCAGCAGCAATAATTTTGTCTAAGAATTCCTGAGCATCTACTTCATCATCAAAATAACATGTGCAGTCTGTGTAACCATTACCACTACTGATGAACACTTTATTAGTAGTACCAGCCGCACCAGAAGGACTTAGAGGCTTAATGAAAGCATTTGGTACGTTTTTAGACTGTGGATTATCACCAATAATTCTAAAAATAAATTTGCCACTGGCCAAAACTTTTTGACCGGGAACACCAGGTCCGCCACTCAAATCTTGTAAATCTCTTACATTACCGGATTGAGCACCAGAATTTTTGTAGCCATTCTGTGGTGCAGTGCTTGTAGCAGTACCTCCAGTAGCGCCTCCAGCAGAAGCTGTTGAACGTGAAGCTCTTGTAGGTTTATCTTGAATTGCTGAAATATAGCGGCCATATTTGTATACGACATCTCCGAGAATAGTCTTTTTAAATTCATCGATTTCGTATGGGGTCTTCAAAGTGTCATCCCAGTATAACTGAAGTAGCTCTGCGGCGTATACAATCATCTTGGCGATTACTTCGGGCTTTGGAGTACGTTCATTTCTCGCAGTTGGCATATAACGACCAACAGTTCTCAAAGTAGAATCTATATTTGCGAAGTCTCTATTTACTAGCTCATCACAAATAATCTTAGAACTATCAATATAAGAACTATAATTAAAACTGTGGGGAAGACTCTCATTAGCTTTAGGTGACTGAAGCCCGCCAGCTATTAAAAAATAACGCATTTGTGTTTTAGCCTTTACTTCAGCATCTGGCGTTGTAAAAATTTTAGGCATCTATACTAATCTCCTTTATAATTTATAATCTAAATCAATTAATTTAGCAAATTATATTTAGTACTAAAATACTTTATCAATCTATTCCAATAATTCCAGTACATTTAGGATATTTAGAGCAGCCGTAAAACAGTTTACCAAAGCGACTACGGCGAACAACCATAGGGCTTTCGCATTTCGGGCATAGTTTTTCAGGAACTTCTGTTGCTAAACCAGTTTCTTGGTTAGCATTTATAGTATCCGTTAAAGTTTGGTAAAAAGTCTGCATATAAGACACCCAATTTAGTTTGCCTGAGGCAATCTCATCAAGTAAGTCTTCCATTTATTTAGTATAGTTAAGATTTATAAGATTTGGAAATGCCCTTTTACAATAAGCAGCAAGCTGTAAACCTCTATCTGTTGGCTTGATCTGCTTTTCGTCTAATACCGCATAACCACGTGTCGGACTTAATACTGTTTCAACAATCGTCGCATAGGTACTTGGTCTTCCTACTCCGATTCGTTGTAATTCTTTGACCAGTGTTGCTTCGGAATATCTGGGTGGTGGAGCAGTTTCTTTCTGTTCTTCTTTTAGTTCTGTATTTTCTAAAATCTCACCAGTACTAAAAGGACTAGAAGTTTTTTGTTCAACCGGTTCCAAATCAGCGGAATACACACTTTTGAAGCCAGGTTCAGTTAAGTGCTTTTCTATGAAAGTGAATTTATGATCACTGTTATTTATAATATAAGTTGTTTCAGCATATATTGCATTTGGTAATACTGAAGCAACTGTTCGTTGCCATATCAGCGAATACACGCGTACCAAAAAATTGTTAGACTCTTCAGCAGCAAATATTTCTGGGGTTACCTCTGGGTTGCAAACTCGTAAACACTCATGTCCTGCTTGAACCAAGTTTCCAGTCTGTTTCTGGGCTCTTAATCCTTTATATTTATTTTTACCAAAAGTATTTTCCACATACAATTTAAGGTCCTCTAAAAACTCTGGTGACATTGTAGTGTCATCAGTTCTCATGTATGTAATTTTACCTGCTTCGTATAGTTTTTGAGCAATAGACATTAAGTCTTTTACTTTAAGACCGAGCTTTGCAGAAGCTTCTTGCTGAAAAGTTGCAGTACAGAATGGCGCTTTTGGACTTTCTTGTTTGGTTGTTTTCTTTATGTCTTCTATAATAAAATCACTTTGATCGCAATGATATTTTATTGTTTTTATCTCTGCTTTATTTGTAATTTTATCATACTTTTCATTTTTATACCCAAAGTACTTAGCCTTATACTGCTTATTTTCTTTACTAAAGTTTAGGTATAAATTAAAATATTGTTCTGGTATAAAGTTCAGAATTTCATCTTCTCGATCAGCAACAAGCATTAAGCCGACAGATTGTGCACGTCCAATTGATTTAGCTCCGATATGCTTTTTGCCCAAAGGAGATAAACCATAGCCTATAAGCTTATCGGTGCATTGTCTTGCTTTTTCAGCATCTACTAAATCATTATTAAAGGCGACTGGATTTTCAATCGCCTTTAAAACTGCTTTGGGAGTGATTTCATGCATTACCATTCTAGCTGCCTTAGCTTTTGGAATTTTTGCATACTCTAAAATACTCCAGGAAATGAACTCGCCAGATCTGTCATTATCTGAAGCAATAAAGATTTGGTCTGCCCAAGCTGAGTGCTGTTTAATTTCATCAACAATCTTGTGCTTGTCACTGGCTACTTTTAAATTCATTTTAAAATTAGCTTCTGGAAAAATTCCAGAATTAAAAGCTTTTGCATTTCCATCCTCTAACTTTAAGATATGCCCTACGGAGGCTATTACTTTTGCTGAACTAAAACCTGCGTCTTTTAAGATTTTTGATATAACTTTTGCTTTATGTGGACTTTCCACAATAACTAAAGTTTTTAAGTTCTTATTCATGGTCGTTAGCCTTCTCTATTTTTGGGGTTTCAAGGCTAGCTTCTAAAAGCTGCCTTATTAAAGCAGAGATACTAAGAGAACGCTTGAAAGCTTCAACTCTCAAGGCCTCTCTTAATTCATCGGAAATTTCAAGGCTTATCATTTTCTTAGCCATAATAAACCTCCAAATTATTTTTTGCTAACTTTATTTATAAACTTAGCAAATTCTCTTTTTTGCGCGGCTTTCTCCGCTTTACTCATCTGCAACACTGCTTTATTAGCAGCCTTTTTAGCCTTAGTGCGACGAGCTGTTTCCGTCTCTGACTCGATTACTACGTTGCGACCGTTAATTACACCTTCAGCAAATTTAAGCTGATTGTACTGTTTTTTAGCCTCAGCGTCAGACTCAATTACATTATTTAGAGCCGACATTTTCACAGGAAGATACTGTTCTTTGTAAAAAGCTACGATAGCTTCCATATCAGAATCTTCTATTTTACCGTCAAGTTCAATATCAGAAACAAGACCAAGATCGCTTGGTAATACGCCATCTAAAAGCTGAGCCTGCTGATCAAAGAGGCTAGCTGCCACGCCTAGCAACTTGTTATCTTCATATTTAAAGTCATCGTTATAATAAACAACTGTAATCTCTTCTGGTCGTCCAATAACAATTTCTTTACCTGGCAGTGAAGCACAGCTTTCAACAACAATTTTTAGGCCTGTTTTTTTCGTAATAATAGGATTGATAAAAGTCTTGATTTGATCGTTAAAACGTAAACAAAAAATTCGTTTATTTATACCAATCTGAGGTGCTGCAAGTGCAAGCAGGCTAGTATCCTGCTCCATCACTGCTTTAAGTTTTGCTATGATATCTTGACCTTCATCGGTCTTTGCGCCTTCTGGTGTTAAAAAAGTTAGAGGCTCAGAAGGCTGTGTAAGTTTTTCAATATCAGTAATAATAGTATTCATAAAAACTCCTTTTCTTATATAAAATTTAGCCAATATTGGCCAAAGTCATACAAGTTTTTATTAAATTAATAAATTAATAATTTAAATAAAGGTGAGCTTAATGCTCACCTTTATTTTGTAGTGCTTTTAGAGCCGCCTTGAAGTGAATTAGAGCATCTTCATTTTCTTGCTTTACGCAGTCTTCAGTCGCGCCCAATCTTTTTAATTCATCTAAAATAACCTTATGCTGCGCCGAATAAGCTGCCTTTTTAGATTTTCTATTTGGCATGTTTAAAAGATACATTATGTATACAAGTCTATGATAGTTATTCTCTAGAGCTGCCACTGTATCTAGTGCTTCCTGCATTTGTTCTTCTGTAATAAGGCCATTTTTTAGAGCTTCCTCAAAGTCAGCTAAGTTTTGTTTTTCTTCAAGGTATTGAGATAACATGTTGAAGAAATATAATTGTACATCTTTTTTTGCCATTAAAAATTACCTCAAATATTTTCGAAATTTTGTTGAACATTTGGAAATGCTTGCCAAGCTTCAAATTCTGTAATTTCTTCCACAGAATCAATTTCTTTTCTAAAATCATTGATGTATTTATCAATTTCTTTAAAAATAGAGTTTTCCTTGTAATCCATTTTTTTATAAGAAACAGTAAAGTCTTCGGCTAAAACGGGCACATCTGGTATAATTGGACCAAATTTTAAAATACTTGTTTTACCCATTACAGTTTTTACAATAATATAATAGTCTAAGCAATCTTTTTTTGAACAGCGTATAGCAGTGTTACCAAAATCAACAATGTCAATAGATTCGTTAAAGGTTTTAGTTACTGAATACTCAAAAATCATAAGAGATTAGACATCTCCTATCTTTAAATAATATTCATCTTTTTGAAAATCTGCAATTAAGAATAATAAATACTTGTTATTATTTTCTTCAAGCTCAAAATAATTGGTAACTCTAACGGTAGCCTCGTTCGTGTTTGTACCAAAAGTAGGGTATTCTGTATCTATAGCATTTTTACTAAGCTTTGTATACATTCGAGCATATGCATCGCTATCTTCAATTTGAATGATGTAGAAATGATTTTCATATCTACCAGTAGAGTCTATCTCTAGTCTATCAAGAATTTTTTCAATGTCATTCTTGGCCATCTGGATTCTCCTTAAATTCTTCTACCTCTATAAAGTCAGTATTATTGTTTTGTGTTTCAATATTAGAAAGACTACTAAGTAATCCCATTACAGCATGCTTCACACGTTCGCGGGAATCTCTGCTAAGTTGCTTATCAGTTCCTCCCACATTAACTTCATTATTCTGCTGATTAATTTGAATTAGCGGTGTTTCCTCTATATTGGTAGCTTGTTTTTGTCCGCGCTCAATTAAATCCTGAATAATCTTCATACCATCTAACATTTCTTTATTGGAAATTTCGTCAGGTCTTGAAGAAATACGCTTTAAAAGTTGCTCGGTAAACATGTCTTGGACGTCACTTAATTTGTTGACGCGAGCCAGGGTTTTCTTGTGCTGGTTTAAATTAAAAAGATGTGTTAAGTCTTTAGTTTCTTTTTCATCAGTAGCTGCAACTATTTGATTGATTAAGGCCATAGACTCTTCACTTAAAGTCGCTGGAGAAGCCACAAGCGCCGTAGTTTCTTCAGTAGATTCTACATCTGGCTTTAAATCTTCATTCATAGTTCATCTACTCCTTAAATTACTTCATCACAGATAGCAAGTAGCTTATCGGTAAAAGATTGTTCTAGAGCGACCTCTAGCGGATCTCGTGGTGACTCCAAGCCCTCTTTAATACAAGTTTTCAAGTCTTTACTTGGAATAAATTTACTTTGCATATCTAGTAGGTTGATGCTTAATGTTCCAAGGCCGATGTGAACAGAAACTTGTTTCTCTCCGTTTCTTTTAGCCTCGCTAATTATACTACTGATACAAAGACATGCTTTATCAGTAAGTTCTGATGTCACTTTTGCTGGAATCTTTAAAAGAGTTCCAACATCTGACACAATATTATTTTGTGATGCCATATGATTTACCTCGTCAATCTTTATCTATTTGTTTTAAAACTTTTATCGGATCACGGCCATTTAAATTCCAAATACTTTTTAACATATCTTCAAAATAGATTTCAAAAGATTTGTCTAGCTTATATTGAATACAATGTGCCATAATTTCTACCGGTTGATATTTATTAGTAAAAATATCTCTGATAAAAGTAACTCTTGTTTCAAAATTTCTAGATTCTCTATCAAATTTCGCCATAGTTACCTCTTTACTTGACTTCTATCGATATTATATTGTTTCATAATAGGTAGGAGTTGGGTGTAAAGCTCAGTTACTTTGTCTTTTTCTCTTTTTGAAAGATCTCCTAGCTTATTTTGAGCTGCAACAAAAGTTTCTCCGTCAATATTAATATACTGATACATTAATAATGCATTCGTAACAGTCGCCATTTCAGATTCAGTCGGGAAAGTAACTGTACGACCAGCAAAATATGTAAGTAACCTAGTCATATTGGCGCCATCCAGCAAATAACATAATTCACTCGTAACTGCATACTCTGGTATATCCTGCACTTTAAATAATATAAAAAGCATAAGTGAATATATGTCTGATAAGTGTAAAGTGTCTAAATTTTTCTTAATGCTGCTCTTCAAGATAATTTGCCTCCAAATCTGATCTTAGAATCTGATCCAAAGTATTATCATCTAAACTTACCGAATCATAACAATCCATGATCTCTAATTTTATCGCTGTGAAAAATTCTTTAGTTAAAGTTCTCACATAACTGGTCATATTCTTTGGTAGGTGCCATAGAATTATGCTTTGTTGGTTAGTTAGTACAAGTTTCTTTTTTGTTTTCAGTGCATTTAAGCTGTTTAACAAAATAGACTTTTTTAAATTATAATATTCTGGAGAATTCTTATTAAATGGTGATTTTGCTAATAGTTGATCTAGCATATCACCTTTGATTGAGTCTCGTAGAACCCATTTGAATTGGTCCGATTCACCTGCTTCAGAGCGAGCATCGTTTTTAAGCTGCTCCTTATAAGCAAAAGCATCAAACTTCTTGGAGACAAACTCTTCTTCAATAATTTCTTTAAAGGTTTCTCTTTGGTATTCTATTTTCATAGGATATAAAAGAGCCTTTGTATAGTTTAAGCAAGATTTTATAGGTTTGATTTGTTTGCCTTTGATAGTCTTACCTTGATTCAAATAGTTTTTACGTAAGGCTAAGTATAAACGTGTAGCAGAATAAAAAGCGTAGCCGTCATAGTCTTCAAATTTATTAAACATACACTTTTTAATAGCTAGAGCTTTAACTAGAAGCCATAAATAGTTGTAAACAGTACCTTCAATTTCTGGGTGTTCACCTGGATTTATAATATTAGGTACATTTTGGTCTATGTAGATACACAAATCTGTATATCGCATAGAACTGGGCTTTTTGTATAGCATGTAATTTTAATCTCCTTGATAAAATTAATTAAGTATTTCACTAATTCCGTGCTGATTTTTAACAATTCTTATTTCAGAATCAATTGGTATTTCTAGTTCATCTGCATGATGAGAAACGATAAACACGGATTCTACGGTTTGAAGAGCATTTTCAAGCAAAGCCATAACCGCTTTACAACTTTTCTTATCAAGGAAATCAGTGACTTCATCTAGAACTAAAATGTTTGAATTAAGGTCCAGGTAAGTGATTAGCATTTCTCTGATTGCGAGCTGCAAAATCAAATCAACACGCTGTTTTTCACCACCGGAAAGTAAATCGAACATCTTACCGCAATAATTAATATCCAAAGCATTGCCATTAAGTGTCAGGCTCAGCGCATCTGTGCCGAAAACAATCTTACAATATTCCTTAGCTTTCTTATCAAGATAGTTAATTATATTTGTAAGTAGATAGCCTCTAAAGTCACGCTTAACCAGTGTATCCATTTTCTTAACTACAGCTTGATGGCTAAGTAACTCATTTTTAGCTGCGGTAGTAATATTAATTACATTAGTGATATTTGCAATCTCAGCTTCATAGGTATTAATATCTCCGAGAAGTCTATTAGTGTATTGAGTCCAATGTTGCTGATCATATAGTTGCTTATTAATTTTTGTTTGAATATTTTCTGCTTGAGATGTAACAAGCTGAAGCTGTGCTCGAACATCACCGAGTGCCTTACGCAGAGCATTGGTTTTTGTATTCGCGGCGTCCAATTTCTGTTTGTGCCTTGTGTCAATATCAATGAGATACTGTTGATGGATGCCGTTAACCCTCGTTATACTTTCAGCATTCTGCTGTAAAGCTTCCGTAAGCCTCTGTACCTCAAGTTCTTGTTGGTCAGTATTTGGCTTATGAATATGTGGTAGCTTTTGACCACAAGTGGGACAAATATCTGTAATGGCTTTTAGCTTTTGTATTTCTGCAAGTAGATTATTTCGCTGCAATGAAAGCGTGTTTTTCTCTACAGAAAGCTCACTGTGCTTTTTAGTGTATAAACTAAGTTCCTCTGCATTTTCGGCAGCCTTTGCCTCTGTGAGAGTAACCAGTTCAGCAGAAGCTTCATTTAGCTGAGCTTCCAAAGAAAGTAAATCATTTTGAAGTTGTGTTTGTGTGCCCGCCAATACAGAACGCTCATCCTGCAGTTGCTTTAAAATAGCTTCAAAATCTGGTTCAATTCGCTCTGTTAGCTCTCGCTTTAAGATAGCTAACTTATTAGAACTAATATTTAGCTGCGTTGTATTAGCAATCAAGCTATCTTCATATTCACGAATTTTAGTAGAAAGCTCCACTAATCTATTTGAGATTCTTGTCTTTAAATCTTCAATCATAAAATCTGATCTGGTCAGTTTCTCTAGCAACTCTTTTCTACCGCTCGGATTAAACGATGAAAATTTATTAGGCATTCCCTGCCCGATAATAATAGTAGAGGTGATAAGGTCTCTTGTTAAGTCGGGCAACAATTCAGAAAGCTTCTTTTCAGATTCTCGAATTCCTTTACCACTAACATCCGTGTCGTTTTTGATAATTTTTAAATCGGTTTTTGGTGCTAAAAATCTCGTGACTACATAATGGTCTTTGTTGTAGTGAAAGTCCAGCATAGCCCAACAATCATTTTCTTCAACATTAATATTACGTAAACCAGATTTTACACCGCTAACGGTCTCACCGGACAATACCAAACAAATTGCACTAAAACACAATGACTTACCAACTCCGTTGGAAAGCGCATTATCCGCGGCGTAGTTATTTTGACCGGAGACTAAACAAAAACCCTTATTTTGTAATTCGAGTTCAGCATGAGCATAACTACCGAAATTATGTACTACAATCTTATTAAATTGAATCATGCAATTTAGTCAACTCCTCCTTATTTTGTCTCAACAATTCACAAAAATTATTCCAATGAAAATTTCCATGTGTTGAGCTTGTACTAGCCTCAAACTCTGCTACAACAGTATCAAACAACAAGATTTGATAATCACAGGTTTTTGTCTCTTGTTTGTCTTTGCTTGAGGTTAGCAACAGCAAGTCTCTTCTACATTTTAAATGCTCTATAAAAAGAAGTATTCCAACAGAATCTTTGTTTGGTGCCTCTTTTAAAAGAGCCTTAAATCTTTTATTGTATGCCTTAATTAGGCGTTTAATCTCTCTATTTTCCATACTATATTATACGATAAATTTAAATAAATAGATTTTTCAAGTAAGCTTGCATTTTTACTTACAAACTTCCGCAATCTCCTCGTCTAATATAGTAGTATTTTCGATATTTGCTTTACAGCACTCAATAAAACGTGCAAGATGATCTACAGACAGATCAATATCCGTAGTTTCTTCTGTGCTTTCTTTGTACTTTTTAGTAATAATAATTCTTGATTCCAAGATTGAATTGCTAAGTTCACTTAGCTCCTTTTTAACTTCGGCAAGTAATTCGCTATCACATTTGATAGAACAGATTGCGTTTGACTTCAGCTGATGAAGCTGCCTTAAGTCATTTGGAGTCTCAACTTGGATTTTATAAAAATTAAAAGCAAATGGATTTTCAATAAATTCATAGTTCATGGTGTCGGTGTCTAAAACCATAATATTATGTGAATATCTATTAGCATCTTCACCAAAGTCTTTACCGCTTAAATTTCCAAGATTAATAATTTTATTAGAAACTTGTTGACCGTTATGTAGATGACCATTTATAAATAAATCACAATTAGCTTCAATCTCATCTACTGAAAAGCCGGTTTGAGAAACTATTGGTCCCATTTGAATACCAGCAAGGTCATTATGTGATAAAATAATTCTAGGCTTTGTTTTTTCTCCAAAATATTCAACAAGAGAGCGTCGGTTACTTTCTGTTACATAGGGCAAAAAACAAATTTCTACTCCAGCATCAATAGTATCTTTAGCAGGTTCTGAAATGATACGATGCTTGTTACCGGCTAGGACATTGATAGAGTTCATATCTAGGCTACTAACGGAAGCCTCATGGTTTCCGACTAGATGAGTGTGTGCCAAGCCACTCCAGTTTATTTCTGTAAGTGCCGTAATAGTCTCACTGCTAAGTTCTGGCTTATCGAAAAAATCTCCAAGATTAAAAATTTGTGTACAACCCAGTTTTTCTGCAAGCTCTTCTGCCCAGTTAACCGATTTAATACAGTTTTCAAGACGCACTGGGTAGGTTGTACCCCACTTACTGATAATACTAGCACGTGGACACATATGTAAATCTGTATATATCAAAATTTTCATAGAGTTTATAAACTCCTCTCTTAAAAAATATATATAATATTATACGATTTTTTATAAATAAATCAAGCCTTTACTACTTTGTATTCGTAAAGGCTTGATATTTGATTTTAGGTCAAATAGGTCACTGCCATTTCAGCCATTCTTACAAGTGTTACGAGAGGATAGCTTCTCATGACATCGTGAATATCAGGATCAAAATTTTGAGGGCTAGAATAAATAATAGCCTCAATCTGCTCATCCGTTAAGTCTACAAACTTCTTAGCTTGCATATAAGAACTTAGGCCGGCATTGCCATAAACTTCACGCTGACTGCCTTCTCTTGTTCTAAACGCAGGCACTACCTGCCACTGTCCAGACGTTTCATCTTTTACATTTTTCATATACGCTTCGTACATAGTTGCTTTATATAGATCTTTAAATAAAGCAACTTTGATAACGTCTTCTTCCGTATATTTTCCAGGATAATAAGCGTTACAGAGTACACCAAGCTCGTGAGCTACAAATAGTGCATGCTCACACAGTCCACCCGGGTAAGCACCCATATACTGCGTCGAAGCTGGCTTGTTGAAGTAATCAATATCATCTAAGAATTTGTTTAGACTTGTTAAATCGATATTTAGTTTAGTTAAAAGACTCATATACTTAAGTTCATTAGCATTTTTCTGTTCAACTGTTAACATTATTAGGCCCTCCAAAATTATTTAAGATTTTTTCCGTTAAATTAGCTACTGTTCGCTTGGTGTTTCTCTGTGCACATGTGCCAATAGCAAAACACTTTGGAACAAGAGTAGACTCGGCATATCTGTCCGTTTCGAGATATCCTAAGTCGTCACATTTAATTAGCTTTTTGGATACACAAGAAGTATCGGGTTTTGTAGCGGTTTTTACAAAGATTGCAGAACAGGTTATTGTGGAGTAATTATCTAATTCAACTGTTTTTAGGTTGCCACGCTGAGTAGACAAACCAACAAGCTGTGTATTTGGTAGTACCACCACATTCTTAGCTTCAGCTAATTTCTTTAATTGACGTTCAGTACCTTCTAGCTCGATAGGTTTCGAGCAAAGATATACATGTCTGTATTTTTTTGCGACTTCTAAAGTCAACTTAATGTCTTCTGTCGTATGCCCAAGAACAATCGCTTGTAAATCTTTTGCTTCTTTTGGAATGTCTACCGCTGTATTAAAAACATTTGGGACTTTTTTGTTCTCGAGCATAAAAGGTGCATACTTTTGACCTACAGCAAAAACTAAATGCGTTGCGTAAAGTCGCAAGCCGCTTTTTAAATAGCAACCAAATAATCTATTTTTATAATCAGTGAATACAACTTCTTCCTTAATGTAATCAACACTTAGAAACTCATGAGAAGTTTTTCTTTTAAAGTCCCTGCTTATAAAAGCAATCTTAATTCCAGTATTAGCTGAGGCAATGTTTGTCAATAACTGATTGCCTTCTTTACTATCTCCTATAATAATTAAATCAAATTGATTATTCATTAAAGTATTTTCTCCTTATTTTAAGTGCTTTGCTGTCTAAGCTGACTGACTATAAACTGTCGGTCCACTTCAACATTATCAAGGTTTTCCCATTTTACTAGAGTATCGCGTACCGAATCTCCAGATTTTTGCCAAGTGCTAAAATAAGGACAAATGGCATTTGGTTTCGTATACAGGATATCCGGATTAGTTAGTGGATTATAGTTACACCAATGACACAAAGCACTGACAGTGGGCTTGAAATCATTTTTAATAATTCCAGCAAACCACTTGTCTATCTGAGCCTTGCCGTCTGTTACTAAATCTTCAGAGAGTGCAGACTGCCGACAATCACAAAGGGGCAGGTCGTATTCGCAATGAATGTCTGAAGCGGAAACGCCCCAAAGCTCTTGGGCTGCCATAGCATATACAGCAAACTGTACTGGTGCTTTTAGCTCGCTTGTTTGAGCCGGTACAGGCCATGTCTTAATATCTTGAATGATAATTTTACCTGTATCAGTATTTCTAAAGGCTCTATCTATAGAACCCGTAAATGAATGTACGCCGTCATAGTTAAATTCAAATTTCTGTTCTACACCGATAATCTCAAGCATCGGATTTTGCTTCATAAGACTTTCTAGTCTATAAATAGCGGAATTAAGGTATAGATACATCTTTTCTGAATATGTACGACCGGATTTGTCAGGCTTAGTCCAGTCTTCTGGATACTTATGAGCAAGAGCTTTACAGCCTAAAATAAAATTATTTTTTAGCCAGATATAATTAATATTACTTGAAGATCTAATTGCTTCAGCAATATGTTCCTCTGTAGTGTGCACAAGAGTACCAAATTCTGTAGCAATAGAATCACTAAATAAGAAGTTCTTATCTAAATAATGTAACTTAAACTTAAACTTACATTGACCGTAAGTACTAAGTTTTGAGTAAGAATATTTTTCTAACTTTGGTGCAACCGCAGTAGCGGTCGGTAATTTATTATCGTTTATCATTTATCCTCCTTCGTGTATAATAAAGATTAAGCTATTCTAATACACAGATGGGTAACTAGATAATTCATTAGGTCCTGTTTAGAAAGGTCTAATTTAGAAGATTTTAGATCTAAGTCAATAGATGCCAAAAACTTAATCTTATGCTTAACAGCTTCAATATTTAAAGTTTTATACTTATATTTAATTGCACGTTGCTGAGCAGGAGACACACCTAAATCTTCAGCACTTAGAGTTGGATTTTGAGTTATCAGTAGAATATTTTTTAGACTTGAAAGAATTCTGTTAGAAAGCATAATGGGTTCTAAAGTATCGAAATCTTTTCGTCTTAAAAAGTCATACAACACTGGCATGTCTCCGTCCACGAAAGCATTAACTATCTTAAAAAGATCAAAATTATAAAGGTCACTTTGTGGGTCACTTCGGATCTCACTTAAAAGCTGTCTCTGCTCATCCTTATTAAAGAGTAATACCTTATCAATTTCGTTCAAGACTCGATATATATCACCTTTGGATGATTCAACAAGCCACTTAATATCGTCAGGATCAAGGCTGGAGCTAAAAGTCTTTACATAGTCTTCAATTTGCCATGACTGAAACTTTGGCATATCAATTACAAAGTCTGTCACAACGGACTCAATGGATTTATCAATTTTATCACAAATAACTATAGTATTTGTAAACTGATTATAGTCCTCTGCCTTTTCATCAAAAATTTCAGTTACTAATACATTCAGAGCGTCTTCTTGATCTGTAAGTAAATATAGTGTGTTTTGAAGTGGCTCATAAATGCTCTTAATATTATTGATTTTTCCTGTTTTTTGTTCGCTAATTTCGGTAAGATATTGTTTAGCTAGAAAATGGTTATCAGGGCACACAAAAATCATAAAATCTTCAGGTATCGTTTTATTAATTATAAAGTCTTTTAATTGCATTAATGTCATCTTTTTCACCTCTAAAACTTTATATACATTATACTATACAATAAAAAAGAGCTTGATTTTAGGTCAAGCTCTTTTTTCTTAAG
>JAEIGA010003862.1_pt1 | contig 23297 bp, 15 predicted proteins | sample 9270691 | NCBI WGS metagenome assembly JAEIGA01 (sample SAMN17057246, study PRJNA624740) | gut metagenome | biome: biome; isolation source: fecal sample | host: Bos grunniens | place: China: Xizang | collected 2019 | reverse complement strand
GTGGAGGAGCAGATGGTTTTGGATGGTAACTTCCCTACTGTAGCATCGCCTAACCCCGAGGAGCGTAAGACAATGGCTATGGCCATAGAGCTTGCCGAGAAGGAGGGTGCAGACTTTGCCATGGCTACAGACCCTGATGCTGACCGTCTTGGCGTTGCTCTACGCACAGGAAAGGGTGACTATGTACTTCTCAATGGTAACCAGACCCTTGTATTGTTGATGTGCTACCAGCTTACACGTTGGGCAGAGTTGGGCAAGATAACAGGTAAGGAGTTTGTCGTAAAGACTATCGTAACATCTATGATGCCTGATGCCGTAGCAGAGCATTTTGGCGTCAAGTGCTACAACTGTCTAACTGGCTTTAAGTACATCGCAAAGATTATCCGTGAGCAGGAGGGCAAGACAAAGTATATTGGTGGTGGTGAGGAGTCGTTTGGCTATCTCCCTGGAGACTACGTTCGCGACAAGGATGGCGTATCTGCAATAACCCTCGTTGCCGAGGCTGCAGCATGGGCTCGTGACACTATGGGCATCACACTTTATGAGTGGCTACAGCAGCTATATGTTAAGTTTGGCTTCTTCCGCGAGGGCTTGGTAAATGTTGTACGTAAGGGTAAGGATGGTGCAGCAGAGATTCAGCAGATGATGGTAGAGTTCCGCGCTAACCCTCCAAAGGCTTTGCTTGGCTCACCTATCGTGAAGATTCTCGACTACAAGACTCTTGAGGAGATTGACCTAAAGAGCGGCGAGCGCAAGCCTATAGAGGGCATTGATGAGAAGAGCAACGTGCTTCAGTGGCTCACCGAGGATGGCACAAAGGTATCGGTACGTCCTTCAGGCACCGAGCCAAAGATTAAGTTCTACTTTGGTGTAAAGGCAAAGTTGGAGTCTGTGGATAAGTTTGACGAGACCCTAGCAGCTCTCGATGCGAAGATTGAGGCTCTAGCAAAGGAGTTAAACTTGTAATACCTATATATAATAAATAGTAATGGGTGCCTTGCGGGGCAACCATTACTATTTATTTTAACTGATTGATTTTCAGTGTTTGTTTTTACGAAAAATGCGAAATCCTACATAGAAGACTACATGGAGGTCGTAATTAAGTCCAAAAACTACGAATACAAAGGTATATAAATCTTTTGAAAGTAAAGCACTGAAATCAAGCATCTTCCAAAGATGCATTGTGAATAAACTAAGGTGGCGTATGAGCGAACTACATGGTTCAATACATACGCCACTTTGTTTTATTATATAAATTAAGGCCTAAAATAATTACATATAAAAGAAATATTTAATGTTATCATAAACAACATAGTAAAGATCGTTACCTTTCTCTCTTACTACTAATGTCTCATTTATATCGTATTTACGATTTGGGCCATTTAAGTTATTAATTTCTAGTTGCGTAGCCTTAGCATAAAAAGAATCACATGTATTTTCAGTGCGATACACCTTAATGTATATACGATAACTCCAAGCGCCCTTGCTATCGGCAGCCCAGCCACTCCAATAAGTGGGCGCGTTTGCTTCTATTTCGCTACTTGTGCAATTTGTAATAGTATTTGAGGTCTCGGCTGCATCAGCTATTGCAAAAGGGAATATTGCTATAATAATCAATAAAATCTTTTTCATAATATTTAAGTTCTTTTATTTTCTACTCACTTTACGGCTTTTCGATTACTCCGTTGCACCTTGAGTATTTTAATCAATACGCACAAAAAAGCGCGGTACTTTCAGCATATTCCCTACTCAAGGTGTTTGGCGTAACCCGACTGACAGAATAACCAAAAGCCCACGCCCGTTTAAGCGTGAGCATTTTTGCAATATTCGTGTCAGTCTTTTAAGTCGCCAAACTTTTGAGTAAACAGAATAAAGCTAAAACGCTTTTCCAATATGTCTAAAAGTGCGTATCAAACTATACGCTATGTTTCATAGGCAAAATATTTCATGTTTCTACAAAGTTAAGTGTTTTTTTGTAAAGTGCAACTATTTGGCCTTAATTTAGACTACATAGAAGACTACGCAGCAAGAGTAGAAATAGGGTTTAAGCGATTTTTGTGAGCAATATCGTTTCGCAACACAACCACCTAATGTATTGAATACAAACAAATTCAGCGGTGAAATATTATTCACCGCCGAAAAAGGACTATCCTTGCGGGGCGCCCATTGTTTGTTTATCGGGAGGCAGAACCAACCTGTAGAACTATCGAATAAAGTGTTCGAGAGACTTCATAATGTTTCGCGAATGGAGAATCATAGTCTTGGTCTCGGTCAATATGTTGAAGAAGAGCATATTTGCAGATGATGAGCCACCAGTGTCGCGAAGACGGCGCAACTGATTCTGCATAACCTCATCAATAAGGTCAAACATCTCATCACGCATATTGAGGACCTTATCCATATTCTCGAACGAGCGCGTAAGGAGCATATTGTTAATCTCACCAAAAATCTCCTCTACACGGTCATTGATACGCTTAAGGTCGTATACCTGCTCCTTGGAGAGTCCTGTATGGTTGTTATCAACATGCTTGTAGCAAGGGCGTGTGATATGCAACAACGCCTTACTTGTCTCGGAGATGTAGTCTACAACCTGAACATAATAGTGACCTGTATTAACATCACTATCCTGGAGGTTGCGAAGAAGTGGCAACAGCTCATACTTCTGCTGACGTGTAGAGTGGTAGAACTCCTCTGCCTCGCGCACCATATCTCGCAACACCTTACGATTCTCCTTAAATACTGCAACTATGGTACGGTCGTAAATCATCGTCACCTTCTCCATAGAGGCGCACACATGCTCCGTATATGCTATAAGAGCCTCCTCGGGACTCTGCTTAAGAGCATCACCAATCTTTGCAACAGCAGACTCCTCAACCTTCTCCGTTGTCTTCTTTCCAGAGACATTACTCTTAATGATAAGACCCACGCAGATAATGGTCACGGCAATAATAGCAACCTTACCACCATAAGCGAGAAGCAGTGTCACGGCAATAGCAATGATAAAGCCACCAACAGCGGTGATAAACCAACCCATGATTACTGTTGTAACACCCGTAATACGATATACTGCCGACTCTCTACCCCACGCTCTATCTGCCAACGAGGTACCCATAGAGACCATGAATACTACATAGGTGGTTGATAGTGGTAACTTAAGCTGTGTACCTATAGAGATAAGTATTGCCGCAGCGGTAAGGTTTACCGTAGCACGAATAAGGTCGTAATTAACATCACCACGCTCCTCGGCAGGAAGCTGCTCAAAGCGGCTATTAATCCAATCCTTGACACCCTGTGGGGTTATAGCCTCAATAGCATCATTCAAGGCACGCGCACCACGTACTATACCGCGCGATGCTATGGTAGCCTCGCTATGCACTGGAGCCTCCTCGCTCTGTGATGATAGCTTACGCTCGGTCTCGATAACACGCATCGCCTTCTTTGAGGTAAACAGCGTGATAACCATTATCACACCTGCGATACACATTATCCAGAAATTTGCCTGCGTAGGATTTGACAGTGCTGACATAGAGGCTGGAGCCTCACCTGCAGCATGCGCAATCATATATGAGTCGTAACCAGCGTATGGAACACCAATGAAGTTTACGAGGTCGTTACCCGCAAATGCCAAAGCCAAAGAGAATGTACCAGCAAGGATAGAGACACGAAGGATATTAACATTGAAACGCTGCAATATCCACAATAGAATTGAGCTACACACCCAAAGCACCAACAACGCAATGGTTGTATTCTCATTTACGTATGCTGTGATAGCCGCAGGGATAAGACCAGAACTCTTAAGGCCCTTAAACACGGTAAAATATATGATACCTGCAAGCGTGATACCACACCACAAAGCTCCATAGCGGCTAAAGACCTTATTGTAGCGGAACGAGAATATGACGCGTGAGATATACATCAAGAGGTGTCCCGAGAAGAAAGCCAGGACAACCGACAGCAAAATACCCGACACAATAGCAAGTGCATTGCCCGAGTTGATAAACTCACCAAGGCTAGCTGTAGTAGTGCCACTCCATATATTATATAGGGCTAGCGCCATTGCCGAACCTAGCAAACCAAATACCAACGACACGGTGGTAGAGGTGGGCAATCCCAACGAGTTATAGATATCGAGGAGGATGATATTGGAGAGCATCATACCCAAGAATAGTATCATGACCTCCTGGTATGAGAACATACCTGGATAGAAGACACCGCTACGCGCCACATCCATCATACCACTCGATGTCATAACACCAACCATGACACCAACTCCTGCAACAGCTAAAATAACATTTTTCTTGGCAACCTTCGAACCAAATGCAGAGTTTAGAAAATTTACTGCATCGTTAGATACACCAACAATGATACCCATAACAGCCAGAACGGCAAGGGTGATTACTATAAATAAATCCATAAAAAAACAATTATTCCCCACAAATATAGGGAATAATTGTTACAAAATTGTTACAAAACCATTAATACGGTTGTAACATATCTATTTTAAAGAAGAGTCACGCTCTCCACATCGCGCCATCCGAGGAGCAAATCCTTGATAGCCATGCGGCGCTTTCCGGCCATCTGCACCTCATCAAGATATACCCAACCATCAGCTGCTGCCACAGCGACATAGCTCTTACCATCGCTCTTCACGCTTCCTGGCGCAACACTCATCGTAGCAAGCTCAACATGTGTAGCGAATATCTTAAGCGAGCCACACTCCTCACCACTCTTAAAGATTGGAGACCACGCCGCAGGATAGGGAGATAGGCCTCTAACGAGGTTTTGTATATCGACAACACCACGTGACCAATCTATACGACCATCCTCCTTAAAAATCTTGGGAGCAGGACGCAGCGTACTCTCATCAACACCCATCTGCTCGATGGTTGTATAGCCACCCTCGGCAATCTTATCCACGGTACGAAGAACCAAATCGGCACCCACATACATCAACTTATCGTAGAGCGTACCAATGTTATCCTCGGGGAGGATATCGACAGGCTCCTGCTCAATGATAGCGCCCTTATCAATCTCGTGGTTGAGGAGAAAGGTGGTGACTCCCGTACGTGTATCACCATTGATGATAGCCCAATTAATAGGGGCAGCACCACGATATTCTGGTAGCAATGAGGCATGAAGATTAAAGGTGCCATAGCGAGGCATTGCCCACACCACCTCGGGGAGCATGCGGAAGGCGATGACAATTCCCAAATCTACATCTAGCGCCTTGAGGCTTGCTAGAAACTCCTCATCGCGAAGTTTCTCGGGTTGGAGAATTGGCAATCCTAACTCTTTAGCCGTAAGCTTAACATCGCTCTCGTGGAGTTTTTGTCCTCGGCCAGCGGGCTTATCGGGGGTTGTTACAACAGCAACGATATTATATCCCTCCGCAACAAGTCGTCTCAAGGATGTTGAGGCAAACTCTGGAGTACCCATAAATACAATCCTCATCTTTTTTGCTTCCATAGTAAAAATCTCTTTACTTATTACTCTTTACTTTACCTCTCTTCTCTTGCGTCTGATACCTTTGCGTTTTCCACCCTTCTGCTCCGACTTCATCCACTTTGGCAGATATTTATTAATCTTATTGCGCAGTCTACGTATACGCACATCATACCAATCCATATCGAGCAATGACGAGTCGTTAGTAGCCTTTATGGTGAGGTATATCGCCACAGGGGTAAGCACAACAACAGGTAGCCACATACCATATAGCGACTCCCACGTACCCTCCTTGGCCATCTTCTCACCAGAGGTACTTATGACGTAATAGATGACGAAGAATATAACCGAAATAACGATAGGCAATCCCAAACCACCCTTACGAATGATAGCTCCTAGAGGCGCTCCAATCATAAAGAAGAGAATAATGGAGATTGGCATAGTGAGCTTTCTATGCCACTCTGTCTCTGAACGATAGAGCTGTGTAATAGAGACCTTTGAGGAGTGCTCATCGAAGCTATATGAACCCTGCGCCGTGCGTGCCGCACTCGAGGCTTGCGAGTATACCTTTGCACGGCTACGCATAGATAGATTCGGTAGAGAATCGTAATAGTTAATAGCCCGATATTGAGAGCGGTCAAACTCTACTGTAGCATCGGGGATAATCGTAGTATCGCGAACAAAGATTTGACGCTTGAGAAGTGGCTCATAAGTAGCCTTGGTGCTATTATCAATATTGACTTTTAGCGAATCCATAAGCTCCTCTAACTCAACCATGTTACGTATCTGCGACTCGTTATACTTCTTTGACATACCTCCACCGGTAATCTTCTCCAGCGGAATGGTACCATCTTGGCGCACAAATTCGTGGTGACGCATAGTGTTGCGATCATACCACTGTGAGCTTCGGGTATGCTCATAGGTACGACCATTGAATAGCGTAACGTAGAGATATGTCTTATCTGGCGACATGTGGATATATCCCGAATCAGCAAGCGTGGTAGTCATATCACCATTACTCTCACGGGTATCATATATTAGCACATCGGTAAGGAGTCGTGTCTCGGGATCCTGATGTCCTACGCGGATACTCATATCGGGGAGGCCATTGAAGAATACACCATCCTGGAACTGCAAATCCTGACGCTGCTCCTTGATATCGTAGAGGATATCGTACATGTGCTTGTTTGAGGCTGGCACAAGGTTGTTCTGAATAAAGAAACTACCAACAGAGATGATACCTACAACAATCAACAGCGGCTTGAGAATACGCACCAGCGACAATCCTGCAGACTTCATCGCCAATAGCTCAAAATTCTCACCGAGGTTACCCATTGTCATAATTGCCGAGAGCAACATCGCAAGAGGCAATCCCAATGGAATCATGTTGATAGAACCACACACCAGAAGCTCCGCAATGGTACTTGCAGCAAGACCCTTACCTGTAAGCTCATCGATGTATCGCCATACGAAATTCATCATCAGGATAAACTGCACGATGAAAAATACGGCAAGCAACGGACCTAAATAGGCTTTTAACACTAGTTTATGTATCTTCTTCATAATCTGAATATTCTAACACTAAACGCTCTGTAAAGTTTCACAACAACAAGAAGCAAAACTAGAATAAATATTATACAACTACCTGTTGGTAGGTCAAACTCATAACTCAACAAAAATCCTAAAATATTTCCCACCACGGCAAAAACGGACGAGAATATTGCAATAAGCCGATAGTCTCGCGTAAGGGTATTGGCAACAACCACAGGAATAGTTATTAACGACAATAGCAGTATTATTCCCATCACCTTGATTGACATCACTATAGTAAGCGCAATCACCACAGACATCGTATATGCAACCAGCGACACCGAAATACCCTGACTACGTGCAAACTCCTCATCAAAGGTTATATACATAAGCTTGCGGAGTCCCACAATAGCTCCAACAACCACAAACACCGTGAGGATAGCAAACCACGTAATATCTCCACTATCCACAAGCAATATATTACCAAAAAGGTAACTTGTCAAGTCTGTTGCATATCCTGGGCGCAACGAGAGAAAGAGCGCACCAAGGGCCATGCCCACAGACCAGATGATGCCTATGGCCGAATCCTCACGAATACCACCTCGCCGCGAGGTAAACTCTATGCCTATTGACGACAATGCAGCAAATGACAATGCCCCAACAAGAGGGTTGATTCCCAAATAGAGCGCTATACCAAGACCTCCAAAGGAGGCATGTGTGATGCCACTACTCAAGAACACCATGCGGCGTGCAACGATATAACTGCCAACAACTCCGCAGGTTATGCCCGACAGCAGACACGCCACAAAGGCGTTTGTCAGAAAGTCATAGGCAAATATGTTAGCTATCGTTGTCATCATTATATACTATACAAACGCGCAAATTTACTTTTTTTTTTGAATAGTACGAAATCTTTTTTTACTTTAATCTAACTTTTTGTAACTTCGCACTCAAATTATGATTTTTATGGGACCAAAAAGAGTAAGTTTTCACACATTGGGTTGCAAGTTGAATTTCTCGGAATCCTCAACACTAGCTCGCGAATTTGAGCGCGGAGGATATCTACGTGTCGAGCCATCCGAGGCAACAGATGTGGCCGTGATAAACAGCTGCTCGGTAACAGAGCATGCTGATAAAAAATGTAGAAATATAATCCGCAAAATACATCGCCGTAACCCTAATGCAATAATCGCTGTAACAGGATGTTATGCACAGCTAAAGCCTGGTGACATTGCAGCCATTGAGGGTGTTGATATTGTGCTTGGCAATAACAATAAGGGCGACCTATTTCGCCGCGTGGATGAGCTTCAGCAAAAGGGCAAAGCCGAGGTATATAGCTGCTCGGTGGAGGAGATGACACGATTCTACGCTGCCTACTCATCGGGCGACCGCACACGCTCATTTCTCAAGGTGCAAGATGGATGTGACTACAAGTGTGCATATTGTACCATTCACTATGCACGTGGTGCGAGCCGTAACATCCCTATCTCGGAGATTGTAGAGGAGGCTAAAGAGATTGTAGCAGCAGGTCAAAAAGAGATAGTGATAACGGGTGTAAACACCGGAGATTTTGGACGTACCACGGGCGAGAAATTTATAGATTTGCTACGCGCCTTGGATGAAGTTGAGGGCGTGGAGAGATACCGCATATCGAGCATCGAGCCAAACCTCATAACTGACGATATAATAGAGCTTTGTGCAAAGTCATCTAAATTTGTTCCTCACTTCCATATTCCACTCCAAAGTGGCTCAACACGCATACTTGGACTTATGCGCCGCCGCTACACTGCCGAGCGCTATCGTGAACGTATTGCAAAGATTCGCGAGTTGATGCCCGACTCATTCCTCGGCGTGGATGTCATCGTAGGCTTCCCTGGTGAGGGCGAAGAGGAGTTCATGGAGACATATCGCCTACTTGAGGAGGTTGGTGCATCATTTTTGCATATATTCCCATTTTCGGAGCGTCCTGGAACACCAGCTGTGGAGATGCCAAATAAGGTGCAGTCACGCATCGCAACGGAGCGTGTAGAGCGCCTCGAGGAGTTGAGCAATAGGCTATATAAAACATTTGCAGAGAGATATTTAGGCTCAATACGCGAGGTTCTATTCGAAAGCACCGACCACAATGGTCTGATGTATGGTTATACGGACAACTATCTACGTGTAGCTGCTCCATACGACACCACTCGCATAAACACAATTTGCAGTGTTCGTCTAGTAGCTTTTGACAATGATGGCAACATAAGCTCCGAAATAGTTGGATAATTCACACAAAAGTATTACTTTTGTCGAGATTTGCTAATAGCTAAACGGATATGTTTAAAAAGCTAAAAAACCTCTTCACGATATCATCGATACGCAGCCGCATGCAGCTTGCCTTTTTGAGTATCATCACGCTACTCTGCTTCTCGGGAGCTATATCGCTCTTCGAGCTGGAGCGTGTAAGCCACGATACCGAGGAGATTCTCCACGTAAGCAAGGATAGCACGGAGCTTGCCGGAGAGATGATTTCGGCCCTCAACGAGCAGAACGATGCAGTTATCTCTATGGCTGTTATCGGCAGTTCGATAAAGGATATAGCCCCACATTTTCGCAAGTGCGAGGAGTCTATATCGCGCCTAACGACTGCTGCCGAGGAGGCTCATTCACGAATGTTAAACACCGAGCATGCCGAGGTAACAGACTCTCTCATAGCCTACACAAATCGTATTAATGCCCTTACACAGGCTTATATCGATGGTGAGATTCACCAGGCTATAGCGCGTGACACCACCTCGACAAGCACCACATACTCTTGGTATGTGGATAGCTATAAGCCAGAGTATCTCAACGTATCATCACAGATTATCAAGTATATGACAGGCTCGGAGACCACCCTTGGCCCCGATGTAAACCGATTGAGCCATACGGCACGCCGTGCGGTGACGCCGGTATTCCTGTCGCTTGTGGTGATGCTTATCGTGGTGTTTATGCTCTACTTCTTCATGCACCACTACCTAATCAAGCCAATAATACGCATTAACGACTCTCTTGGCGACTTCCTACGCTATAGAGTACCATTCGACAACAATATCTCTTGTCGCGATGAGATAGCCTCACTACGCGATAGGCTGATTGCACTGATTCAGAAATTACGACAGTAACAAGGATGAGGGTAAATGTAGTCATACGATACATCGGTTTGGTTATGCAGTTCATAGCAGCCGTCATGTTAGCTTCGGCAGTGGTGTCGATGCTCAACGGCTATGACTCTGCATACTATCCTCTCCTACTATCATCGTTTATGACAGCTCTGCTCGGTACATTTCCTCTATTTTTTGTCGAACAGGTAGATGAGGTAAAGACCAAGGAGGGATATGCCATCGTTGTTGGCTCGTGGCTCGTGGCATGTATCGTTGGCATGTTCCCATACCTTATCTGGGGTGGTGAGTTCACCATTGTCAATGCGTGGTTTGAGAGTGTATCGGGATTTACAACCACAGGAGCATCTATCCTCAATGACATAGAGTTTCTTCCTCGTGGACTCCTCTTCTGGCGCTCGGCAACAGCGTGGATCGGAGGTATCGGCGTTGTGATGTTTGCATTGGTGATTCTTCCATCTATGGGCAAGAGCCGACACATGCTCTCAACGGTGGAGATGAGTACCATCGCCAAGGATAATTTTCACTATCGCTCGAAGGTTATTCTACGACTACTCGTGACAATATATGCGGGTCTTACCCTCATAACTACCGTTGCACTGAAATATGCTGGCATGACATGGTTTGACGCCGCAACACATGCCATGTCGTCATGTGGCACATGTGGCTTTAGCACCAAAAATCTCTCTGTAGCATTCTGGGATAGCCCCGTTATTGAGGGTATTATGATGGCAGCAATGACGATATCTGCTATACACTATGGAGTGCTATATGCGACTATTACAGGGCGTAAGAATAATATTTTTCGCTCGGAGGTCGTTCGTACGTTTATAGGAATGATGGTATTCATATCTTTTGCCATAGCGATAAGCCTATTGGCAACAGATATATACCCCACATTTGGCACTGCACTACGCCACGCCTCGTTCCAGGTGGTGAGTATCGCCACCACATCGGGATTTGCAACTGCAGATACCAACTTATGGACACCACTAGCCATCGTTCTCCTTCTCTTCTGCACCGTGATATGTGGCTGTGCAGGCTCTACATCGGGAGGTATGAAGGTTGATAGAATGCTCATAGCATCGAAGGTACTACGTAACCGCATGAAGATACAGATACACCCCAACGCCGTTATTAGAACCAAGATGGATGGCGTGGTACAGGAGGAGAAGATACAGAGCCTTGTGATGACGTTTATCGTAGCATACATAATGCTCACCATCATAGGCACAATACTATATGCCATGTTTGGCTACGACCTACTGACAAGCTTTTCGGCATCGGTGGCATGTATTAGCAACGTAGGCCCAGGATTCGGCGAGGTGGGAGCTATGGACAACTATTCGGAGTTACCATCTGTATTGAAGCTAGGCTCCACAATACTTATGCTCATCGGACGTCTGGAGATCTTTGGGTTCATACAGTTATTGTTTATACGCTCGTGGAAATAATTAAGGTTTTATGAAAAAGATATATACGACACTACTACTGATATTTGCAATTAGCGCCATAGCTTTTGCAAGCTTCGAGGAGCCGGAGTTTCCAGCATTGGAACGTAATGAGCGTTACATGGCACTAAAGAGGGATAACACACGTCTCAAGGAGATGGAGGACTCTGTGCAACTACTCATCAGCGAGGCTCGTCAGGAGTTTAACACCCTTCGTGAGACTGATAGCGTCACACATGAGCAGATAGACCACTTTACCTCTTTTGTCTTGAGCCTTGAGCAGGAGGTATTTGACATCCGCCAGCAACGTGGCGATGTAATCATCGAGCTAAACAACCTCGAGCAGGAGTATATCCTTACACATATGTACGCTCCCGAGAGAGATAGCTCGAGTGTCAAAGGTGGCGCAGATATCATTGAGGCCCCTATACAGCACCGCGAGCTTATCAAGAATAGCATCTTCTGCGACAATCTATCGAAAGAGGATTATGAAGACCTTGAGATTGCCGCAGCCGAGGAGCAGGAGATGATGACTCTTTGTGACGAATACACCACATTGTATAACAACCTTGCCTCTACAGCTCGCAACTACATGGAGACATCTGACGAGGTGGTTGCAGACTCACTATACAATGCCTTCTTCGCCCTTAAGGATGAAATGTCGGGCGTTGAGGAGGATATAGATGATACATGGACACATATCCTCGACACAAAGTACTACGTCTACGGATATATTCTTGAGAAGAGTAACAGAACAGCGCTTCTCGAGAGTTCATCATCACAACTTTCGGAGATGAATCACCGTAGCGCCGCAGAGGAGGGATTATACGCATCGGATGCGTTGATGCGATATGTAGTTGGACACCCCACATTGCTGGACTTTGAGATATCTATAGCTCGCGAGTTGGAGCTTACCGAGGCTCTAGACTCTCTCCTAGATGTTCACAAGAGTATCGTGATGCCAGAGTATCGCAACGAGCCTTTGAACTTGGAGCGCCGCCTATTTATAGAGTATGAACCTATAACCTTTGGCAGCACAAGCTTCTACAACAACAATAACCCACTCCCCGAAGTAAAGGTTTATGAGCGTGGCACGATATACCGCATATTGCTTGGCACATTCCGCGCGAAGCAGTCTATGAGTATATTTAAGGGTGCGAAGCCTCTATTTATAGCGCAGAATGAGGAGGGTCACTATAGCTACTACGCTGGTGGATATGCCACACTCAAGGAGGCGCAGGAGGCACAGCTGATGCTAAAGGAGAAGAGGGGCTTCCGAAGACCAGAGGTGTGTCGCTGGCGTGATGGCGAGATGACCAACATCGACAAGATGGAAGATGAGGGTGAGAATGACGAGAATGGCGAGAATGTAGACATCGTAGGTCATAGATATATAGTTATGTTGGAGTGCGAGAGCATCAGCGATGCGATGCGCGATACAATCACCAACGCAGCACCCGAAAAGATGATCTCACGCCGTGGCTCACAGTTTGCTATCGGCACATTCACCGAGCAGACAGAGGCCGAGGAGCTTCGCCTATTGATCGAGGAGAGCTTCCCCGATGTGAAGGCTTCAGTAGTAGAACTAGAGTTGTAAACGAAAATAATTAAAAAATATGAAGAGTATATTGTGGTCATTAACGCTCATTGCGACACTTCTAACAAGCATAGCACTATGCTCATGCAACAAGAAGGAAACCCTAGATTTTGACATCCCTGCCGAGGCTATCATAGTTACCAACTATGGCATGGAGGGTTCTACATCTTTCGATAGTTCGAATATCACATCTATCACGGTATCTTCTATACCTACTGGGTGGAAGGTCAATAAGATAGATATGTACACAAGCACCATCACCGTCACAGCTCCCGAGTTTGGTGAGGATGTCATAACAAGTGACACCATGACACTTATCGGCTACACCCCTACGGGTAAAACCAAGACCATATCTATACTTCTGGCTATCAAGGATCCTGTAGATTACTACGCCACTCCTTCGAACTGCTACATCGCCGCGGAGCCTGATAAGCTCTATATCTTCAACCCTATGGTTGATGGCTGCGGCAACGCTCTTAACACCGCACGTATCGGTATTATATGGCAGAGCTATGCTACGACAGTTACCATCCAGGATAAGGATGTTATCAAGCACCTAGATATGCGCGATGGCAAGGCTCAATTCTATGTTGGTGCTATCAAGGAGGAGGATGAGGAGACGGTAAGGGTACTTGCAGGAAATGCCCTCATCGGCGCCTACGACAAGGATGATAACCTCATCTGGAGCTGGCATATATGGGCAACAAATAACGACCCTAGAGAGAATACCATTACCCTAAATGGTGAGGAGATGATGAACATCAACCTTGGTGCTGACTGCAACAGCAATGGCACTACAGATAGTGATACCATCTATGGTTCGTATGGCCTCTACTACCAGTGGGGACGTAAGGAGCCTTTTGTAGGCCCAGCGACATACCACTTCTCGCTAAATGCCGATGCAGAGATGTTTGGCAATGACGGCTTCCCAATGTATATCGAGTATGTGGAGTCATCAGCACTATATGGCACTGCAGCATGGGCCTCTACACACCCCACATCATTTGTTACAGGATGTAAGGAGAATGCCCACGACTGGTTATATAGCGGTCACGAGGCAGCGTGGAGCGCCGAGAATAACCCTTGCCCCACAGGATGGCACATCCCCGAGGCATCTGTGTTTGCAAACCTCACCATCGCCACAGCCGATGATGAGCGCTCATGGGAGGAGCTACAGCAGATGTACGGACTACACCTCGTAGACACCACAACCTCCGAGGAGTACTTCTTCACAGCTCAGGGTCGCCGTAACTACCTAGATGGTCGCCTCGACATCATCAACGATGATGAGACACTTCCTGTGCCATGGTCGGCATATTACTGGACATCTACGACAGATGGTGAGAGGGCAAAGGCACTCTACTTCGACCTAAACACTGCCACACGCACCTGGAACGGCTTTGACGCCTCACGCTCTATGCGCCGTGCTAACGCTTTACCTATACGCTGCGTGAAGGATAAATAGTGACGCAACAAGGGGCTGACTAAAAAGTAACGTAGCCAGCCACCCATAACCTATGAGAGTGAATAAAAAGATGTAGTTTTAGGCTTGCGAAGCCCGAAAAAGCGGAGTTTACTGGGCGTAAATGAGCATTTTAAGGGCAAGCGTAACGACAAAATACACTTTTTATTCACTCTCACATCGAGGGCCTGCCCAACATATCGTTGTACAGGCCCTCGGCATTTATATATATATTGTAACGACTACTCTGCCACTACCCCATTCTCAAAGTCGTAACCTACGATATTGTCGGCATAATTAGACCAATGTTCTGCGCTCTTATACTCATCAACAGACTCCACAGGGACATAGATAGTTAATTCGGGATATGGAGCACTTGAAAAGGCACGCCAGTATCGTTCAGAGCCTAGGTCAGCCACAGGGGGCGTAGCAGCCTCGCAGTAGACAACCAAAGGTTGATATGTTGAGAAGCACCCTGCAGACATTGATATAACACTATCGGGGATAGTGATACTCTCCAAGCCATAACAAGCAGAGAATGCCCATGCTCCGATGTGAGTAACGCTATTAGGGATATCAACACTCCTCAACTCCTTGCACTCCGCAAAGGCATTGCTACCAATAGTGGTTACGCCATTTTCTATGGCATACTCCGTTAGGCCAGATGGTGCAAAAGCGATAATAGTGTTATCCTTAATTAGGCATCTGCCATCCGCCGTAGCATACCTACTCTCGAACTTCTCAAGGCTACGACAGTCTACGAAGGCTCCAGACTCAATATCCTCCACACCATGGGGAATAGATATACTCTTCAAAGCTATACAGCGAGTAAAGGCAAACTGCGAAATCTTTTTAAGACCCTCGGGAAGCGTTATCGTCACAAGGTTCTTACATGCTCCAAAGGTGTATGGTTCTATGGTCGTCACCTTATCTGGAACAACAAACTCCGAGAATTTACAACCATAAAATGCCTCTTTGCCTATATGCTCTATATTTGCCGAAAGGTTTACCTCCGAAAGCAATGCACAGGTATCAAAAGCCGACTCACCAATGGAGGTCACACTGCATGGCATGGTGATAGAAGACAACATGTGATTATTATAAAACAACATATAGCCGATGGTTGTGATATCACCCTCAAAGCGCATCACACCACCCTCGCTGCCGTATGTATTACTTACGATACTATGCTCCAGAGATGGATGAAAATAGGGAGTCGTAGTATCATTATGTGTGGTAGTATACCATAACTCATTGTGTGGAACATCACACTCAACGACAGCGGGTGGCTCGGGAGGCTCTGGTATCCCTGGATTTTCGTTATTGCTAGGTATCGACTCCTTCTTACACGCAACAAAAGATAATACAATAAAGCAGAGGAAAAAGTATCTCATAATTTTAGCACATTAAAAATTTTGTAAGACAAAGTTACAAAAAATTCATAGAACAGATAATATCATACAAGAATATTTAGGAACTACCACAAAAAAATTATAAAAAATAATATTGCATAATACACTAATACTCAATATATTAATCAAATGACAGCCATAAGGAGATAAAAAAAGTATAAATTTTTGTCAAAAAAAATTTGCAGAATAAAAAAAAGTATCTATCTTTGCACTCGCTAAAACAAAGTTAGCAGACATAAATGATGGTGCCATAGCTCAGTTGGTAGAGCAAAGGACTGAAAATCCTTGTGTCCCTGGTTCGAATCCCGGTGGCACCACGAAGAAGAGAGGTTTAAGCTTCTCTTCTTTTGTTTTACGCTGTATTTCAACAAAATACAGCGTTTTTCTTTTTGTGTCATATACCCATTTAGGGTGTTTCGGGGCAGTTGAAAGTGTGGCTTATTGGTCAAAATACATCGTTCTTCAGCTTTTCACGCTCCTTTTCTTGTAGGTATTCTATATAACTTTTTGGGGAAGTTCATTTTGAACTATATCCCTATTTAAGGTGGATTGAAGCACACGCGATGTTTTCGTTATCACAAAACTACCATCTGCATTCTACCCTACATAGTCGAGGAAGTTTGTATGTTGAATAATATACCTTGTTATTAACCAATCTTAATGGATATCATACTAATAGTTGCTATTTTATCACACTTAAAAGCGCTTTTACAAACCCACTAAGGTTCTGTTTGAGATATTTTGCTAACTTTGCAGAAAATTAAAATTTGTAAGTGTATGAAGCATTATATATCAATAATCCTACTTGCTATTTGTTTGATCTCTTGCAACCGTCACTCGGAGCATTGGACAACAATAACCGATATGGAGAGCATTATCGAGGAGCAACCCGATAGTGTGCTTAATGTGTTACAGGTTATTGATACGGATAAACTCGTTGGCGATGAGGAGCGAGCAAAGCACGCCCTATTGCTGTCAATGGCAATGGATAAGAACTACATCGACAAGACTGACTTTGAGGTTCTACAACCAGCTATTGACTATTACGATGATAATGGCTCTGCAACGGACAAACTGCGTACATACTATTATCAAGGCCGCATCTATCATAACCGAGGTAATGAAGCTGATGCAATGGAGTCTTATGTAAAAGCTATAAACATTGGAGAAAACTCGGCTGATATATTGACCAAGGCAAGATTGTATGTTGCTCAAGGAAATATCTATAATTCTCTGTTGAGATGGGATAATGCGATTAACGCAAATTTGCATGCAGCAGAGTACTTCTACCAGATGGATAAAATAGACAGCTTCGTGAATTGTAATCTAAAAGCTTGTAACGGTTACATTCACAACAATGATTATGATAATGCACAAAGAATTCTTGATAAATGTAGTAACTATATTGGTGAAGTCTCAAATGAAAAACTTAGCTTATATTATGCAGCACAACTTACTCTACAAATTCAAACAGGAGATAGTAGGAATATTTTAACAACAATAGACGAATATTTCGCATCTGTACCTGACTCAAATAGAAATCATCTGACAATTGCAAATGCTTATATAGCCATTGGTGAGAATAATAAGGCGTTAGACATTCTTGATGGCAGAGATTATTCATTAAATGTTAGTAAGGATATGAAATATTATGCTACGTTAGTTGCAATATATGAAAACTTACATTATTACCAATTAGCACACGAAGCAAATAAAAAGTTCTATGAACTATACGATGCTCATGTTTACTCTGTTTTCGAACAAGATACACAGTTTGTAGAACAAGAATATGCTTTGAAATTACAGAATAAACAGGAAAAAGAGAATAAATATCGAATCATAATAATTTGTATTATTATGATTTCAATACTAACCATGATAGTTATTTATATTCGAGGTAAACTAAAATATAGAACCATCGAAAAAGCACACGCTGAACAAGAAGCAGAGCGATATAGACTACTATATCAGCAAATGGAGGAGGAGCGAGACAATCTATCAGAGCTACTATCAAAGAATGAGAATCTGGATGACAGTATAAAAAACGTTATTATTAAAAGATTAGAACTTCTCAACAAGTTCTTCACTATATATATTACTAATAATACCAATATAGGTCGCAAGGTTGATAAGGAACTGGATGAACTGCTGAACAACAAAGAATCATTTATGATATCAACACGTCTTGCATTTGCAGGAAGCCACCCTAATTTCATTAAATATCTAGAAGAACATAATCTTTCCCAGCGCGAGATTGAGTATTGTTGCTTATATGCATTAGGATTGAATGGCAAGGAAGTTGGATCATATATCAAGATGAGAAGCCATTTTAATATGAGTAGTTGTATCCGTAAAAAGTTGGGACTAGTAGAGTCTGACACGAATCTTAGTATATATATTAAAAAACTATTGTCCACAATATAGTAATACATGTATTAATTTAACTATGTGATATTATTAATATCTTAGCAAATAATCTCAATGAGAGACCCTAAAAGTTGTTTTACAAACTTTTGGGGTCTCTTTATGTTTAATAATACGATTGTGTAATATTTATAAACATTGGATATTTTTTTAGATTGCTAATAGCTAAATGTTAAACTTTTCCATAATGTAGTTCAGTGTAATTCACCACCCCCATTGAAAATCAGCAAGTTACATCTCAATAAAGTAAACTTTTAATTATGATGTGAAACTTTATTAATATAATTTTACACTTGGAACAAATAAAACTAACTATTATGAAAAAGTATTTTACATTAATCTTTGTATTGATAGCATGTATTAATAGATGTCTCTCTATGGAAATGCCATCTATGGATTCTGAAAAGGTGTCTTTCGAACAAATAATGCGCAAAGAATATGAGCATAAAGATTTTGAAAGAACTCTCAATTATATGATAGATGCACGATATTACGGCGAGAGTAACCTTATTGAGTTAGACTTGTACAACATTGGAATAGCTCATATTTATATAATTGATTTACATGGCAACGTAACAAATTACACTATTACTGACACAAATACATATACACATGTCACTCTTTCAACTGAATTTACCAATGGAAACTTCTATGTTGTAGTTGATTCTGAATATGTGTATGCTGAAGGATATGTACATATATAATATGTAACTTTTACTAAACCAAAACTATTAAACTATGAAAAAATTGTATCTATTGTTGGCGACAGTAGCAATAGCTACTACTTCGTGCCAGAAGGATGTTGTCTATAATGACACGCCTGAACAGAATCAGAGTGTAGAGTTGGTAAACTCCAACACGCGCAGTTACGACGAGGCGCTCGCAATTGCAGAGGATGCGCTCAAATTGTTGGAGAGCGACAAGACACGCTCAACAACAAAGCGTGTGATTAAGCGCAACGAGGGTCAAATAGTTATGCGCCCTGTAACACGTGGCGGTGAGGCGAGTGAAGAGCCTATGATGTATGTCTTCAACAATGAGGACAATCAAGGTTTTACCATCGTAGCAGCTGATCGCTCACAGCAGCCTTTGATTGCTGTAACGGAGTATGGTAACTACACATACGGTGAATCTACAGGTGTTGAGCCTTTCGACCTATTAATGGAGGATGTAGCAAAGTCTTTGGTTGTTTTCCCTGAGGATCCCGTTGCTATCAAGGAGGAAATTGAAAATGAGGTGCATTACAAATATGGACCTATTAAAACTATTCAGTGGGGTACAGGATCAATATATGGTGCTATGTATCCTGATGGTATTGCATTTGATGAGGCAGCGGCAATTGCTCAAGCACTAATGTGTGTATATTCTGATTTAGAGTATACAATAACAAACCCCAATGATCCTCTTTATGGTCAAACCATTGCACTTAATAAGGAAGATTTGGTAAAACATGTTCGCTATGATCATTCATCATTATTGGTAACATGTAATGATAATATCCATTCACAGATTTCAAGATTTTACTATGAGATTGGTTATCGCTTATCGAATGGAACAGCAATTGAAATGTCAAATAAGATGAACTCTTTCCCAATGACAAGAGTCAAAGCCGTATTTGATAGTTTCAATCCTAGGTCGTCATCTATTTATAATTTTGATGGAGACCCTATCACACCTCGTTGGTATAAAATCTTCCACCAATATAGACAGGATGTATTTCTCTTTAAGGGTTTAGCAAATACTACACTTCCTGATTCAAGTGTTGCTCATGTGTGGACAGCGACAGGTTTCGATCATTACACTTATGACAGAGTTGTATACACTCTTAACAAGTTCGTAAATCCATCTCATCCTAACCCATACGGATATACTGAAACAGAAAGAGAGACAATAAATGACTTTATGTTGTATATGAACTGGGGATTTGATGGCATTAGCAATGGTTGGTTCCATAGTGGTTGCTTCGATATGAGCGAGAGAATTGAAAATGGTCTAGTAGTGGGTGGTTATACAAGTGAGTATGACTACAACTTTACGGATATAGAGATATTCATGGGTTTGCAGTTCCCATTAGTAATGTAAGCATATTAAGAGGTTGCGAAACGTAATGTTTACTACTATAAAAGCATTGAAAAATAGAGATGTGAAACTTTTTCATCGTCTGCGCTAAAATGAATTATGTTACCTATTGAAAATCAATATATTGTATATCATAATCTGAAACTATAGATTATGATATGAAACTATATTGAATTAATTTTGCATTATAAATAAAGCGGGAGAATATGAAAAAGTGTATTATTCATTCAACATGAATAATTAAACATTTGTCAAATTAATAATTTTTTGTGCTATGAAAAAGTTTGCTAAATTGTTGCTGATGCTTGCGGTAGCTAGTATGGCAGTGTCGTGTGAGAAAGAGGTAGTTGATGGTAAAAATGAGAATGGTGCCGACAACACGACAAATGCAGTAGAGAAAAGTGATGCTACAGAGATGGCAAAATTTGTTGGATGCTGGGAGTATATATCTGCGGCGGATGAGATTGACCAGTTCCTTAGCCGCACAGATTATTGCTTCTATTTCTATGAGAATGGTGATGGCTATCTAACCATTGATGCGTATGATAAGGAGAATCAAATAAGCTCAATTACAAGAAACTCATTGACATATTGGGTGAAAAACGAAAAATTATATGTGAACTATGGTGACGATGATCCTATCGAGTGGGAGTATAGATTCAAGGATAACACGCTGATTATGCGCTCCGATATGGATGAGTACGGTAACATCTTTGAATTTACTAAGGTAGAGGATGGTGATATGCGTTTCATTGGCGACTGGAGCGCAACACGCAGTGGTGGCGACAAGTACTATGATGACCACATCAAGTTTGTGACTCCCAAGGATGGCTTTACATACTATAATGTATATGACAATCCAAATACAGCTCCAGTCGATGGTCCTTCACAGATGGTGTGGTTCAAGTATTCAACTGAGGGTGATATGCTCATTATGACAAGCATCGACTCTGCAACACCTACAAAGAAGTACTATCGCTTTGAGGGTAACAAGCTCTTCTTGAGTAACGCAAAGGGTGGCATTGAGACTTGCTATAGCACAATCAAGAAGTAAATTATCATAGAACATCCTTGTTGATAAAAGGATTAGCCTGATGTGACCCAGAGGTATTTCACACAAACTTCTGGGCCACTTCCAATTATCTTCCAAATTATCTTATCTTTGCGAGAAATAAGATGGCTTTTATGAAACAACTACTTACTATACTTCTTCTTGTCCTTTGTTTGGCGTCATGCAACCGCCACTCGGAGCATTGGGCGACTATTACCGAGATGGAGCGCAATATCGAGGAGCGACCCGATAGTCTTCTGATTGTGTTACAGTCTATTAACACCGATGAACTCGTTGGTGATGAGGAGCGAGCAAAGCACGCCTTGTTACTCTCAATGGCATTGGATAAGAATGTTATCGACAAGACTGACTTTGAGGTCTTGCAACCCGCTATTGACTATTACGAGGATAACGGTTCGGCAACGGATAAACTCCGCACATACTACTATCAGGGCCGCATTTATCAGAATGCAGGCAATGATACTTCGGCGATGGAGCATTTTGTAAATGCACTTTCAGTTGGCTCTCAATCTAATGATATATTGACAAAAGCGCGAATACACTTTGCACAAAGCAATATATATTATGATTTGTATGATTTCGACAACTTTATAGAGTCTAATAAAAGTGCTGCATTATACTTCAAGCAAGCAGAAGAATACGATAGTTATGCATTCTGCTTAATTAGAATTATCAATGGATACACCTTAAAAGATGAGCATGACAAGGCTTTGCCTTACATTGAAGAGTGTAAGCTGATGTTGGATGGTCTGAATATTACCATATTAACAGATTTTTATTCATCATACATCACTTACCTAATAAGATATGGAACAGAGCAAGAAATTGATGAAATCATACATCAATATATTAACTCCATTCCATCTCCTAATATAGACTGGCTTACAATAGCAAATGCATATTATACAATGCATAAGTACAATGAGGCACTATCTATTTTATCACAATATGATACAGAAGGTAATGAATATAAAGAGAAAAAGTATCTTGCAATTTTATACGAAGTTTATAAAAGCTTAGGTGACCACAAAAATGCTCTTGCAATATTTGAAGAGTATGTGGATATATTTACTACTAACATCTTTGCTAAAATGCAACAAGATACTAAGTTTGTCGAGGAGCGTCACAACTTAGAGATGGCAAAGGCTAAGGAGACCGAGGCAAAGAACAAACGAACTATCGCTGTTTGGGCGTGCCTGTTTATTATGACAGCTCTGCTGTATGCTCTAAATATTATCCGCCGTAGACTGCAGATTAGCCGTGCAAATAACAAGGAGCTAGTGGTTGAGAAGCAGAGGTATGAGCAGCTCTATGCCGATGCTATTGCCGAGCGTGATGCGTTGACTAAAATGGTCGAGGACTCAAGCGTGCAGGAGGAGGCAAAGGCTGTTATCAAGGCACGACTCGATGTGCTGAATAAGGTTATCATATCGCAGATTACGGGCACTACATCTGCCAACAAAAAGGCCTATGAGGAGTTGGAATCATTGCTGGCCAACAAAGATAGCTTTATCGAGTCAACACGCCTCACCATCGAGGGCAACAATCCCGAGTTTATCACTGCACTCAAGCAGCGAGGTTTGACTGATGAGGAGATAAACATCTGCTGTCTGTATGCAATAGGCTTGAAGGGTAAGGATATCAAGGCCTACACAAATCAGTCAAGACACTACAACCAGAGTGCCGAC
>JAEIGA010003861.1_pt1 | contig 23297 bp, 37 predicted proteins | sample 9270691 | NCBI WGS metagenome assembly JAEIGA01 (sample SAMN17057246, study PRJNA624740) | gut metagenome | biome: biome; isolation source: fecal sample | host: Bos grunniens | place: China: Xizang | collected 2019 | reverse complement strand
GTTCATAAAATACAAGGTCAAACTTTTTTAACGGGGGGGATAGTTTGCTCTTGTACGCCTGCTTTGTGTACCTCGATAGCAACAACATTGATAGCGTTAAGTATTAACTTTGTGCCCTCTACGGTATCGAGTAATACTGTGCCCTCCTCAAGCGCAGCAGCGAGCCGCTCTTGAAAGTCGTCTGTAGTTGCCTCGACATTGAAAGACAACGCCGCGTTGCTTGTATATATAATTACCTCGCATGCTTTGCTCATAGGTAGCCCTCTCTTTCTACGAGGTTTCCCTCGCTATCAAACATAAGCCCGCTTGCTGTAGCAGGCTGTCCCTCGTGCTCTATAGCGTGGCACTCACGGCATAGCAGCTCGAGGTTATCCTCGGAAAGCGTAATACTCGGGTTATCTATGTTGTGCGGTGTAAGGTGTATTTTGTGGTGTACTATTTCTCCAGGCTTACCACACCGTACACATAGCCCCAGGTCGCGCTTAAATATATATTCCCTGGTATCTCTCCAGGTCTTGCTTAAATAAAACTTGCGTGCAAACTCTTGCATATAACAGCGTCCCGCCCTCTCCGCCGTAGTGAGTGTTATATCTACTCCCGATACAACGATAAAGCGAGCCGCTATTTGCAGCTCGCCTCAACCGTCTATTTCTACGGTATCAGTATACAGCAGCAAAAAGCAAGTTTCTATACAGCCTTTTTTCAAATGCCTAAATTGAGGGTAGAGCCGAGGCTCCATAGTAGAGCAAAGCAAACTCTGCTACAGCTCTATTTCGGAGGTTGTAAACCGTAGTAAGCGACTCTACATACAGCTCCTCCATAATAGCCTCTTTTGAGCGTTTCTCAACATACCACAAAACGACGACTTTTTTATACTCCTCGTTTAGTTGGTCTATGATGTTTTCAAGCTCCGCGAGCTTGCGCTGCGTTTCCGCTATGTTTTTGGAGCACTCCGAAAGCTCTAAAAGCTCGTTTAGCGTGTCGCTTACATAGTGCGAGTCAGTAAAAGGCTTGTTATAATCAATAGCCCCAGGCTCGCGCGGCTTGCCTTGCTCTATCAAGCGTTGTTCTCTTTTCTGCAAATTTTCTAACGCCTTTTTTAGCGTAGGTATGGAGCCGAGCACTTGCTCCGCCGACTTAAAGTAGTTCATAGCTTAACCTCCTCTCTGTTTTTGCTAAAATGTTACTGTTACATTGAGCACCGCAGCAGCGAGCCAATATACAGCGCGTTTATAGTCCTTGCCGATAATGCACATAATTGCCGCTCCCACATCAAGCAAAATAAGAGCAACGGGAAAAATATACATAGACATTTTCGTTTTCTCCTTTCCCTGGGAGTTGTTTTTACTGTCGTTCATAGTACCCTCGCTTTCTACTCCGTTTCGGAGCAGGCTTTTTATACATTTTGACGGTCAAATAATAGCCGCCGTTAATTTCGTTGTAGTACGGCTTAACCTCTGCCAGGGAGTAACCCTCGTAGAGTCGCTCGAGCTCCGCGTGCATATCATAGCCGCTGTCGTGAATTTCTTTGACTTTGTATTGCGGCAGCCTGCCGTCCCGTTCCGAGGTTTTAGGCTGCTCAAGGTTTCGACTTGCACACCAACGCTTGCCGAGTATAGGCTCCTTTATGAGATACTTTGCAATGCCGACTATGCCGTACTCGTCAAACTGTAAAGGCTTTGCTGTCGTATAGCCTCGGCTCCATATTTCCGCAAGGGTGTTTATATCTACGCCGCCGCTCATAACGATATGGTGGTGCAGGCGTGCGCTTTTCTTGCCGATTTCGGTAACTGCGACATATTTTAAGTCGGGTAAACCGTTCTTTTTGCGGTACCTCTTGACTCTGCGGAGGAAATTTTGCATTTCTCTTTGTGCGTCCTCGGGAGAGCCTGGGTAGTTCTCGTCGTTGTATGTAAGGTCAAACCTTATGTCCTTTTTTGTAAAATTCGTATTAAGCAAGCGTATTAACTTGCGCTCGGCGTTTCTTTGGTTAAGTCTTTTTTGAGTTTCCGAGGTCGGCTTACGCTTTTTGCTGCGTCCTCGCTGATATTCAAAAACGGGGAATATATCTACCTCCAAATACTCGCCGCAATAGTGTTTCTTTTCTCTGTATAGGCAACGCATATTTTAACCTCCGTGTATACTCTTGGGGCTCTGCCCCAAACCCCGAGGTTTAACGCTTTGGTTTTCCATAAGGGAATATTAAAAAGCAGCGGAGGAGGCAGGCTCATTTCCGCCCACACTCATACGCTCATACTAAAAACTCATAACGCGCTTAATTAGCATCTATCCTCTCTGCAAAATAAAGCATAATTTCCTCGGTCTATATCTGCCAATAAACAATAGCAGTATATTTTTATCCCTCTCGGTTTTTGGTCGTTAAGTTATTATCCATTACGAGCCCAAAATACAAGGGGCTTTTTTCGCTCTTTCTATTGACTTTTTGTTGCCTCTGTGCTATAATAATTACAAGATGTTAAGCAACACAAAGGCGGTTGCTGCGGCTATCACTCGGGCGGAGTGGTAGCCGCTTTTTTCATTTAATAAATTGCCAGGATTGAGGCGGGCGTGTTATGCCAAAGTCCGAAAGAGGGCGAGGCTTTGCAAACCTCGTAGGATTGCTTACTACATAAGCGTAAACATCTTTGCCGCCTGCATACGCTACGAGCTGCTCCTCGGTAAGGCAAGCTCTCTTTGCTATTTCTGCGCGAGCTGCTGCCTCCTCGGGTGTATTGCTCTTGTGTAGAGCCGCTCCGAAAGCGTCCGTTTTTATAATTACATTACAAGTATAAAAGCCTACTACGGCACCCGCTCCAGGAAACAACACGCCTCCCGAGCCTTTGTATAGGTGCTTTGTTTCGTACATATATATAGTATAAGGAAACGCACCGCCGCTCGGGGCTGTTTTCCTCATTTCGTAGCCCTTGAGCTCTTTTAAGATGTTCTCGGCGTGTTCGTGGTGTATTGATTGCATTATTACGCTACTCATTTTTTACCCTCCGAGGCTGCCTTGTACTCTGCCGCTTTGGTTAATACTTTTATAGAGTAGCTCGTTTCGTATACGCCTTTGTCCCAAAGGACGGAGGCTCCGTATTCTCCCATATTGTACGCCATACATACACGAGCGGGAGAGTCGTACTTTTCAAACAATCGGCGGAGGATATAAAGCCCGCCGCGTATGTTTTGGTAAGGCTCTGTAAAATCGGTAATACCCAGGGCAGCGGAGAGCTCCGCGTGGTTGCACTTGTTTATCTGCATTAAGCCGCTATCATTTGTCCCGCTTACTATATCGGGCTCGAATTTCGACTCTGTATACATAACCGCCATTACAAACTCAAAGTCGAGGTAGTACGCCTCGCATAAATAATATGTAAACTCTTGCAGCTCGACGGGCAAATCGCACTCGAGAGGCTCAAAGCCTGCCGCCATTTCATAGCTAAAGGTCGTCCCGCCTTTTTCTGTTATATATCTACCGTCGCGGGTGCCGTATCGTTCCGAGGAGGACGAGCTGCGCGTATTGGCAGCAGCGACAATAAAGCCGCCTATAATTGCTCCTACCAGGAATATACATATAATAAAGGTAATAATCTGTCGCTGCGCTTTTCTGCGCTGCGGTCTTTTTGTTTGATGTGTCATAGGTTAACCTCCTTAACTCTTGACGCGTCCGCAATAATTACGCTGTTGCAGTTTTTGTCTAATAGCTCCGCCTGCAAAAGTAGCTTGCCCTCTCGCAGGCGATAAATTATAGCGGAAACACATTTATAAATAATACCGTTATGCTCTACTTGGCAGCCGCTAAATAGAGCGTTTTTAATTTCCTCGTTTGTCATATAGCCGCTTCCGCTCCTTATTTCTTTTTATTGCTTATAAGCACTAAAGTAATAAGCGTAGCGCATATAATAAAGGTAATAATAACTGCGTTACTCATTTTGAGCCCTCCTCTCGTGTTCTTTTATGTGGCACTCATTACAAAGTATTGTGCTTTCCTCGGTGTCGCCCTGGTGTAATATAAGCTCTTTTCCAAGCACTCCAGGGAGTCCGCATATTTCACACCCCGCAGCTCGCGGGGTGTAATAGTTTGTATTACACCCGCGCACACATTCGGCGCATAATCGTGTATCGTAATGAGCGCAAGTAAAGCAACTCTCCGAGGTCGAGAGGGCGGCGCATATAACATCTATAGAGTGCACAAACCTAAAAGCTCTCCAAGATTTTCCGTTACCTCGAGCCGCCTTAATGAGCGACTTGTCGTAGCTTGCCGTTTTAACCCATTCGCGGAGCTCTTGGACTCCCTGGAATATTTCGTTAATTCTTTCGGTTGTCATTTTTTATATCGCCTCCGCACAAAGTATCGTAGAGAAATAAAAAGCCGTCGTAGCCGTTCTCAAGGTCGGTAATGATTTTTTTGAGCTTTTCGATTAACTTTTTACGCTTTTCGATTTCTTTCATAAGGTAGCCCTCCTATACGCCTATCGGCGTAGATTATTCAAAGATTTTAGGATTGAAAATACAAGCGGGGGCGACTCCGTAAGCACGGTTCGCGACGCTGCCGCTGCCCAACGCTCCCGAGGTATACACAATGCGCTCGTAGTCCGCGTACCCAGGGGTGCAGCTCCAGGGTGTTATAGTCCATACCCAGGTATCGTATTTAGGCGCGAAAGCTCTATACTTTCTGTAAAGGTCGTCCGAAAGCAAAGCGATAAAGTCCTCGGAGGTACCGTAGCTCTTGTCGCCGTTGTCGGCTGTTAAGTCGGATATAATCGGTATAAGGTCGCCCTTGTTAAAATTCTTTATGTATTCCTCGTTAAGGAATTTGCGGAGGGTAGAGCTGCGCCAATCGTTGCAGCAGTTCTCGTCGTAAGGCATTTCGCGCTCAAGCCTCTTTGCTGCTACAGCAAGTACGCCGCCCTGCTTATAGCCCAGGGCTACAAACTCCATACCGTTATAATTAAAGTGTTCGCCCGCTGTTGGTATCTTGTTGCTTATAGGCTCGGGCTTGCCCTCTCTGTTCTCCTGGTCGTCCTCGTATTCGTCCTCATATTCCGCAGGGGTAAAAATGCCTGCAAAGGCGAGGGAAACAACCGCCTCGGCTCTTTTCTTGTTGTCCTCGGGGTTGGGGTTGGTTGCTATGTCGTCGCAAAGGGACTCTATAGCTGTTAAAATACTGCTGTTCATAAATAAACCTCCTTAAAAATTCTCGTATGTGTCTACGAGTTTTTGTAATTCTGCAAAAAGCGGAGCTATTGCTCGCTTGTTCTGCCTTGCATTAAGTAGCTGCTTTCCCAGGGCATAGAAAGCGGATAGCTCCCGCTCCGTAGCTTTTGCCTGCTCAACAGCCTTTCGGGCGTTCTTAACCTCTGCACGAGCTGCCCTCATTTCGTCAAACTCTTTTGCCGAGAGCTGCACGCTTGCCGTTACGCCTTTTGCCTTGCCGCCGCCTCTTAAATGGTATAGACGGTTGCGCGTTGCGTCCTGGGAGCGGTTGAGCTCCTCGGCGAGCTGCGAAATAAACTTGCGCTCTTTTTGGTACCCGCGCAGCAGCAGCTCGTCCTCCTCGGGAGTCCAGGCTCCCGTCTTAACCGCTGCCCGCTCGGGTGTAAACTCGTGCCCGCATTGCGGACATTTTACAGCTTTACACATTTTTTAACTCCTCCCGTAAATTTCTCTTTATGGTCTGCAAACAATCCTCTCCAGGCTCGCGCATACAGCCTTGTGTATCGCCGAGCACAAAAGAGCAAGGGCAGATGTCGCAATCTTTGCCGCTGCTTGTCATTTCAAAAATTATTTCTGCGACTCTTTGCAATTCTTTTTCGTTCATTCTTGCGCCTCCCTCTGCTGTATTTCTCGCAACCGCTCCCAATAGGAGTAGCCTATATGCGTTTCGTCTTTGCAATCTTGCTTGTTGTCGTATAAATCGCTCATTGCGTAGCTGTCGTACTCTCTCCAACCTTTAACCCTCTTTCGGGTGTCGGCTTGTACTACGCGGTATACGGTTTCGCCCTCGGCGCGGGGTAAAATATCGGTAATTTCTACTTTTTGTATTCTCCCGCTTGAGTCTTGCGCATAGTATTGAAAGCTGTCGAGGGTATTATCTCTCGGAGAGGGTATATAAGCCTCTATGAGCTCTTTTTCTCTGTCTGTCATAGCTTGCCCCTCCTTATTCAAGTCCTGCGGAGGGTTTGTTAATTCCGTTTACGATAACCATATCGTTAAGCTCGAAAAACTGCTCTTTTGTAATAGCCTCCAACTGACGAGCCATTTTAACGGCTCCGTAAGCCTGGTAAGCAAGCGTAAGGCTCTTGCTGTTTAATGCGTACTCAATTTCTTTTTTAAGCTGATTAAAAATACTGTTCATAATAAAATCACTCCGTCTTATATGATATTTTTGTTTTACTGCACCGCTACGGGCTTTCGGTGCCCTCGGCGTTTGATACTGTCTTGTACGGTCTTTTGTGCAATCTCCGCACTATAACCGCTGCGCCCGTTGTTGTCGAGCTTGCCCGTACTGCCTCTCGTCATTTCTCTATAAATGGTCGCAAGATGTACTCCGAGCCTGGAGGCAATTTCTACGAGGCTTGTATTTGCTGCATAAAGAGCCTCAATACTCTTTCTATCCTCAAATGTGAGGTATCGGCAATTCATACGCGCTTAACTCCTTTCTTTTTATCTTTGGAGAGAGCAAGGAGCGGAGGACGCGCCCTCCGCTCCTTATTCCCTTATGCTAAAATCTCACAACGCGCTCGAGTCGCACCTCTGCGGAGCTCTATCCTCGTTATGAGCAAAAGCCATAAAAAAATAAGTGCGTTAGGTCTAAAAAACCTTTCGCACTTATTATAAAACTTTATATCTGAAAAGTCAAGGGGTAAATGCGAAAAAGTGCAAAAAATTTTTTAATTAGCATTTTTAGGCGGATAAAACGCTGTTTATACAAGCCTCGTATATCTCTGCGGAGCTATAATAGTTAAATATCCCTCTCGGGTAGTTATTTATCCATTTTTCGAGCTTGCGAGTGTCTGCGGGAGTAACTTTCTCAAAGCTAATTCCTTTCGGATAGTGTCGGCGTATCATTTTATTTTGATTTTCATTTGAGCCGCGCTCGTATGAGCTGTACGGGTGGCAATAGTATATCTCGGTACGGTTTCCTTTTCGGCGGCAGCTCCGCTCTATGCCGAGGTAGTCGGAAAACTCGGAGCCGTTGTCTATTGTTATAGTTTGAAATACCTTTGAGAAATTCGCGCCGTAGCTACGCTCGATACCGTCGAGGGCTTTTATAACGCTTGCGGCTGTGTGGTCTTTCATTATGCGGATAATTTCGTAGCGGGTGTACCGCTCCGTAAGTACAAGAAAAGTCTTTTTTGTGCCTTTCTTGCCGACTACACAATCCATTTCCCAATGTCCGAAAGAGCAACGCTCCGCAACCTCTGCGGGGCGTTTTTCTATGCTCTTACCCTGCGGGGCTCTGTTCGGCTTTACGCGAGCGTATTTTTGCTTATCCTTATTTTTCTTTACGGGCAAGTCCTTATTTGTTATAGTGAGGAAAATACCGTCCTCGATATATCTATAAAAAGTCGTCTTTGATATGCTCGTATTGAATTGTAAGCCCTTGCGCTTAATTTCGCCCAGGATAGCACCAGGCGCGTATTTTTCTACCGATACTTTGTACTCAAGGTATGTAGCGTACTCGTGGTCGGTACCTATTTTTAAGCCCGCTCCCTTTGCTTTAAGGTTAGAGCGGTATTTTTCCTCGGCAATATCGGGGCTGTAGCGTTCCTCCTCGGTGTAGTCGCTGTTGAGATGGGTATAAACGCCCCGCTTTAGCTCTCTGTATATTGTGCTTATGTGCACGCCGAGCTCCGCCGCCATTTGTGCGGGCTTAACTCCGACTTTCTGCCAAGCCTCTATTTTGAGTCTATCTGTAAAAGTAAGGTGTTTATACTTGCTCATAATAAAATCACTCCGTTTTATTAAAATAAAATAGAGGGAGCCGCAAAGCTCCCTCCTTGATACTACGCCAAAAAGCCCTCAATAGCCTTTTTTATAACTTGCGCCTGCGGCACGCCCTCGGCTGCGCATTTTTCCTTGAAAGCCTCCGCCATTTCTTTAGGGACTCTAACCGCTATTACATCATAAGTTTTTTGATTATATCGAGTTTTAACCTCTGTAGATGTTTTCGTTTTTCTTTTTTCTGCCATAGCCTGCCGCCTCCTTAAAATAATTCGTTAGAAATTACATACTCTCGGAGCTCGTCTATCGTCGCGCAAATATCCTTTGAAACATCAAAGGCAAGCTCGAGCTTTCCGCTGTCGGTCTTTACCGTCCATTTTGTAGCCGACTCCGTTACGGTGTAGGCTTTTTCGCCTTTTACAATAACCATAGCGTCCTCCTATTGATTTTTATATATATTTATGCTATAATAGGACTTACGAGAGGGGCGATTGCTCGCCCTCTCTCTGCCTTGAGCTTATTTGCTCTCGGGTTTAGCCTTGCTCGGCTTTGGCTTTACAAGTGTTATAGTAACTTTGACTCGTTCCACCGTGTCGTTATTCTGTAACGCTTTTGCCAGGTCTTGCAGGGCTTTTTCTATGCCTTGACTTTCCATAGGCTTTTTACCTCCTTTCTGTATATTATTATACCATACTGCTTGCAGTATGTCAATACCTTTTTGAAAAGTTTTTGCACTTTTTCGCGGAAAATATTTACTAATTCATAATTATATGGTATAATTAAGGCACCACACAAAAATTATATAATGGTTACACTATTGAAAGTGCCTCATTTCGTCAAAAAATGTAGGCTCTACTTTTCGCATTTTCGATAGTGTAAAAAGGTTTTTGTGTGGTAGCAAATCGGAGCTTGCGTTTTTTATGCGTGTAGCTACGATATGGGCTACACACATTTTTATTATAGGAGGCTATAACATCTATGAAAAAATTAAAAACCTGGCAATTAGTATTACTTATTATCTTTTATCCCGTAGGGCTTGTATATCTTATTGCATGGCTTTGTAAAAGAAACAAGCAGCAGCCCGCCGCTCCCTCTAAAAAACCGCACGAAAATTACTACGATTTAGTTTTTGTGAATAAAGGCAGTAAAGTATATCATTTCGACCAAATGTGCGCCGAGAGTCGGAATTGCAACTCTATAGAAATGCACGAAAAGGACGCTATAAAAAAAGGTTTGCGCCGTTGTGGACGCTGCTATGGTAACGAAATATAAGCAAAAAAAGGCAGAGGCTATTATAAAGCCCCTGCCTTTAATATTTAGTCGTCCTCGTCGGTGTCCTCTCCCGTGTAGACTTTGGCTCCCGCCTCCTCGAGAGTCTTTGTAAGCTCTGCGAGGTATTGCTCTTGTGCCGCTCGTATCTCGGCTATATTGTTTTGTACGGTATCTCTTAATACATTTGTTGCGCCCGTACCTGGGTGCTGCACTTTCTGCCCGTACATTACATCATTATAGGCGAGTACCTTTGCATTACGCGGCTGTATTTGGTGCGGGTTTACTCCAAACTCTACCCAATGCGGCGAGGCGTGGGAGGGTAGCTTGCCCTTTTTCTTTACCCTCTGCCAGGAATAAAAGCCGACTTGTAATTGAGGCTGCCCCGTAGAGTAGTCTACCATAGCCCAGGTGCCTATATGGTTTTTGAAACGCTTTGAGCGTATAGGTACCGCCGAGCGCAGATATTTACGGACAACTTTTCCCGAGGCTCGCAGAGCTGTTTTTGATAGCCCTACCATAGTTTTTTTAACCTCTTTACTTGTGCTTATAAATGTTACCTCTGTTTTTTTAGCCATAGCAAAACTCCTCTCGAAATGCGAAAAGGCGACGGGCGCAGTTTCCCGCTATCCCGCCGCCCTTTCTTTATGTGAATTTAAGGAGGACTATTCAAGCAGCTCGTTTACGCGCTTTTGTACGGCGGAGTAGTCGTACCCCGCTGCCTCGAGCTTATTTTTTCGAGCTGCGCCGCTGCCCCATTTTCCCGCTATAACCTCGCGGGCGATTTCGTCAACGGTCTTTGCGGGCACGCCTGCCGAAACAGCGGAGCCGCTTTCGGTTGTAATATAGGTGCTGTAGCCCGCTGCCTTGAGTTTCTTTTCCATAGCCTCGGCGTTAGCTTTTACGCTGTACGCGCCTACTTGTACCTTGTAATAGCCGCCGCTCTGTACGATATATGTATCAAAGCCCGCAGTTTTCAGCTTTGCCTCAAGAGTCGCAGCGTTTGCCTTATTGCTAAAGGCTCCCGTTTGCACTCTGTAAAGAGTCTTTGTAGGAGCTGCGGACGGCTGCGCTGCCTGGGTACCCATAGCAGCCGCTACGGCTTTTCTAAACCCGTCCATAGTATAGCCCATTTTTAAGCCGTTCCAAAGGTGTTCACAATCGCCGTGATTGGAGGCGATACCGCGAGCGTGTCCCTCTCTATGGCTAACGATTACACCGTCAGCAAGCGGGTTAAGGTTGTACTGCTTGCAAAGGAAAGCGAAAAGCTCTACCGCTGCGTCGTATGTGCGCTTTGCCGCTGCCTTTGCTGCCGCCATATCGGAGCAAGTAAAGGAGCTGCCGCCCGTGTATTTAATTTGCGCGGGCTCGCACATTTCTACGCCGATATGTGTATTATTTGAGCTGCCGCCTCCGTGCCAGCCTCTAAAGTTCCAGGGCAGGCACTTATAAACTACGCCCGTATTAGCGTCTATAAAAGCGTGTACGCAAGCTCTGTCGTATGTGCTCTTATTCCAATTATTGACGAAAACAAGAGCGGAGGGCTGCGGACAGCCTACGCTATGCAGCATAAGCCCTTTTACGGTAATTGTGCGCCCCTGCTTATAGCAAGGGTTATTTGTGCATAGAGTTTCTTTAATCTGCATAATTTACTCCTCCGTATACTGAATGTCGCCCGCTTTAAGCTCTCCTAAATACTTGTCCGCCTGGATAGCCTCGGGGGTAAAGCTGTTGTTTTTCCACCAAGTCCACAAAGCGGCGGCTGTCGTCGCAATAGTGGAAATAATGTTGTAAATTTCCTCCTCTGCAAAGGGCAGAGGGTTAATGCCTAAAACGACTAAAATTTGATTGATAAGAGCGACAGCGAGTATAATCGTCCTTGCTATCGTTTCTTTGCTAACATTTTTCATAGTTTCAGCTCCTTAATAGTTGTTATTGATGTTCTCGAAAGTTTCTTTATCGGGCGTTACCCCGTACTGCTGCATAAGTTTAATTTTGTTCTCCGCTTTCGCTTTTGAATAATAAAAACCGAGGGCGGTTGCTGCCGCTCCCGCCGTCGAGGGTATAACATAAGCGAGCGGCGATAAGTCGCCCGTTTTATAAATCATATACAGCGCAAAGGCTGTAACGGCAATATCAACCAAAATAACGCCGATACAAATAACCTTTGAAAATTCTATTTTCTTTTTGCCTGCCATAGCTACGCCTCCTCGGGTTTGTGCTCGGGTAGCTCCATAGTTTCCTCATATAACCCCGTAGCAACATCATTACCGCCCAGGGTGTGGTAGCTGTCGTATGCTCTCTTTAACGCCTCTTTTGCGTATATAGGGCAATACTTTTTCTCCTCCCATTTTTCATACTGTCGGATAATTTCGGCGCGGAGGAGGCATTGCAAGCCTAACTCTACCGCGTCTTGTTTCTTTTTGCCGAGTTTGAGTTTGGAAACAACAACCCCGCCAAGAGAAACAGCCCCGCCGCATAAAAAAGGAATGAGCCATTTTATAAAGGTTTCTAAATACATAGCGTTACTCCTTAATTGTATTCTTTGCCGATTGTTTCGAGCTCGGCGGCGGCTGTGCTGCGCATTTGCTGCAATTCCTCGTCGGTACTGTATGCGATTTTAGCCTGCTCGATAATTTCCGCCTGCTTTTGGATAATATCAGCCTGCAAGCGAGTTACTGTGCAGAGCCTCTCTATAACCTCAAGTAAGCTCATTTTCGGAGCCCTCCTCGCTATCGGGAGGCTTTGGAAATTCTACATTAAAGGGAAAGCCTGCTTGTGTAGGTAAGTCCCTTAATGCCTGGCGATATGCAGCCCAGGCTCCCTTAATGATTTTAGAAAGTGAGGCAATAAACTTTGTAGCCGTAGAGAGGTCGAGCGCGAGTCTGTCAAGCGACATCTGCGCGTCGCTGTCAGCGAGCAGCTTATTTCGGAGCTTGCGGGCGTATGCCGCTGCGTCCTCCTCGTTTTTCTCCTCGCAGGCGGCAGCGTATGCAGCCCTCAAGGTTTCCTCGAGTTCCGCTTTTGTTGCGGCTGTCATTGCCTCAACCTGGGCGAGTCGTTTGTGGTAATTGTTTTTCACGGTTAGAGCCCTCCAATTCCTTATAGAATTTAATCATTTTGCGCCGCTCGTGGTATGTATTCCCGCGAGCTGCATTTGCAAGCCAAGAAACGAGCGACTCGTGCGTAGTGCCTGGCACATAGTCGCCGCTTTGCTCTTTGGCATATAGCTTTTTGAGCTTTCGGCGTTGCTTTCCTTGTTTCTTTTTATCCATTTTGCGTATAATTGCTCCCGAGTCGGTAACAATAAAACGCCATTGCAGCAGCTTTACGCCCTGGCGGAGAGGATAAAGCGAGGTTTTGCCGTTGAGCTGTAGCCCGATAGCGTTTAACTGCTTTTCTATCTCTGCGCGGCATTGCTGCAAAAATTCTTTGTCCTGGTGGACTAACACAAAGTCGTCCATATACCGTATATAATGCTTTACTCGGAGCCGCTCTTTTATAAAGTGGTCGAGGTCGTCGAGTACAGCAAGAGCTACGAGCTGCGATACCTGGGAGCCGAGCCCGATACCCGTATCGCCGCCGAAAGAGTCTACAATTTCGCAGGCTCGAGCCGCTATTTGCGCGTCGGTAACGCGCTTACATATTGCAGCCTTTGCTATATCGTGGCGTATACTCGGGAAATAGTGGTGTATATCACATTTAAGCACCCACCCGTCGCAGCCGTGAGCTTTATAATAACGGCGTAGATGTGCCGTCATACGGTTTAATGTATAATCGACTCCGCGCCCGCGCAGGCAGGCGCAATTATCGGTTATAAAAGACTTTGTTATCTGCTCGTAGAGTCCGTTATCGCATAGCGAGCGTTGAAATTGTCGGTCTTTTAAGCGAGTTGCTACAATTTCCCGTCGTTTCGGCTCGTATATGGTAAAGTGTTGGTACCTATCTATGCTATATTTGCCGTTTAAGAGGCTTTCTCTCAAGCGGTAAGTATTCTTTAAGGCGTTGCCCTCATAGCCTACGGTACTATCTTTCCAACGGATATTACGGCAGCTTTGTTTTAACCCCTTGTAGAGGTTGTCAAAAGATATAACTTGATTATAAGACATATTAAAAAGGCGGACGCATAAAAAGGACTACCCCGTAAGGTACCTTTGTCGCCCGCAATATTCCCTCCTTTTCGGAGGTAGGACGGTCGCTCCTTGTGTGAGCTGCGCTGCTTTGGTCTTTCGACTACTTGAAAACGGGCTTTTCTCACAATCGGGGGCGACTCCGTTAGCATTGTTCGCGTTGTTGTTGTTCAACGCTCCCGAGGTATTCACATTGCGCTCGTTGTTCGCGTTCCCAGGGTTAGGGGAACGGAGCCAACAGTTACGCGCCGAGCCAAAAAATAGCAACCGCCCTACAATTCTTTGTATTTTTCCTTGTCGGACTTTATCCAGGCTTTTAATAGGTCGTCTGTCTTGAGTATTAACCCCGTCCAAAACTCTACTTTATCGCCCGAAATATAGCCCGCTCCGTATGCGTCGTCGATAAGGTCTAATAGAGCGTCAAGGTGCGCGTGCGCTTTGACTTGCTCCATACGGCGGTAGTTGTATTCCTCGGCATTTGTTACATATACCGAGTTTGCATGCCGTATACAAATACAAGCCTCGCGTACCTCCGCAGCTATCGGAGCTGCATACAGCCAACGGGTGCTCTTTGGAAAGTGTTTCTCGTTCTTTAATTGGCTTAAAGAATAAGTTTTGAGCTCCCGCGCTTTATTTAATACTTGCAGCTTTCCCTCGCCTCTGTCGCCTTTTCTAACGCTCATATTAAAACCTCCTTTTAACCGCCTCTACCGAGGCGGATTGTCGATTATGCGATTATACAAGCGGGGGCGACTCCGTTAGCATTGTACGCGTTGCTGAGGTACAACGCTCCCGAGGTACCCACACCGCGCTCGCAGTACGCGCCCCCAGGGTAAGGGGAACGGAGCCAACAGTAACGCGCCGAGCCCGCCGCGTCGTATTTGATACGCTCGGTATCAGTAAAGCCCTCGTAAAACTCCAACAGCTCGCCGTCTTTATAGGAGGAGCTGTCCCAGGTGCCGTATATTTCGGGACGGGAAAGCAAGAAAAATTTGTCCTTTAATGTGTATACCTGGTTTATAGCAAACTCTGTACCGTCGAGGCTGTTTACCTCGAAAATAGAGCTTGTACGGCAGGGAATAGCCGCAGGCTGCACTACCGCCAAAAAGTCGGCAGGCAAACCGAGCATAAAACCGCTATAGCTTGTATTCCAAGAGGGCGGACGGTCAAAAACATTTGTAGGAGCCCATACGCCGCCCGCTGCTGCGTCGCTGTTAAGCCATTGACGAGCTGCGCTCTGTGCGTAGTTGTTCGAGCCGTAGCGTATGCGGTGCGTGTGGTTAAGGTTTTCCACCGTTCCGTCAGCTACGCCGAGGCTTGTACCGTCTGCGGACTCTGTTACCGCTACGCTCTCAATAGCCGCCGTAGCTGCATTGCTTGCGTATGTACTGATTTTTGTATCGGTACTTTGTTTTTGGTAAGCCCAGGGGAACATAATTACGCCGCCTGCGGGTACGGGTTTTGTAAGTGTAAACGAAAGCGTTTTGCCGCCGCCGTATGTAGCGTCATAGCCTGCAAGCAGGGTAAAATTATAAGTGCCTGCGGGTAATTCCTCGGCAGCATAATAAAGAGCCTCCGTAGCGTCAAAAACAAAGCTACGATACGCGCCGCTTGCAAGGCTATATACATACTTTGTTTCGAGCGTCATTGTATGAGTGAGCTTTTTATTTGCTGCGATATGGTTGTCGTGTCCTCTTACAACCCAGGTAATAACCGCTCCCGTAACGGAGTCCTCCGTAGTAAACTCATAACCAACGGGAAAGAGTGTAGCTCCAAGCCCGAGGCGTACAGCGTTTTTAACATCTTCCCAGGTCTTAATAGCCGTAAGAGTGTCAATATGTACGCTTGTTTGCACGCCCTCTCTGTCTGTTACGGTAATAGTAGCTCCCGTAGCCGTCTGCTCGGCGGAAATATTAACATTTTCCGCGTCCGCTGTGGCTTTGGCTGCTGCTGCGGCTGCGTCGTTTGCAGCTCCCGCCGCATTGTTTGCGCTTTCTACTGCTGCGGCTGCGTCAGTTAATGCCTTTTCGCCGTCCTCTACAGCCTGCTCGGCTGCTTTGGCTGCGCCGTCAATCTTTCCGAAAGCGTCTATAAGAGCGTTAAACTCGTCGGCGGAGGTAGGAGCGTCCTTATCAAAGGCTGCGCGCTCAACATCTATATAAAATGTCTGCGAGCTCAAGAGCTCCTCTCCCTTATAAAGTCCGATTTCAGCAACGGCTACACCAGGAGCCGCGAGCGCCTGCGCTGTGAGTTCCGCAATTATAACGCCGTTTTCGATTTTTGCGTCGTTAAATACCGTATGCCCGTCCGATTTCGTGAGCTGTAAGCGAGGAGTAATACCCTCCTCGAGTGCGTAGCTCTGTCCGCTATTAAGCGGCGTAATTTCAAGAAAACGGGTTTTATTATCGTTCTGCTTTGCAAAAACGGTAATAGGTATTGTATCGCGTCCAAAATCGAGGTTTATTTTTTGCTTAATCTCCATTTGAAAGCCTCCTCAAATTTTATTCGGTAGCCTCGTAGCCCGCTACGATATTTTCCTTTTCCTCGAGTTCTGCCTCGAGCTTAACTTTTTCAGCCTGGAGGCTTTCGAGGTCGGTACCCTCTGTTGCATTATCAATCTGCTTGCAAAGGTTTTCGTAACGACGCTGCACGCTTGCAAGAGCGTAAAGGTCGTCCGACTTTTCATAGGTAACGCGCTGTACCTCAACGCGCTTTCCGTTTTCGTATTTTGTGCTTGTAATTTCGGTTGTCATAGGTCTACATCTCCTTTATAAAAATTATTCAAAGGTAATAAAGCCCTCAAGGGCTCCTATGGTTTCGGGAGCTATGAGCTGCTCTCCGATTTCCTCGGCAGAGATAGTAATATACGGTATTTCTATCTGCGCGTCGGTTTCTCCGAGGTCGGCGAGGCGTTTGTGGTATTCGTCCCTTGCTTTTATGTCGGCAAAGGTAATACGCCCGTCGCTCGATACTTTGGGATTGCCTTTCTCGTCCTTTGCGGCAAGCTCTTTTATGAGCTTTGCCTCCTCCTGGGCGAAAAACTGATACTCCGCCTCGAGAGTTTTATACATCTTGTGTATATCTCGGGCGGTTGTGTATGGCAAGCGTAATTTTTTAAGCTCGCCAAGCGCGGGGGCTGCTTTAATTATTTGTGAGTAGTTCATTTTGCACACTCCTTTATGGTATGGCGTTAAGTTCGTCCCTTAACAAATTTAAGCCCGCTGCCGTTACGGTGTCGCCGCTGCTTACCGTAGAGAGGTAGGAGCCGTAGCCGCTTATGCCTTTTATAGCATTTACAGCTTGATTATACATTGCGGCGGTAAAGTCGTTCCCTTTATAAGCATAGGTAAAGCTGTAGCTGCTCAAGCCCTTATACTCTCTAAAGGCGTTTATACGCGCCGTTAATGCGTTCCACTCGGCAGCAGTAAGGTTAAAGCTGCCGCCTTTTGTCTTTGTGTAAGTCCAGGAAAAATTACTCGGTCTTACCGCTGCTGCCTCGGGAGGCTCGATATATAGGTCGATAGCTCCCGTACTGTTGCCGCTGTATTGGCGTACCCAAATATAATAAATGGTGCCTGCGGTAACATTGTAAGATATTGCAAAGTTATTTCCGCTGCTCGAGTCGTCGTCCGACGCAATATAAGAGGACGGCTCCCCGTTTGTGGAGTCAAGCGAGCTTGATGTGCTTAAATAGCCGTAAGTGTCCTCGCTGCTCGAGGTATAGAAAGTCGCCTCGCCGCTATTTTCAAAGCTAACCGAGTATCTCTTGAGTTGTTTTGTGCTTAACGAAAAGCTCGCGCTCGTTTCCTCGCTGATTGTGCCGAGTGCTCCCGACGATACCGTCCAAGATTGCCCTGGAGGCTCTATATATAGAGTGGTGCTGCCCGTAGTCGTGCCCGAGTAACCCCTAACCCATATATAATAATTTGTCCCTGCGGTAACATTGTAAGATATAAAAAAGTTGGGTGCGCCGTTTGTGTCGTCGTCCTCTTTGAGAGGAGAGGTCGGCGCGCCGTCCTCGCTATCCCACCCCGTAGAGGTACTCAAAAAGCCGTAAGTATCTGCGCTTGTGCCCTCGGTGTAAAATTTTGCTGTACCGCTATTCGCAAAAGATACTCTATATCTGTATAGCGTATACGAGCTTAACGATATTGAGATACTTTTAAGAGCCGAGATTGAGCCAATAGTAGAGCTGCTTAACTCCCAAGAGTCAGAGGGCGGCTCCACATATTCCTCCTCGCCCTCGGCGCGGATATATATGTCCTGGGTGCCCGAGTAGGTAAACGGGTTTGAGTAACTGTATTGTACTGTGCCCGAGGTACTGCCTAATCGGTATACCCACCTTGTAAAATTACACCCGCTCGCAGGGTTTGCGGTAAATCTCATACTATAGCTAAACCCGCTTAATGTCAGCGTGTCGCCATAATATACGGTGTAGCTCTGTCCTATTGTGTTGGCGTAAATACTCGTTGAGGCGATAGTGCTGTCGTTTCCGTAACAAGTAAACGCATAAGCCATATAACCACCACCTTACCCGAAAACAGCAACGGAGGAGCCGCTGCCTGCGTGGTCTAATACCCAATCTTGAGTAGCGAGTAAATAGCCGTTTGCGTATATCATAGGCTCGTCATATCCCGAGTCGTTACCTAAACCCGTAAACCTTACAGAGGAGCCGCTAAAGTATAGTCCCGTAGGCGACAAGCTGCCTAAATGGTCGCCAATAGTTCCCATACTTGCGCCGCTGTTAAAGATTATAGATTTTGTACCGCTTGCGGAGCTCGAGCCTATATACAGATTTCCCGCTACTTGTGCAATATTTGTACTTATGCGGTCTGCGCTGATAGTTCCCGTAGTGATGTTTGCGCCGTTAATTGTCGTATAACCCTCTGTTTCGAGGTCGTCAAAAGTAACAACGCCCGAAAAGCTAACAGATACGGAGTCAACATTTACTCCGTTATGCCTTATACGAATTGTACTGCTCGTACTGCCGTTTGTGGCGGAGAGAGTAATACCGTCGTATATAGCGTCGCCTGCCGCCTCGTAAGCCTCGTCGTAAACCTCCGAGCTTTTAGCGTAGGCTGTAAGGTCTATTTTGCCCGCGCTGATTGATACGGAGCTCGTGTCGCCGTTAATTGCCGCAATAATGCTCGCGCTGTCAATTACATTTCCGCCGCTTGTAGATGTTACTACGAGGGAGATTTTGTCCGCGAGCTGCGTAATTTCGGAGGACATTTCCGTTTTTGTCGGGTATGAGGTCAACTTGCCGTCCGTATACTCATTTGCGCCGCTTTCGGCGTTAGCCGCCAGGGTTTCCGCATAGGTGCGGGCAGCCGTAACGGTTAAGCTGATAGCGTCGGCTGATTGTTTAATCGCGGAGGACATTTCCTCCGTTGTCGCATAGTCGGCGAGCTTAATATTTATAGAGCTTAAAAGCTCCTGGTCGGCAACCTTGAAAGCCTGGGTTACAGAGCTTTCTACATTGCCTATAGCGTCCGTTACCTCTTGCTTGTACTTTGTGGAGATAGCCGAGGCTTGCACGCTGTCAGCGCGTAATAAAACGCCGTTGAGGGTGCCTGCCGTGATAAAGTCGGCTACGATTGCGCCGTCCATTGTCATAGCGAGGGCAAACTCGCCATTATAACCCGTAGAGGAGTACCCAAGCCCGCCGCTATTCCACCGCCATACTTTTACAGCCTCCTCGATAGAGGGAGCGTCAAGTATGAGTATTTCTTGCGGCTTTTCCGCAGGGTTTAATACCACATATCCGCCCGAGTGTCCCGTAATAAGGTTTGTAGCGTTCAAAATAGCCTTTTTGAGTTCCTCGGAGGCTTTGGCTTGCCCTTTCCTTATAGAGTCCTTTATTTGCTCTATGGCGTTATTTTGAGCGTTTATAGTGTCTGCAAGAGTGCTCTTTGCGTCGCCGAGCTCTACGCTTTCGTATTTCTCCGCCAGGGAGTCGTAAACGGTCTTAATAACCTTTGCAGAGGCTTTTACGCCGAGCTGCGAAAAGTGTACCGTTACCGTGTCGCAGAGCTTAACCCTCTCAAGCGGTGCTATGTTTTTATATTCCTCTGTTTGCCATAACTGAATAAAAGAAACGGTTATGCTTACCTTTGGCGCGCCGAGTCCCGCTCCCGCTGCGTATGCGGTTGCTTTTTCTCTCAAAGCTGCCTCGGTAATTTTCTCGTCCTCTCCAAACTCTGCGGAAAAGTCCATAATATAGGCTTTATTGTGTCCGATATTCTCGGCTTTTTGGAGTGGCAGCACCTTTTCCGAAAGGAAAACATATACCTCTTGCTTTTCTTCGTCGTCCTCGCCGTCCTCCTGGTATACAGCATAAGGCATTAAATGCGTATAGCAATCGGCTATATTAGCCTCTTGCTTGAGGTCTTTAAGGTTTTTTCCGTATTCAATGAGTACGCCGTTATCCGCTCCGCGCTGCTCGTGTAGCTTTATAACGAAATTGTCAAACTCATACTCTCCGCCCCATACATCAAGGACGGAGCCCTCTTGTCCGCCCAGGATAGCGCGGACAGAGCAGGGAGTAGGAATACTCGTACTGTTGAGCGTTGAAATATCACTTATAACACTAAACGGGCAAGGCAAGCCCGCCTCCTCGATAGCGCGGTTAATTGCCATTTGCGGCGTTGCGCTTTTAATCGAAAAACCGAGAGTCGGTATGCCGTTTAAGTCGTAGCTGATGTGCTCCGCAGAATATGTAACGAGCCCCTTTAACGGCTTGCTCGACTTATATACGCGGAATAGCTGCGGCTCGCTCGTTTCGTTGGCTTTAGCCTTAATAATGCAGCCCTCGGTAATTTTGTCGTACCATTGCCCCGTAATAGGGTACTGCAACGAAAGCTCGTAGCTCCCGTTGCGCTCCTCTGTTACCGTAGCTTTTGCGGTATCTCTTAAAAAGCCGATACCATTGTACAAAAAGTCGGTTTCATTTTTTGCATACAAAATAGGTATCATAAGCAGCACCACCTCGGCACGATTTCGAGCTGCTCAACATTACCAACCCAGGAAATAACATTGCTGCCAGGTAACAAGGTAGGAAAGCTCACTCCCGTCATTTTGTTATTTTGCGGCTGTGCGCCTTTGTAGGCGTTCATAATGTCGGAGTCTATCTCGATATACTCGTCTATATCCGAAAAGGTAAACGAGTCATTATTTACGGTTAATGTAATATCCCCGCTGCCGACAATTTTAATATACGGAGCAGAGGGGTAATACTCTGCATTATAAAGGTTGCCCGCTGCCGTGAATACAACGGGCTTTTGCCCCTCGAAAGAATACTTAAAAGGCTTGCAATTAAAAGACAAAGACAAAGAGCCCAAGTCGCGGAGCTCTTGCTCTATGTCTACCTCGTCGGAGTAGGAGCCCAGGCGGAAATATTTTCCGTCGTAGCTGTCCCACAAAGGGAAATAGCCCTGCTCCGCCAGGAGCCAACCTTTTATTTTGTGCGCAAGCTCTACAAACTCAAAGGCAGTATTATTAAGCAAATTGCACTTATACGGGACGGAGATATTTTTATAGCGTCCGTTGTCCGTAATAAGGTCGCCGCTGCGCCCTGGTACGCTTGTATAGCTTACATCACGAGAGGCTCCCTTGTAGGAGCCTTTCTCGGTTATAAGTAAGCCAAACTCAAGGGAGCTGCGGTCTTTGAATATAAAAAACGGTAATTTTTCCATTATGCAAATACAACTCCTTTTCGTTTGATTTTTTCTGCTATGAGCTGTAATAAGAGGTCTACAAAACTATCTATGTCGCCCTTGTCGTCGGTGTTGAGGTTTTCAATATAGACAGCTTTTTCTCCGAGCTCGATTTTTACAACAAAGCGTCCCTCTCCGTTGTTTTCTGCTGCCGCAGACAAAGCGGAGGAGTATTCCTTGTTTTCGCTTGCCGTCAAGACGCGCTCGCCTTTATGCAGCAGCGCGGGGTATTCGTCGTAAGGTACATACTCCATACCAATACGGAGGCGGGAGAGAGTCTTAATATTAAGTCCTTTGCCGCCTACGCCTGGTACCCAATCGGGTATTTTGATTTTGTTAAGTCCTTTTATAAAGACATTTATACCGTCAATTATCCAATTTATAGGCACCTTAAAGGCGTTTTTAATACCCTCAAATATACTGCCGAAAATCTTTACTACAGCGTCCCAGGCTCCGCGCCAATTTCCCGTAAAGACATTTTTTACAAAGTCTATAATACCGCTGAAAGCGTCTTTTACATTGCCTACTACTGCGCCGATACTCTCGAAAGCTCCCTTAAATACGCCGCTTAATACCTCTGCTACGAGCGAGAGAGCCGCTTTTAACGGTGTTAATATAGTGTTTATTAACCCCGTAAATAAGCTAATAAGAGGCGGCAAAATAAGGTTAAGCAAGTCGAGCAACGGCTGCAATAATGTAAATAGCAGCTCGAGTATAGGCTGCAATATCGGCATAAAGAGCTCAAGCAAACTAATTATTACGGGTAATACCGCCTCGAGCAGGCTTGTAAATATCGGCATAAGCTGATTAAGCAACTGCGTTAAAATTGGCAGTATCATTTCTATAATTTGCAAAATAGGCGGCAAGAGCGTTTCTATTAACTGAATAATTACGGGCAAAACAGCCTCTATAAGCTGTACCAGGATAGGCAGCACCGTATTTATAAGGTCAATCAAAACGGGCAAAATAGCGTCTATAATTTGCAAAACAAACGGTAATAACATCTGCACAAGCTGCAATACAACGGGTAATATTGCCTGCACGATTTGCAATAGCGGAGGCAATAACGCTTGTAAGAGCTGAATAATTATAGGCAGTACGGTATCGAGTATTTGAGTTATAAGCGGCATAAGCCCCTCTATCAAAGAAACAACAATAGGCAGCACTTGCTCTATAATTTGAATTAAAAACGGTAGGAGCTGCTGTATCAAGCTCACAATAACGGGTAGTATTGCCGATATAATAGACTCAAGTGGCGGCAGTAAAGCCGATACCAAGTCCATTAGTACGGGGAAAAGCGTTTCTACGAGTGAAAACAGCGGAGGTAAGAGCTGCTCAAACAAGCTCGTTATAACGGGTATAAACTTGTCAAAAAGAGCTTGTATTTTCGGCAGGCTGCTTATAATCATATCCGCTATTTTTTGGATAAGCGGTATAGCAGCTATGCCTATTCTGTTCATAAGTCCGCCGAAAGCGTCCTTAATATTGGCGATTGTATCGCCGAGCACTACGCCCGCCTTTACTGCGTCCTCCGACATTACTATACCGAGGTCGTCAGCCTCTTTTTTTAGAGCCGCCATACCCTCGGAGCCTGCGTTTAACAGCGGCAGCATTTCGGTATAGCTTTTTCCGAGCAAGTCGTTACCCAAAGCGTTACGCTCCGCGCCGTCCTCCATATCCGCAAGAGCTGCGGTAATTGCGTTAAATTTCTCCTCGGTTGACATTGTGTTAAGCTCGTCAAGCGAGAGTCCTAAACGCTGTAGGGAGGTCGCCGCTGTTTTCGAGCCGTTGTTTGCGTCGTCTACAACATCAGACATTTTTTTAATGCCGTTTTTGAAAGAGTCTACGCTAACTCCGCTTTGGTCGGCGGCGTGTTTCCACCTTTGGAGCTCCTCTCGGTTTATGCCCGTTCTTTCGGATAGCTTGTCGATATAGTCCGCCTGCTCTGCGGTTTTCATTGCCATACCGTAAGCAGCAGTACCAACAGCAGCCGCTCCCGTTACTACAGCCGTACCCATTGCTACGGCTCCTTTTGCGATAGAGGAGAAAGCCGAGCCTACCTTTGAGCCGCTTTTTTCCGCTTTTTCGGTTGTGTTATCTATGCTTTTATCCGCTTCGGCATTATCAATAAAAATAGTGCCGAAAAGGGAAAATATACTCGCCATAGGTTAGCCTCCTCTCTTTTTATCAGCCTCGACAAATGGCATAAGCTCCGCCATAATGTCCTCGGCTGTTCTTT
>JAEIGA010003860.1_pt1 | contig 23299 bp, 17 predicted proteins | sample 9270691 | NCBI WGS metagenome assembly JAEIGA01 (sample SAMN17057246, study PRJNA624740) | gut metagenome | biome: biome; isolation source: fecal sample | host: Bos grunniens | place: China: Xizang | collected 2019 | reverse complement strand
TTTCTTAACTTCATAGGTGTCGCTAGTAGCAGTAGGAGTAACTGTTACCTTGGTGCCACTAACCGTTGCTTCTGCACCGATAGACTTTTGCAAATCTGCAGGATAAGTGTTTTTGTAGGTATCACAAATAAACTCAATTTGTGCGATGTTACCCAAAGAGCACTTAACAGTGATTGCTGAACTTGCATACAAACGAATTGGCGCATAGAGAGCTACATTTGTAGAAGATGCAGCCTTGTCATTTGTAAAGACAATACCATTTTCTTCCCACACTTGTTGAGAAGTGGAATTTGAGGTACATTTGGCTTTGTCGTCAAATGTTAAAGTCGCTGCAGTTTGTGCAAAACCTACCATGCTAAAAAGCATTGCAGCGAGAATAGTAAATAATTTCTTCATAATAAGAATTTGTTAATTAAAGATTGGTTTTTTAAAAATATATTAGTAAACTAATAGTATTCTCCATTTTCGGGCACAAAGGTACAACTTTTTTTTGACACTCACAAATAAAAATTCATTTTTTAGTGATTGTAAGCAAAAAAGAGCGCTGCGCTGTTAGATGTTAGAATAGTAAAGTCCTTTAGGGATCTAAGGATTTTAAGGACTTTAAGGATTTTATATTCCTATCTTGTTGTTGGCTTAATAACATACGAATCACATATGAATAACATATGAATATCCTATGTTTTACCGCTGCAAATGCGCTGCAGAAGTAGTGCAACTATTAGATTTTTTTGCCGTGAGCGGCACGGGAGAGCTGGGCTGAATTGAATATATTCTGCCAGATGATGTATGCTGCAGCTCCGAGTGCCGAAAGAGGATTGAGATATGTCTGCGCCATCCACACCCCTAAGGTAGTGTTTTTTTGTCCAAAGGCCTGTCCTGCCGTAATGCTGCTGACGGTATTCATATCGCGTGGAGTATTGGGATTGATAAGCACTTCGTTGTACTCCTTGCCAATACTATGCGCCGGCAGACGCCACCCAATGTACTTCCCTACGATAAACTGAATAAGACAAGCGAAGAAAGAGCCTACTACAAGCCATATTATGGTGGAAAATTGTATTGAAGCCCTGTCTGTGATAATACTATTGGTTAGCTGCGCCATGAGAAAAACAATCGTTCCCACCCATAAATAGAAGGGCATGGGCGCAAGCGCTTGGGGCAGTTCTAAAGAAGAAACGCGATGAGAAGGGTGGTGCTTCTGCTTATTACGCTGATAGTAATTATACGCCAACCTAAGTAGCCACGCCGCCACGAAAGGACCTAACAGAAGCGGCGATATGCGTCTGAGTATCAACAAGAAAGCAGAGAGAAAAGTCATATCTGCAAGAGGATAGATAAGGGGGAAGAAGACTGGTACTACTAAGGCCGTTGCAAAATTACTAAGGAGAGTGAAAGTGGTGAGGTTTTGTATTGAGCCGCCCAGTTTGCCTGCTATGATAGGCGCTGCTGTAGCTGTGGGCATGATGAAACACATCATAAGTCCCTGCGCGACAATCGTATCATTAGTCACCCAAAGCAATCCGTAATAAGCAGCAAAACCAAAAACGAGTTGCACCACTAAGACAAGCCAATGCCACGCGCGGAGGCGCAAGTCTTTCGGATCTATCTTGCAGAAAGTGAAGAAGAGCATTAGAAAAATGAGCGTAGGCAGAAGTGGACTGCCATAATGGAGCCATTTGTAGCCCAAAACGCCTATAATCATTGAGAGCCAGAGTGCGTTGGAATAAAACCATTTACCAAGTACCATTTACGATGTACGATTTACGATTTATTATTTCCCCATTTAGTTACAATTTCGTCCATGATGGAGAAGACTTCTTCTTTGGTATCTGCGCGGAGGAGGGCGATGCGTGTTTGCTTGAAATCTGCAAGCCCTTTGAAGATTGGCGAAGCCGCAAAATGTCTGCGTGAATGAACAATGCCTTTGCGCTCGTCATTACCACACCACTCTATTGCCCTATTGACATGTTCCTTGAGTACTTCTACACATGCATCCATAGCGCCTGTAGGCGAGGGGATGGGTGGCATATCTGGGAATAAGTGGTTCTTCATATCCGCGAAGATCCACGGGCATCCAAAAGTAGCTCTTCCGACCATGATAGCATCCACTCCGTATCGGTCAAAGCACTCTTTTGCCCGTTCGGGAGTTGTGACATCTCCATTACCTATGATAGGGATACGCATTCTGGGATTATTCTTGACTTGCCCGATGAGTGTCCAGTCGGCCTCTCCTCTATACATTTGCGCGCGTGTTCGCCCATGAATAGCCAATTCGGCTATACCACAATCCTGTAATGCCTCTGCAAGGTCCACAATAAAGGGAACTTGTCCCGCTGTGGGAACGAGATGGCTATCATCCCATCCGAGCCTGGTTTTGGCAGTAACCGGTGTATGCACGGCCTCGACAACAGCTTTTGCTATTGCAAGCATTTTGGGAACATCGCGTAGTAGTCCCGCTCCTGCCCCTTTGCCTGCTACTTTCTTCACCGGACAACCAAAATTGATATCAATAAAGTCGGGTTTTACTTGTTCCACTATGCGCGCCGCATCTGCCATGGCCTCTGGTTCACGGCCGTATATTTGTATGGCGACGGGTCGTTCTGCATCGTTAATAGTGAGTTTACGCATAGTAGAAGCCACATCGCGTACGAGCGCGTCAGCATTGACGAACTCTGTATAGACGCGGTCGGCGCCATAGCGTTTGCATAAATGACGGAAGGCCGGATCGGTGACATCCTCCATCGGCGCTAAATATAATTGGTGCTTTGCCAAAATTACGATTTTTTATTGAGTGTTGGATAGGAAATACGATGATGATTCATAGCCGTTATTCGCATTTTGAACACCCGGCGTATATCTTCTACATCCTTGAAAGAAAGCGGTGTTTCAGCGAACTGCCCATCAGCTATCTGGGCATCTATCATCTGGTCAACCACCTCTGCCACAGACTGCTCTGAGAAATCAGTCAGGCTACGCGAGCGTGCTTCGATAGCATCAGCCATCATAAGTATAGCCGCTTCCTTGGTGGTAGGCTTAGGTCCTGGATATTGGAATAGCGCGGCATCCACTTTCTCATCCGGATGCGCATTACAATAGGTATTATAGAAATACCGCACCAGCGAAGTGCCGTGATGGGTAGTGATAAAATTGATAATCACTTCTGGCAATCGATATCTGCGTGCTATTTTCTCCCCTTCTTCTACATGCGCGATAATTACTTTCGCTGCATCTCTCGGGTCCATATCCAGCAAGGGGTTTTCCGCTCCCTGTTGATTCTCAGTATAGCAGAAGGGGTTTGTTATCTTGCCTATATCATGATATAGTGCTCCTGTTCGCACAAGCAAGGCATTAGCTCCAATCGTTTTCGCCGCTTCTGTAGCCAGATTGCTGACCTGCATAGAGTGCTGAAAAGTCCCTGGTGCACACTCCGCTAACTTATGCAAGAGTTCAGAATTGATATCCGTCAACTCTACCAGCGTGATAGACGAGATGAAATGGAAGACTTTTTCAAAAGCATAAATCAATCCATAACAACCGATCGTCAGGAGTGCACAAATAAAGAAATGCAAGTACACCCACGGATCAATAGTGTACCATGCACCTGTTTGCGCAAAGATGATAGCCGTATAAGAAATGACTTGCGCAAGGAAAATCCATGCAGAGGTCTGCACGAGTTGTGCCCTTCGCGTCATATCATTGAGCGATGAGACCGCTACCATTCCCACCACTATCTGCACAAAGAAGAACTCTACCGGCGCCGGTACTACCACCGAGACGCATAGTATCGTAGCAAAATGCAAGAAGAGTGCTGTTCTTGAATCAAAGAAGACCCGCGTCAGAATAGGCACCCAAGCAAAAGGAATAAGATACACAGATATATCAAAGCGCAAGACCAAACATGCTAATCCTGTCACTATCAGCATGATAATGTTGAAGAAAAGCACCATTGACATATTAGATAGGTAGTGTATTCTGAATACATAGAGGTAAATCACGAATAGACCTAAGAACAACGCCACCAATATCGCCTCTCCCAAGATAGAGAGCGCACGCTGCCTATTGCCAATCTGGTCATTCTCATATGCTCGCGCTAAAGACTGTAAGATTTGGTATGTGCGGTCAGTGACTATCTCGCCATGATCGATGATGCGTTCCCCTTTTTGTACCATTCCTTGGGTAGGCGAGAGAGTGGTAAGCAGTTTCTCGCGCATAGATAGTGTGAGCGCAGTATCCAGTTTCAAGTTCTGCACACATTCATATCCAAAATGCTCATATGCCGATTTAGGTGTATAAAGGTCAGACAGGAGGTATATGCGGGATATATTATTTTGCATGAGCGAAATACTATTATAGCCCTGCTCCGTCATCCAATCCATATCCTGATGGGAGACTACAAGCACTTGCTTCTGCACGCGCGGGATGTATCTATAATAAGGAGTGAATGTAGAGAGCAACTGCTTCTGCTCGTCTGCAATCTGGCGGTCTGTTTTATAGATAGGAAAATCAAAATCAGCCGTAAGCGCATTGTGCCCCCACGGTTTTCCTACCTCATAATGGTAACGAAATGAGTTCGTATATCGCGGATACATGAGCACTATCAAAGCCGCTACTATCACAAACATTCCTATTCGGAAAATATACGATGGAATCGAAGGGAGTTTCATATTTATGATTTTAGATTTTAGATTGCAAATTTTAGATTTTATTTATTTCTTTTTTGCGCAAAAAAGCGTTGCATCAGTTCGCGGCACTCTTTCTCCAAGACACCTGTTGTGACTTGTGCTTTCGGGTGCAGCGCCCTTGGTGCCCACAAGGTATATCCTCTTTTAGGATCGGCAGCTCCGAAGACCACTCTTCTTATTTGTGCCCATCCAATTGCTCCTGCGCACATGACACAAGGTTCCACCGTCACATATAGTGTGGCTTCCGGCAAATATTTCCCACCGAGTGTTTGCGTTGCCGCTGTCAGTGCTTGCATTTCTGCATGCGCAGTGACATCCTCGAGCATTTCAGTAAGATTATGTCCCCTTCCTATGATTTGATTTTGCGCTACAATAACACATCCAACTGGCACTTCACCCGCATCAAACGCTTTTTGGGCTTCTATGAGTGCCATAGACATATATTTTTCATCCTCTGCTGTGCACTCTATTCCTTTCTTCTTTTTCGCTTCCAAGAATGCTGCCACATCTTCCGGATGGGACTCAAAATGATTGCCAATCACCACTATATCCGCTCCAGCCTCGTAGGTATCTCTTAGCATTTGGGGTGTTCGTATTCCTCCTCCCACTATCAGTGGAATGGACACCGCTGCTCTCACCGCCGCTACAATGTCCGTAGGAACTGGCATCTGCGCTCCGCTTCCGGCCTCCAAGTAAACAAGCTGTTTTCCCATCATTTCCGCAGCAATAGCCGTTGCTACTATTGTCTCTTTATCTTCCCTTGGGATGGGTTTGGTAGCCGAGACACGCATAACACTTGTCTCCACTCCTCCGTCTATGAGGATATACCCCATTGGAATTGTTTCTATCCCCGACTGCCGCACTTTCTGTGCCGCTGCGACCTGCTGTCCCACCAGCATTTCGGGGTTTCTACCTGAGAGCAGACTTAAATAAAGCAGTGCGTCTGCCTCGCCTGTAAACTGCTCTATATTACCCGGAAAAAGGACGACAGGGGCTTCACATGCTTCCTCTTGCATTTTCGTCCTCAAGGAGCGCACAAAATCTGTTGTATCTCCGCCTGTCGACCCTCCTACAAAAAAGAAATCCGGTTTGTTCTGCGGCGAGAGAGCCAGCGTATTCGGATTGGTTTTTTCCGGATCAATAAGCAGCGCCATGAGGGATTTTCCTGCTGCCTTGGCAGACCATATTTCAGACAAAACCGAGTACATCAATTCCTCCATTTAAACGATTCTACAAGGCGTATAACATCCGTCTTAAGATACTCATACACAGGCGCTAACGAGTCTGCGTTAGGCTGGCAGTTGCAATAGACCGACCCTCTGAAGAAATGACGCGTGGAATCTGTCAGGAAGAACTGACACGAAGAGGCTGTATTTCCCTCCAAATCAAACAACACGCCGTACACTTTTTCCTCCGGATGCATATAGTCACGCTCAGGTATAGAAGATGCATGCGACACATTCTTATAGACAAACTCCAGCGCATCCTCTGTCAGTTCTCTCAAATCGCCCCCTACAGGCTTGTAGGAGCAATGCACCGTAGCATCCAAAGCGGGATAGTAGATATTGATCCAATACCTTTCTCCCTGCTTTTGCCTAAGAGTAACTTGTGCATTTTGCGACAAGTCGAAATCATACGGGAAAGTCTGAAAATCAGGGCTATACGCACTCAAAAGAGCATACGCCGTATCCGGCGGCGTAATGCGATAATAGCCATAAGGGCGAGGTGATGAAGGTGCTCCACATGCCATTAGGCATAGCGCAGACACATATACAAGGGTTCTTAGTATGAATTTATTTTTGCACATTCGAGTCCAAATTACGACGCAAAGGTAGTAAAAAAAGTTGAAAGATGAAAGATGAAAGATGAAAGATGAGAGTTTTCAGCCTTAAAAGTTCTTTTTTTAATAAAAAAGACAGCGCGCGCTTGCGTATATCATTTTATTTTACTATCTTTGCACGCTATTTGTATAACCATATCGATATAAATCACAGAAAAACACGATATTTATCATGACGAAAAGAGAAAACAATTATTGCGTAATCATGGCCGGCGGCGTAGGTAGCCGTTTTTGGCCGTTCAGCCGAAATGACCGACCTAAGCAGTTCTTGGACTTCTTCGGCACCGGCAGGAGTCTGCTTCAGATGACAGTGGACCGTTTCCGCCCGTTAGTCCCCATTGAGAATATGCTTGTTGTGACTAATATAGCATACAAACAACTTATTTTAGAGCAAGTGCCTGATTTAGATGAGAAGCAGATTTTATGCGAGCCTGCTCGTCGTAACACAGCTCCATGCATTGCTTACGCTGTTTCTCATATTCGTGCCATGTGTCTGCGCAAAGCTGGTTTGACAGCACAGACCCAAGACTGGAGCCGCCCGGAGTTACAAGTCAACATGGTAGTAGCAGCGAGCGACCACCTTATTTTAGAGGAGGATGTTTTCCGCGCCACCATAACAAAAGCATTTGATTTTGTAGCAGCCAACAAGGCCATTCTCACTTTAGGAATGCAGCCGACCCGTCCTGAGACAGGATACGGATATATCCAATACATAAACGGAGAAAGCAACGACATACAGCACCCAATAGAGGGTATTTACCCTGTCAAGACATTCACAGAGAAACCGAACTTAGAGATGGCAAAAATATTCTTAGAGAGCGGTGATTTCCTGTGGAACTCGGGTATTTTCATTTGGAGTCTGCAAACTATCAGTGAGGCTTTCCGTCATCTCCTGCCTGAAGTAGCAGACCGTTTCCGCGAGGGCGAGTTGTTAATGGGTACAGACAAAGAGGAAGCATTTATTGAAGAAATTTTCCCTAAATGTCCGAATATATCCATCGACTACGGTATTATGGAGAAAGCAAAGAATGTGCATGTACTGCCATCCAGCTTTGGTTGGAGTGATTTAGGCACATGGGGTTCATTATACGAATTGAGTCAGAAGGACGAATCACACAATGTAAGTTTGCACAGCGATGCTCTTTTCTATGAGAGCGAGGGCAATGTAGTAACTTTGGAGCCCGGCAAATTAGCTGTTGTGCAGGGCATGAAAGACATGATCGTAGCCGAGGAAGGCGGCATTCTTCTTATTTGCCGCAAGAGCGATGAGCAGCGTATCAAGCAGTTCGTAGCTGATGCACAAGAAAAATATAATGGTAAATACAATTAACCGAATATCTATATCCTATGAGTTATCTTAATTTTGACAAGACCGTACTTGTTAATCTGGAGCGCTCGCTTCAGAAAGAGATGATTCGGACTAACCGTGCGGGCGTGTATAATTCTACCACCTTGGTGGACTGCAACACCCGCAAGTATCATGGACAACTGGTACTACCTATACCCGAGCTGAGCAAAGACAATTATGTACTCCTCAGCTCTTTAGACGAGACTGTTATCCAACATGGTGCCGAGTTTAATTTGGGTCTTCATCAGTACGGGGAACACACCTTCTCGCCCAACGGACACAAATACATCCGTGAGTTTGATTGCGAGCTTATCTCACGCACCGTTTATCGTGTAGGTGCGATGGTACTTCAAAAAGAGCGTATGCTTGTCAGCTTTGAGCCTCGTGTGCTGATCCGCTACACGCTGTTGGAGTCAGGAAGTCCGACTACGCTTCGTTTTAGGCCATTCCTTGCATTCCGCTCTGTCAATGAGCTGACCCATGAGAATCCGCTTGCCAACTCTAACATGGACGAGTGCGAGAACGGACGCTACAACCGTATGTATGCCAATTTCCCTAATCTATACATGCAGTTCAGCAAGTCCGTTCAGTATGTACATGACCCTCAGTGGTACAAGGGAGTAGAGTATCCCAAAGAGCGTGACAGAGGATATGACTACAAGGAGGACTTGCTTGTGCCCGGTTACTTTGAGTTACCTATCAAGAAAGGCGAGAGTATCATTTTTGCAGCCGGTATCAGCGAGTGCCAAACGGCGTCGCTAAAAAACACTTGGAAGAAAGAGCTTAGCCGTCGTATCCGCCGCGAGGATATGTTCAGCACTCTCAAAAACTCTGCTGGTCAGTTCTACAAGCGCGAAGGTGACAAATGCTATCTGCTTGCTGGTTATCCATGGTTTCAAGCAGACGCCCGCACCACTTTCTTCTCTGTAGCCAGTTGTACATTAGACATAGACCGTCCTGAATACTGGGATGCTATCATCAACAAGACCGCTATTCCTGAACTATTGGATTTTATGAACGGTAGGTCTGAGCAAGTGAAGATGAGCGGCATGGACGAGCCTGATGTGCTATTATGGTTCATACGCTCCATCCAGAAGTTTGCACATAAGTATAGTATGCGTGAGGCTGCCGACTTATATGGACAATTATGTTTGGATATTATCACCTATTATAAAAAACAGAACCATCCTCGCGCATTCTTACACCGCAATGGTCTCATTTGGGTGGATGGCACCCAGCGTCCTGCTACATGGATGAATACCACAGAGTATGGTCGTCCGATCACCCCTCGCACGGGTTATGTAGTAGAGATCAATGCACTATGGTATAACGCTATGCTCTTTACTGCTGAATTACTACGCGAGTTGGGCAAAGAGGTGACAGCAGACTTGATGGAGTATCAATCCAATATCACCAAAGATGCATTTACCAAGACCTTCTGGAATGGTTATTACCTAAACGACTATGTTGTTGGAGACTACCAAGACAAAGAAGTGCGTCCTAATATGATTTGGGCGGTTGGTTTGCCTTATAGTCCGCTGGATCGTCATCAGCAGAAAGCCGTAGTGGACATATGTACGAAGGAACTGCTCACCCCCCGCGGTCTGCGCAGCCTATCTCCCAAGAGCGGCAGCTACCGCCCTATGTACACAGGCAGTCTATCCGAGCGCAATCGTAGCTTGTATAATGGTATTGTATGGCCATCTACTATCACCGCTTACTCGCGTGCATATATGAATGTCTATAAGCATAGCGGCGTCGGTTTCATGGAGCGCACCTTAATCGGTTTCGAGCAAGAGATGAGCGAGTTGTGCATCGGCACACTCAATGAGTTCTATGATGGTAACCCACCCTACAAAGGTCATGGCGGCATGAGTTCTGCACCGAGTGTGGCATCCGTCATCAGTATCATGGATACGCTCAAGAAATATCATAATGAGCAAGGAAAGGAGGAACAGCAATGAAAGCACTTATGTTCGGTTGGGAATTCCCCCCTCACATTTTAGGTGGTTTGGGCACAGCCAGTTATGGTTTGACCCGTGGTATGGCACAACAAGAGGATATGGATATCACTTTTGTCATCCCTAAACCATGGGGTGACGAAGACCAGTCTTTTCTTCGCATCATCGGTGCCAATAGTGTGCCTATTGTATGGAAAGAGAATGACTACAATTATGTAAAAGACAAGATGGAGGGTAAGATGAGCCCCGAGGAGTATTACCATCTGCGTAATGGTATCCACTATGACTACCGCCGTATCGGTACAGATGAATTAGGCTGTGTTGGTTTCTCAGGTCGCTACCCTGACAACCTGATAGAAGAGATTAACAACTACGAAGCCGTAGCCAGTGTGCTTGCCCATAGTTTGGATTTTGATATCATCCACAGCCACGACTGGCTCACCTATCCTGCCGGTGTCTTCGCCAAGCAAATCAGCGGTAAGCCTCTTGTCATTCATGTGCATGCTACTGATTTTGACCGCAGTCGCGGTAATGTTAATCCTACAGTGTATGCTATCGAGAAACGCGGTATGGACGAGTGTGACCACATCATGTGCGTAAGCGAACTGACCCGACGAACAGTGATTGAGAAATACGGCCAAGACCCTCGCAAAGTGAGCACCGTTCATAATGCCGTAGAGCCTTTAGCTAATCCAGATGAGTTCACCAAACCAGAACGCAAAGACAAACTTGTCACATTCCTTGGCCGCATCACTATGCAGAAAGGTCCTGAGTATTTTGTAGAAGCCGCAGCACGCGTGCTGAGCAAGACTGATGGTGTGCGTTTTGTGATGGCCGGTAGCGGAGACAAGATGGAGGAGATGATTGATTTAGTAGCCAAGAGAGGCATAGCAGACAAATTCCATTTCCCCGGTTTCATGCGTGGCAAGCAAGTACAGGAGATGTTAGCCATGTCCGATGTATATATCATGCCTTCCGTGAGTGAGCCTTTTGGTATATCTCCATTGGAGGCAATGCAGGTTGGCTGTCCGTCTATTATTTCCCATCAGTCGGGTTGCGCAGAGATATTACAGCACGCTATCAAGACGGACTATTGGGATATTGACGCCATGGCAGATGCCATATACGCCATCGTCAAATATCCAGCCATGTACAAGAGTCTGCACGAATTAGGCAAAGCAGAAGTCAATGCCATCAAGTGGTATGATGCTGGTCTGAAAGTGCGCAGAATATACGATGGTGTGATTAGCCATACATTGTAATGTTTAATGTTGAAAGAAAAATTATACGGATTATGAAAAATATATGTTTTTGCTTCCAGATGCACAGCCCTTATCGTCTGAAGCGCTATCGTTTTTTCGAGATAGGTCATGACCACTATTACTATGACGACATGGCCACTGAGGAGCATGTTAATTGGTTGGTACAAACATCTTACCTTCCGTTGTGCCACACTTTGCGCGACATGATTAGTCTAAGCAAAGGTAAATTCCACTGCGCGCTGAGTGTGAGTGGAACGATGATTGAGATGTTTGAGCAGTTCAACCCTGAGATGATTGATATCCTCAAAGAGTTAGCCGCCACTAAATGTGTGGAGTTTGTGGCTACTCCTTATAGCTATTCGCTTGCATCTGAATACAGCGAAAGCGAGATGAAAGCACAGTTGCAACAACAAGGTAAATTGATAGAATCCCTCTTAGGAGTCAAGACACAAACTATTTGGAATACTGAACTCTTATACACGGACGAGACAGCCTACACGCTTGGCAAGATGGGTTATAAGACCATCATGACCGAAGGAGCCAAACATATTCTCAGTTGGAAAAGTCCTAACTATGTCTATCAGTCAGCCACATCATCGAAAACCAAAGTACTGCTCCGTAACACCGCCTTGAGCGACGAGCTGAGCTTCCACTTCTCTGACCCTACATGGTCTCACTTCCCTCTGGATGCAGAGAAATACGCAGACCGCATACAAGGCCTGCCTGAAGATGAGCAGCTTATCAATATATGGGTGGGCGCCGAGACTTTCGGAATACGCCAGCAGGCTGAGAGCGGCATTTTCGATTTCCTCAAGGCACTTCCTTATTATGTTTTGGAGCGCGAGATGAGTTTCATGACTCCTTCTGAGGCTGCTAAAAAATTAGCGACCAACGAAGTAGTGACTGCTCCTTATCCTTTGACATGGAGCGGAGAGGCAAAAGACCTGAGCATCTTCACCGGCAATGACTTGCAGCAAGAGGCTCTGCAAAAACTATACGCAGTAGCAGAGCGTGTACATCTATGTCAAGACAAGAACCTGAAGAAAAACTGGTTGCGCTTGCAGGATATCAATTACATGCATTACATGAACCATATCGATCAGGGCGAAACACAATATGAGTCGGCTTATGACGCTTTCATCAACTATATGAATATTCTCTCTGATTTCTTACAAACGGTAGAGGAGCAATATCCGACCACTATCGAGAATGAAGAGTTGAATGAGTTGCTCAAGACAATCCGCAACCAAGAAGAAGAAATACAGAAACTACAAGCTAAGCTCAAGAAAAAATAGTGTTCAAGCATCGTATAGGTATAGTATTAGTGCTGTTGGCAGCGACCGTTATGGTTGCTGCCCAGCAGTCGCGTATCCGCACGCGCATCAAGACTTGGACACTACCATCTCTTGCTGCAATAGCGGACACTATCTCTTTTACCGACACCACGATGCTCAACTATCATGACATTGATTTGCAGCAGCGCTATTCGCTGAGTAGTACGACGAACGGCAATGTGCTGGTTTCTCCCATCCTATCGCGTATTGTGCAGGACCGTCTTTATACGATTGACGACCCGTTTGCATATAGTTTTGCTCCCTATGTAATTACGCCGCAGCAGCAGCGTTTTTTCAACACCACTATGCCCTATTCATCCGTTGCCTATAAGAAAGGATTTGTCAGTGGACATGAAGAGAATGATATTCATTTCCTTTTCACAGGTAACATAGGAAAACCTTTGAATTTGGGTATCGAGATGGATTATCTGAATGCAGTGGGACACTATGCCAACACAGCCGGTAAGTTGTACAGGGGGTCGGTATGGGGCAGTTATAACGGAAATCACTATAGTATGCATGCCTCTTTCGGTTGGAGTCAACTCAGTTCGTTTGATAACGGCGGCTTGCAGGATGTGAACGACTTAGCCAGTTCACTCAATCCTGAGGACCTGCCTGTTCGTCTGAATGCAATGACAAGTTATAGATACCTCAGTGGTTATCTGCACAACCAATACGCCATCACGATGGAGCGCGAATATACCGACTCGGTAGAGGTGATAGAAGAAGGCAAGCGTGTGATGCGTGATACAGTGAAGACAGAACATATCCCACTGATGACCTTCTCGCATATTTTTGAGACCAACAACTCCAACCGGCGTTATATAGAGAAGACTGCAAACCAGAATTTCTATGACACTACTTATTACGACAACAATACCACGCGTGATACCACCGATGTGCTCACTATACGAAATACAGTAGCTGTTACTTTCTGCGAGGCTTTTAATACCAAACTCAAATTCGGCGCCTCTGTATTTGCCATGAACGAGTGCCAGCGTTTCCTCAATGATTCAGTTCCTTATGATAGTATTTATGATTACCGCTGGACGAACAATACTTTCGTGGGAGGCGCCATTCATAAGCATAGTGGCAAACATGTGCATTACGCTGTAGAAGGACAAGTGTGCTTATTGGGTTATAAGATAGGTGAGTTTGATGTGCATGGCACAATGTCAGCGTATTTCCGCGCAGGCAAAGACACTATGTATCTCCGTGCGCGAGCGCTCGCGAAGAGTATGACACCCAGTCCATATTTACAGCATTTTCGCTCCAATCATATCGCATGGGATAATCATTTTGGTTTCACCTACCGTTTCTTAGGTGGGGTTACTCTTGACTACCCTACTCAATGGGTACGACCGCGGATAGATTTCAGTTTTGAGAACAGGACCCATCCCATCTATATCTCCGCAGCTGATTGGAAGCCGCGCCAATATGAGGGCAATGTGCAGATTATCACAGCCGATATAGGCGTGGATATCACTACACCCTGGATTAACTTGGAGAATAGGGCTATCTTCCAGCACACAACCAACGACTCTGTGCTACCTGTACCGATGTTCACGCTGCAGCACCGCCTCTACTACCACGGCACTTGGTTCAAAGCGCTGGATGCACAGATAGGAGTAGATGTGCGCTATTTCACCCGCTACAACGCACCTATTCTATGTCCTGCAACGGGTATGTTTGCCAACCAGCAAAATACGGAGATTGGCAATTATCCATGGATGAATGTGTATGCGAATTTTTATGTACGCTCCATCCACCTGCGTTTCTTCGCGCAGTACCAACATATAAACCGCCTTTTTATGAAAGACAATCTTAACTATATGGCCATGCCTGGTTATCCAACTAATAGGGATGTATTTAGAGCAGGTATAGCATGGCATTTTTATAATTAGACATACGAGGAACGAATAAGCAGAAAGATTACATATTATGCAATTAACACAAAACTTAAACAAAATACTTTATTATGCGCACGATGAAGCCGAGCGTCTCTCGTGCAAACAAGTGGAACCCATTCACTTGCTTTTGGCTATCATACGCTTGGGCGAAGGTTCGGCTTATGAACTCCTTCTCCATGCGCGCTTCAATCCTGCGGATGCCAAAGAGCAGTTAGATACCGAGTTTCGTCAAGAACCCTCTTCCACCATCGAACCTGTCACCCGCAGTGTACAGACAGAGCGTATCCTGCGCATAGCAGAGCGTATATGCAAGGAGTACCGCGCAGAGATGATGTGCTCAGCGCACCTCTTACTGGCTATCATGCGCGAGGATATCAACAAAGCCGCCGCTTATTTAGACCAAACATGGGGTATGAGTTATCAGCAGTTGGCAGACATCTATGGTTTGCCTCAAGCTAATAACACTCCCACTAATGGCTCCGGTCAGATGGGGGAGGTGAGTGACGGCGCATGGCAACCCAATAAACGCCCAAAGGGCAACACACAGGTAGGCACCACCACTGCTTTGGACAAGTACGGACATGACCTAACTAAGCAGGCAGAGAAAGGAGAGTTGGACCCTGTAGTGGGCAGAGAGATAGAGATTGAACGCGTAGTGCAGATTCTAAGCAGACGAAAGAAAAACAATCCCATTCTTATTGGTGAGCCCGGCGTGGGCAAATCAGCTATTGTGGAAGGTCTGGCATTGCGTATTATGACAGACGAAGCGGGTGCTCTTCGAGGCAAGCGTATCATCACATTAGATATAGCCTCTATGGTAGCAGGCACCACATATCGTGGCCAGTTTGAAGAGCGAATGAAACAGGTCATCAGCGAGTTACATAATCATCCAGAAGTGATTCTTTTCATCGACGAGATACACACTATTATCGGTGCAGGCAATGCCCAAGGGTCATTGGATGCAGCCAATATTCTCAAGCCAGCGCTGGCACGAGGAGAAGTACAATGCATAGGTGCCACCACTACTGCCGAATATGCCAAATCGATCGAGAAAGACGGAGCATTAGAGCGTCGCTTTCAGAAAGTGGCTATACGCCCTACTACCCCAGAAGAGACTTTAGCTATCCTCACTCGCCTAAGCGAGCATTATGCCCAATACCATCATGTTATTTATTCGCCAGAGGTACTTGGAACATGCGTGAGTCTGAGTGAGCGTTACCTGACAGACCGTGCCTTCCCTGACAAAGCGATAGATGTGATGGACGAGGTAGGTGCGCGCAGTCATGCCAGACGAAAAGCTATTGGCGAAACAGCAATGCCCGATGATATAGTCACACTCGATGATGTGGCTGGTGTAGTGAGTATGATGTCCGGTGTGCCTGTGCAGCGTGTAGCTAAGGCGGAGAACGAGCGATTACGCCTGATGGCGGAAGTGATACGCAAGCGAGTGATAGGTCAGGATAAAGCCGTGGAAACCGTTGTGAGGGCTATCCAACGTAGCCGATTGGGGCTGCGTGACCCCAAGCGACCTATCGGCACTTTCTTCTTCCTCGGACCGACGGGTGTGGGCAAGACTTATCTGGCGCAGTGCCTGGCAGAGGAGATGTTCGGCAGTAAGGATGCTATTGTTCGTTTTGACATGTCCGAATATATGGAGAAGCACGCAGTGAGTCTATTAGTGGGCGCGCCTCCGGGATATATCGCCCACGAGGATGGCGGCAAGCTAACAGAGGCTGTGCGCCGCAAACCATACTCTATCGTGCTCTTTGATGAAATAGAGAAAGCACATCCGGATATCTTCAATGTGCTACTGCAAGTCTTGGACGAAGGTCGTCTAACTGACAGACAAGGACATAAAGTAGATTTCCGCAACACAATCATTGTACTGACCAGTAATGTGGGTACGCGTCAGTTACAGGAATTCGGCAATGGCATAGGATTTGGTAGTACAGAAATCAACATCAAAACTGCTCAGCAAACCCTTCTCAAAGCATTGCAGAAGCAGTTCCCGCCCGAGTTTGTCAACCGTATAGACAATGTAATCACTTTCGACCCGCTCAGCAGAGAGACTATCGAGCGTATTGTGGCTATTGAGACCAACAAACTGCAACAGAGGCTTAAGGCACAGGGACATCTGCTGCGCATCACACCAGAAGTAATAGCTCAACTAATAGAGAAGAGTTATGACCCCAAAAACGGAGCACGTCCTGTCAAACGGGCTATACAGACAGCATTAGAAGACCCGCTAACGGATATTCTGCTGCGCAAACCTAATCAAAAGACAATAACCATAAAAAAAATATAATTAGTATGACATTAGAAATTACAGACGCTAACATCAAGGATGTAATTGCGTCAGGAAAACCTGTAGTGGTAGATTTTTGGGCTGCTTGGTGCGGTCCTTGTAAGATGATGCTTCCTATCTTGGAGGAGTTGTCAAACGAGTATGAAGGTCGTATTGTAGTAGGTAAACTCGATGTAGATGAGAACCCTGAAACCTGCGAGGAGTATGGCATCATGAATATCCCTACCATGCTTTTCTTCAACAATGGAGAACTGGTTAATCGCCATGTAGGCGCATGCCGCAAGCAGGAATTAGCGCAAATTTTTGATAGTTTGCTCTAAAAAACGAGTAAAACGAGGGGGTTAAAGCAACAAAAATGCTTTTTTGCTTGCATAATTCAAAAAAAAGCAGTACCTTTGCACGCTTTTTGCGTGCTTATGGAGGTCGCTCAACTTCCTAAGCAGAGGACGCTCCTCGCGATTTTACGGGAGGAAGCTTCCGGTCCGGTAGCTCAGCTGGATAGAGCAACAGCCTTCTAAGCTGTGGGTCTCGGGTTCGAATCCCGACCGGATCACAAAGGTTTTATGATTGTGAACAGACAAGCTTGTTTGTATGAACACAAGAAGAAAACCTTTGAGCTGAGCGCCCTGCGCGCAGCTGGGATTACGAAGCAATCCCGACCGGATCACAACCATTCGTAGCGTAATTGGCGTCAAGCTTGCTTGTAAGACAATGCGGAATGAATGGTTGAGCTGAGCGCCCTGCGCGCAGCTGGGATTACGAAGCAATCCCGACAACAACACAGCTGGGATTACGAAGAAACAATCGTTCGAGCAGAGCGAGATAAGAAATCCCGACCTAACTAAGAATATAATATTTTCCATATTATACATGCGTCAATTAAAAATTACAAAATCTATCACCAATCGTGAGTCAGCCTCTCTCGATAAGTATCTCCAAGAGATAGGTCGCGAGGAACTCATCACGGTGGAAGAAGAGGTAGAGTTGGCAGGTCGTATCCGTAACGGAGACCGTGTTGCATTGGAGAAATTAACCCGAAGCAATTTGCGCTTTGTCGTCTCCGTAGCCAAGCAGTACCAGAACCAAGGATTAAGTCTTTCTGACTTGATCAACGAAGGAAATCTGGGTCTTATAAAGGCAGCAGAGAAGTTTGACGAGACTCGTGGTTTTAAGTTTATCTCCTATGCTGTATGGTGGATTCGCCAGTCTATTCTTCAGGCGTTGGCAGAGCAGAGTCGTATTGTGCGCCTTCCGCTCAACCAGGTCGGTTCGCTCAACAAGATCAACAAGGCTTATCAGCGTTTCGAGCAAGAGTACGAGCGCAAGCCGAGTGCAGAGGAGTTGGCGGAAGAGTTGGACATGCCAGTAGATAAGATTGCGGAGACGCTGAAGATGTCAGGTCGCCATGTGAGTGTGGATGCACCGTTTGTAGAAGGAGAGGACAATAGTCTTATTGATGTGATGGTCAACGAAGATTCGCCTAATGCGGACCGTGGCCTTATTAACGAGTCACTCTCTACTGAGATCAATCGTGCTTTACAGACCCTCACACCGCGCGAAGCAGACATCCTGCGTAAGTTCTTTGGCATCGGCACTCCAGAGAAAACATTGGAGGAGATAGGCGATGAGTTGCACCTCACCCGCGAGCGTGTGAGACAAATCAAAGAAAAAGCCATCCGCAAACTGAACACAGGCCAACGCAGCCACATCCTGATGACTTATTTAGGTTAACACGATTTGTGTGAGAATGGCAACGCCTCCCGGTCGGGGAGGCGTTTTTGTATTAGTCAAACAAGGTTGGCTGGTCATGATCCATCTTCTTGAGAATAGCCCGCATGAGTGTCTCACGCACAAAGCGACTGCGATTTGTAATATTATACTTGGCACAGAAATTATCCAAAGCATGCCTTTCACGCTCATTGAGCATGATAGCGATGCGTTTATTACGCGCCTGCTTGGGATATATAGGACCTTTCACTTTTTTCATACTTACAAACTGACAGCCACTTTAAGCCCGGAGCTAACGAAATTGCGCCCGGTGGTGTGTACAAAGACATCATTCTCTACTGCCTGCGTGACGCTTATTGTTGCTTGCTGAAAATGAGCAAAAAGCAGCAGCGAGAGGGCAATTCGGTCATTGAGCGCATAGTAATAACCAAAATCCAATCCAGCATATATACCGCCCTTATACTCTCTACTGAGAGCCACACCATATCCCAATGTCACCCCGAAGAGAGGCGCATGGCGTTCATCTGTCAGCGGCATACGCAGCGCAGATTGGATGGGAAGGAAACTATATTTCTCTCCGCCCACAAAAAGCCCGTGGTATCCAACTCCTGCTCCCACAAAAATACGCTTGCCATTTATCTTGTGCGACCCCACTAACATATCCACACTAAAAGCACCTCCTGCTGTATCGCTTGGCAGACATGCAACACCTCCTGCGAGTTCAAAGAGCACGGTTGCTTTCTTGGCTACAGCCATCTCCTGCACTTTAGCAGGCTGCTCTTTGTCTTCCACCGACGCTGCCTCGTCGCCTATAATATCTTGCACTTCTGCACGCGGAAACTGAAAGCGTGCGCCGGACTCGTCTCGCACAACCACCACTTCCTCGTTCTGGAAGACGATAGTTCCTCGCACGCGGGCGCCTGTACGCAATAGTATTGTTTCTGCGCGCGCACACATGAGGCATGCAGCAAGAAGTAAGATGGAGAGAATAGTCTTTTTCATATAGAGCACAAAAGTACTGCTTTTTTACCAATTATGCAAATAAATCGTATCAATTATTGCATTTTCCAGTAATTATTTCGTCATTCATCCTCCACAAGTATAAAATCCACTTGTGAGCGATTGATATCTACGCGTGTCACTTTCACTCGCACCGCATCTCCCAAGGTGTACGATTTGACACTTTTTGTGTTTTTCTTATTTTTCGAACCCTCTGCCACCAATCGATAGTTCTTGTCATCATGTTGCCAGTATTCTCCTTGCCCGATAGTGGATATATGCACTAATCCTTCGCAGCGACTCTCGTCTAATTGAACAAACAAACCAAAATCCGTCACGCCGGATATATGTCCCGCCATTATTTCTCCCACATGGTCTGCCATCCACATGGCTTGGTACATCTTATTCGATTCGCGTTCTGCCTGCTGTGCTTCTTGTTCGCATACAGAGCAATGGTCACACATCTCTTGTAGTATCTCGCGAGGGAGTGTATCACCTTTGCCGGTGAGTATGTATTTGTCTATCAGTCGATGCACCATTAGGTCAGGATAGCGTCGGATAGGCGAAGTAAAGTGTGTATAATGACTAAAAGCCAGTCCGTAGTGTCCGATATTGAATGTTGAATAGACGGCTTTTGCCATTGCCCGCACGGTGAGCATGTCTATCACTTGCGGTTGCACACGGTCGCCCATACGCTTCTTGAATGCTTTGAGCTCGGATAATTTCTCCTCATCGGGTATATCGTGGATACGATAGACGAATGGCCTGCCTCCTACCGCCTTGGCTACCGTACGATTAGCAAGTAGCATAAACTCCTCTATCAGATGATGCGATTCATTAGGGCGCTCGAAGTATATCTCTACAGGGTTACCTTTTTCGTCCAATCGAAATCGCATCTCTTCTTGCTCAAGCATGAGTGCTCCTGCCGCCATGCGTGCCGCGCGTAATTGTATAGCGAGGCGATTGAGCACAAGTATGGCTTCTTCCACCTCATTATCAGCTTTGCCAGAAGCAATCACTTCTTGTGCCTCGTCGTAGTTCAAACGGGCATCAGAGCAGATGACGGTGCGGCATAGTTTATACTTCAGCACCCGCGCCGCCTCGTCCATAGTAAAGATGACGGACATGCATAGTTTCTCTTCATTAGGACGAAGCGAACACAAATCATTACACAGCTCCTCAGGCAGCATAGGCAACACACGATCCACCAAATACACACTCGTGCCGCGCATATAGGCCTCCTCGTCTATCTTGCTACCGGGTTTCACATAATGCGACACATCAGCTATGTGTACGCCTACCTGCCATGTATCGTCATCGTTACGCTTCAAACTGAGCGCATCGTCAAAATCCTTCGCATCAGCTGGATCGATGGTAAATGTGAGCACATCGCGCATATCGCGACGACGCAGTATTTCTTTTTCGTCTATCATAAGTGCTATATACAATTCACAATTTGCAATATTCGACTGCAAAATTACAAAAAATCTTGCATATCTCAAAAATTTTTAGTACTTTTGCACGCTTTTTTGGTATTAGGCGCTCTGTTGAACAACGGGGCACCCTGTTTTTTGGCGGTATCTACAGCTATAAATAAGCGAACAATATAGGATGCTATACACCTATAATAACCAACCAACACCAGAAACGAATAACAAACAAATACATATTTTTATGAAAATCAAAGTAAGTAATGTGAATCAGACAGCATGGAAAGAGTGCAATGTGCATGCTACTCTGCCGGCTGAACTGAGCAAGTTGCAAGAGCTCGCATACAACCTATGGTGGTCTTGGAATGGCGAAGCAAAAGATTTATTCCGTTATATTGACATTGAGGCTTGGCATCGTGCCGGTTCCAACCCTGTTCTGCTGCTCAATACGATTAGTTATGATCGTATGGTACAGTTGTCAAAGGATAAGAAATTCATGAAGCAGTTGAATGCCGTATATGCTGATTTCCGCGCATATATGGACACTCCTAAAGATAAGAAAAAACCTACCGTTGCCTATTTCTCTATGGAATATGGTTTGAGCCATGTGCTCAAGATTTACTCGGGTGGTCTGGGTATCTTGGCGGGTGACTACATCAAAGAGGCTTCTGACTGCAATGTGGATATGACTGCTATCGGTTTCTTGTACCGCTATGGTTATTTCACACAGACTTTGTCTCCAGAAGGTCAGCAGATTGCTAACTACGAGGCACAGAATTTCTCCAACCTCCCTATCACTCAAGTGCAGAATGAGGATGGCTCAAACATGATTATCGAGGTGCCTTATCCAGGCCGTACTGTAAAGGCGTACTTGTGGAAAGTGGCTGTAGGTCGTATGAACCTTTACCTCTTGGATACTGATAATGAGTTCAACTCTGAGTGGGATCGTCCTATCACTCACCAGCTCTATGGTGGTGACTGGGAGAACCGCATTAAGCAAGAGATCATGCTCGGTATTGGTGGTATGCTCGCGCTCAACAAGTTGGGCATCAAGAAGGATGTTTACCATTGCAACGAGGGTCACGCAGCACTCATGGGCTTGCAGCGCCTTGTGGACCTTGTACAGAGCGGTTTGACTTTCAACCAAGCCAAGGAAGTAGTACGCGCAAGCGGTCTCTATACTTGCCACACTCCAGTACCTGCAGGTCACGACTATTTCGAGGAGGGACTCTTCTACAAGTACATGAGCGAGTATGCGGACAAACTCGGCATCGAGTGGCATGACCTCATCGGTATGGGTCGCACCAACCCAGAGGACAACACCGAGAAATTCTCTATGTCTGTCTTCGCACTCAATACTTGCCAAGAGGCAAACGGTGTGAGCTGGTTGCACGGCGAGGTGAGCAAGAAGATGTTCTCACCTGTATGGAAAGGCTATTTCCCAGAGGAGTTGCATGTGGATTATGTCACCAATGGTGTGCATATGCCTACATGGGCTGCCAGCGAGTGGAAGAAAATCTACAAGCAATACTTACCTGCTGAGTGGATGGCTAATCAGTCTTCACTCGATATGTGGAAGCCATATGGCGAGATTCCAGATGAGGTTATTTGGAAGACCCGCTTGAGCCTCAAGCAGAAGATGACAGATTATATCAAGGAGAAGTTCAGCAAGGACTGGATGAAGTCTCAAGGTGATCCTGCTCGTATCGTACGCGCTTTGGATCAGATGAATCCTAACAACCTCATCATCGGTTTCGGTCGTCGTTTCGCTACCTATAAGCGTGCGCACTTGCTCTTCACCGACCTCGAGCGCTTGGATAAATTGGTGAATAATCCTAATTATCCAGTACAATTCCTCTTCACCGGTAAGGCTCACCCAGCAGATGGTGGTGGTCAAGGCCTCATCAAGCGTATTATCGAGATCAGCCGTATGCCACAGTTCATGGGTAAGATTATCTTCCTTGAGAACTACGACATGCGTCTTGCTAAGCGCCTTATCTCTGGTGTAGATATCTGGTTGAATACTCCTACTCGTCCATTAGAGGCATCTGGTACATCTGGTGAGAAAGCACAGATGAACGGTGTTATCAACTTCTCTGTGAAAGACGGTTGGTGGTACGAAGGTTATGTAGAGGGCGCAGGTTGGGCTTTGACCGAGCACCGCACCTACGAGAACCAAGCACACCAAGACCAATTGGATGCAGCTACTATCTATCAGATGTTAGAGAACGAGATCATCCCATTATACTATGCTAAGAATAGCAAGGGTTATAGCCCAGAGTGGATTCAATACATCAAGAACTCTGTAACCAAGATCACTCCACGCTTCACCATGAAGCGCATGATGGATGACTATTTTGATAAGTTCTACAATAAGCTCGCTAAGCGTCATACTCTCTTGAGCAAAGACGACTACAAAGTGGCTAAAGAGATTGCTTCTTGGAAGGAGAATATGGTTAACCACTGGGATGGTATTGAGGTTATCAAGATTGAAGAA
>JAEIGA010003859.1_pt1 | contig 23301 bp, 19 predicted proteins | sample 9270691 | NCBI WGS metagenome assembly JAEIGA01 (sample SAMN17057246, study PRJNA624740) | gut metagenome | biome: biome; isolation source: fecal sample | host: Bos grunniens | place: China: Xizang | collected 2019 | reverse complement strand
AAATTTCATTTTATTTAGACTTTTAGTAGCGAGTAGCGAGATGTGAGACTTACTCGCTTCGCTCGTTTTTACTTTATTGAAGACATAAGAACATAATCACACAAAAAATTATGAATTATGAATTATGCATTATGAATTATTCTAACTCTTTTCTCATGTAGTTGAGGGCTTCACGAACGATGCGTTGTGTTTCGATTTTCGAAGTACAAACAAATTCGCAAAGTGCAAAGTCTTCAGGAGCTACTTCGTAAGCACCAAGTTGTTCCATTTTCTCAAGGTTACGAGCAATCATAGCTTTCACCAATTGTTCTGGCATGATGTCCATAGGGAATACGCGGTCATATTCGCCACTAACGATAAATGCACGTTCGCCACCGAGGATACGAGCATCAAAATCGAATTGTTTTTTAGGACAAAGCATGTTTTGCAATTTAGTGAAGAAAAGGCAAGAATTTGAGAATTTATTAAAACGTGGCATAGCCCAACCGAGAAGTTCGTCAGCTTCGTCGCCTTCAGCAATAGCAGTAACAACATTCACGAAAGGAGAAAGGAATGATTTTTCTTCAGCTTTCAAACCAGTGAGTACATTACCGTTGATTACGCGGATGTGTTCATCAAGGTTGATATTGCCTTCAGTGATGTTGTTGATAATAGTACCGCTGATAGTTTCAACGTATGCAGGATGTTTCACTTTAGGACCAGCAACAGCCACTTTACGAGTAAAATCAAGTTTACCTGTGTTAGCATAGCGACCAAGCATAGCCACATCCATGATGTTCATTGTCCAAACTACCTCTTCTTTGTTCACTGGGTTGAGGTGATTGATTTGTACACCCACGTTACCTGCAGGGTGAGCACCGATGAATTCGTTGATTTCAACGCCTTTCATGTTGCGCAATTCTGCAGAAGTAGCTGGAGATACAGAGTAATAAGTTTTAGCAATAGTAGCCAAAACATTCAAACCAGCTTGTACGTTAGCTTCTTCGCCTTTCAATACGAAATTGTAGTCAGCAGCCAAAGGAGCAGAATCAAAAGCAGACACGAAGATCGCCTTAGGAGCAACTACAGGATTAGCTACTACATCGTAAGGACGTTGACGTACCATAGCACCAAAACCGGCAGCCAACATAGCAGCATGTACAGCTTCTTTACCTGCTTTAAGATCCATTGCAGGAAGTTCAGCTTGTTCAGTTTTGCCATTTTGTTCGATGAGCACGTAGAGCAATTTACGGCGTTCGCCGCGAGCTACTTGCTTGATTGTACCGCACACTGGCGAAACAACCTTCACCTCAGGATGATTTTTGTCAAACAAGATAGGCGAGCCGACTTTAACCTCGTCGCCTTCTCTGACAGCCACCTTAGGTGTCATACCTTCAAAATAATCAGGCACGATACCTACCTCTTGCGAGATAACTTTACTCGCAACTTTAGCTTCAGCATCACCCGAAATTTTGATGTTTAAACCTTTTTTTAATTTAATTGTTGTCATATAACTGAAAGTTAATATAATAATTTTGTTATATTTCAGACATATTTATAGCGAAATCGCACACAAACACCCTAACAAGAACCGTGTGATTTTGTTAGGTAATTGCATGAATTTCAAAGTGTTATATATGGAATAGTTACCATTTAATACTACTTTGGTAGTATAAATTTCAATTTGGCAAATTTACAACTTTATTTTTTAATAACCAACAGAATAACAAAAAATTATAAAAAAACATAAAAAAGCTTTGTTATGTTGTGAATAATTGTTAACTTTGTCGCATAACTATTGAAAAATAGAATTGGTGATATGAGGTATTGCGAATACACTAAGCTTTTACATAAAACATCTGTATGGGGGGGGGTAAATCCTTCCGTCTAAATAACAATTTTACCAAACAAAGGCATATACTAATAACTTTTTGAGGTTGTTGGATGTGCCTTTTGTCGTATTTTAGAATAATTTTAAACTTTAAATATTATGCGTAAACTATTATCAACAATTGTATTAGTGGCGGTTGCTGTTGTGGCGATGGCACAAGGAGATTCTATTATTGATATAAATGAAGTATTAAAAAACAACCACGAACCTCTTTTAATTAAGGAAGCTGTACCTTATATGGTGCACGTTCGAGAAATTACACTTCCTAATAACATGGTCCGTCGTATAGAAACTAAAGAAAATATTAAAATAAGTGATTTTATTTATTCATTGACTAAAGGAGATTATTTTGACTTCCCAAAATCAGCATTAGAAGAAGGTGTTTTTGGAAGTATAACTGTGGAATTTATTACTACTACCGCAGCTGCTCAATGCAAAGTAATTGAATGTGAGTTTTATCAATATCAAAAAGATGAAAATGATACAACTCGATTTACAAAAGAAATATTGCAAATTAAGGACTATAAAAATAACAAAGCATGCCAAGATTTAATGGAAGAAATAGTTCGAGTTGTAAATATGAGTCATTTGTTCTTTAAATGGGAATATGCCGAAATAAATGAACAAAAAGTAACTTCTTTACACAGAAAAAGAATTACAATAAATAATCCACGTATTTTACTTTAATAGATTAATTTTTTACATCATAATTAAATATCAATTAGACCATTAAAACACCATTTAAACTTATGAAAAAGATTTTATTTGTGATATTTACCATCCTATGCATGGGTAATATTGTAGCACAAACATCTGATAGAGATGTTTTGACTGAACAACTAATCCAAAGAGCTATTTTGGAAAATAAACAATTAGATTTGAATAAGTCATCAAAACTTTTAGTCACTAAGTTAGATTGGGAAGTTGACACTTTGGTTGCTGAAGCAACGCTTTACCAAATAATATACGATTTGATTGAACCTGAATTTAAGGAATTATATGCTCCGCTCTCTGATAAAGATTTATCGGATTATGCAAATTTCTTAAACTCAGATATCAATAAAAAGTTAGATGGCGAAGAGATGATCTCTACATTTAGACTATTAGCAGGTATGGACATGATGGCATATATGCTCGCTTTAGCAACTGAACAACCTTATGAATCAAGCATAAAAAACATAAATGATGCTGAATATAATGCTTTGGCTAACAAATATCTTGATGCCTTAAATGTTTCTTCTGCCATGGAAGAATTGATGGCTCTATTTGGAGATGATACTACCAAAGATATGGACCCTAAAGAAAAAGAAATGACCGAAAAAACTATGAAATATTTCGGAAACATGTTCCCTCTATATTTCAAAAATGCACTATATAAAACAATTACTAAAGAAGAACTAACTGTAGTTGTAGAAATATATCAACGCCCTACTATTAGTGAAGTCAACAAAAATATGCCCAACGTTATGAAACGTTTTCTTGAAAAATTTTCGACACAACAAGAGGAACTTTTCAAAGAAAAAGTCCAAACACTCACAAAAGCAATGTCAGACCCTAACGATACAACTGGCGCAAAAGAAAAATATATCGAATATTTGAAAAAAACAGGACGACCTATTCCCGTTGCCACTGAAACAACAACAAACGAAAATGACAATAATGAAGTGTATTTGGTAGTAGATCAAATGCCAGAATTCCCAGGAGGAATGGGGGCTTTAATGAAATATTTTTCTGACAATGTTCGCTACCCTGTATATGCTGCAGAAAAAAAAATACAAGGTCGTGTAATTTGCCAATTTGTAGTAAACAAAGATGGCTCAATAAGCGATATTAAAGTTATAAAAGGTGTAGATAAATCTTTAGACAGAGAAGCTGTTAGATTGATAGAAAATATGCCTTACTGGAAACCAGGAGTATTAAATGAAGAAAAAGTGCGCTGCAAATATACCGTCCCTGTAAGTTTTAGATTACAATAAAAAATTAGAGCTATGATATCAAAAATGATTGAAAATAAGTGGATAAAAAGACTTATAATTTTGTTTTTTGTTGTTATCCCTATGATTGGTGGTATATTTTCATTATACACTACAAATCCAAATGTTTTCACAGATTTCCCTCATACTAAATTATCTACTTTTGATTGGATTTTAAATAATTGTATATACTTATTACCAATTTTAGTATTCATCTGTTTATGTATATTTATTTTTTTTATTCTGTGTCTTATCAAACAAAACCAAGATGGGAAAAAAATTAAAAGAGAGGATATAGCAGTACTATTTTTACCTTTCTTTATATTTTTTTTCTACATGCTTTTTATAGAAAATGTTCTCATATTTTTAAATAGAACATTTATTTCTAATCCACAATATGAAACAAAAAATGTAGTAATACATGATTTTGACAAAGTCAATCATAGAAAAGGTCCTGATTCATATTATGCACAAGTCTATTTAATTAATGATACCAATATCTTTAAAATTGAAATAGACTCTAAATCCTACTATAAATACAGAGAAAAAGACACCTTAGAATTAAAAATTTTTCAAGGAGCTTTAGGATTTACTGAAATTGATAGTTATCGTAGAATAAATTTTCCTTTTGTGTATGAAAAATTCTCAATAAATAAAAACAATTTTGAAATGATTTCACCTTCTAATCTCCATACCAAAATCGCTGATAATTATTTATATTGGTCTGATGATATAAAACAATATGAAGTAGTGAATATACACTATAAAAAAGGAAAAGAATATGAATATACCAATAACGATTTGTATAAATGGGATTGGTATGCTGAAAAATCTACTTGGGAAGAAAAAGAAAACCCATGGCATCCATTCTCTAAAGCTGAAATTACATACATTCTAAAAGAACGCCGAAACGCCGAAAAACTTCATTTTTTAGCTTCGGTAGAAGGCATAAACGGATTGGTAATTCTACCAGACAAATGGGATATAACAGATATTCACGATGACAAAGATATTCCTGATTCGCTAAAAATTACACCAACAACTGGGGTAATGAAATATTCAGCAAATGTATTCACTGATGCACAATGGGGTGCTATGCAATGTTATGGTGCAATATTTCTCCCTGCAGCAGGATGTGCTAAAATAGAAACTATTAAATATAAAAATACCCGATATAAAACGCGAAAAGAAATTAAAAATAGGTACGAAAACCAAAAAGGGTATTATTGGACTTCTACTCCACTTAAAGACGAAACAAAAGCATGTTGTTTGGTATTCAGCGAAGACCACATTGACATAATGCAATTAGATAAATCATATCATTGCTCTATCCGTATGATTAAGAAATATTAAACTATTTAATTTATAAAATTATGCGTAAATTATTATCAACTTTAGCTTTCATAGCTATTACAATCATGTTCGTAGTAGCACAAGGGACTTCAAAAAACTCTTCTAGCAAGACAACAAATGAGTATCTCAACGGACATCCTAATCGCACACTTATTAGACACGAAGGAGATATAATTTACATTGATGAAATATATGTTTTCAACGACACTTCATCTAAACGTACAACTTCTACCAAATATTTAAGGAACGATAGTATAAAATCTTTATACCAATATATAAACAAAAACATTACATCCAATTTAAGAAATTTAGATACTATAATATTGTGCCGCTTTGTTATTAATCCCGATACTACCATTGGAGATATACATTTTACACAATTAAAAGAATACTCATACCCTGAAGGTTCTTATTTGGGTGGACAATTTTATAACTCTGTATCATCAAAAGAAATACCTCAAGATATAAAGACACAAGAAGCTAAAGAATCTCAAGTAAAATACCCAAAACTCACATCAATCATAAAAAGAACTCCTAAAAATCTTATACCATCTGTTGTAGTTGGAATGTTACATAAAGAAAATGAAACATCTATTGGAAAAACATTATTATCTGAAGACAGGAAAGTAATATACGAAATACCTATTGTATTAAAACCATTAAATAAAATTGATACTGTTTCATATCCTTATATACCATACGAATTATACAATAAATTAAATATAGAAGGCAAAGAGAGATTAGAACACTTAAAATCTATTACAACAGGACATCCTAATCGCACAGTTATTCGACATGAAGCAGATATTATATATACCGATGAATTATATGTTTTCAATGATAATTCTTCGTCTCGCACAGTATCAACACAAATTTTACGAAATGATAGTATAAAATCTCTGTATAAATACATAAACGACCAAATTACACCCGTTTTGAGAAACATAGACACTACAATATTGTGTCGCTTTGTTATTAATTCTGACACAACTATTGGAGATATACATTTTACACAGTTAAAAAAGTACACCTACTCTAATGATAGAGCAATTTCTTCGATTGAATATCCTAAAGACATAAAAAAAGAAGAAATTAAAACATCTCAAATCGAATATCCGGAACTTTCAGCAATTATAAAAAATATCCCTAAACATTTAATTCCTTCTAATGTAACAACTATTCTTCAAAAGGAAAACGAAACAAGTGAGGGAAAAACTTTACAATCTAACCAAAGAAAGGTAATATATGAAATCCCTATTGCACTAGTTCCAACAAAGAAAATTGACTCAAATTCATATCCATTTGTTCCTTACGAATTAACAATTGGAATAAATGAAGAAAGAAAAATTAGATTAGAAAATTTACATGCTTTTGAAGGTCATCCCAATAGAGCACTTATAAGATATGAAGGAGACATAATAACCGTGAATCAATCATGTGTTTTTACAGATAACACAACCTCATATAGTAAAAGTACAACACAATATTTGAGTAACAATAGTGTTAAATTGTTATATTTATACATAAATGACCACATTCCTACTAATTTAAGGGAATTAGACACTGTGCTTTTATGTCGATTTATTGTTAAACCAGATATGTCAATTGGAGATGTAATTTTTACACAATGGAAAACATATCCAGAAGATTTTAAATATCCACAAGACATCAAACAAACAGAAGTGTTGGCTTCAGAAACTCAATATCCAGAACTATATTCAATAATAAAAAATTTACCGGGAAAACTAATCCCTCCTCACGTTACTAAAGTAATAAATGAACCAAACGAAAAAGTAAAAGGTAAAACATTATTATCAGAAGAGCGTAAAGTTATGTATGAAATACCTATTGTTTTACACCCTAAAGAAAAAATAGATTCCACCTTCTACACTTATATGCCGTATGAATTAACTTTAACTATGAGTGATAAAAGAAAAAAGGAATTAAATTATTTTGAAAATATTACAAATTTCGATTCTATCATCATCCCTTATGATAAGGGGAAATTGTTACCCGATCGACCATTTTTCAAAGACGGAGAAGTTAAATTTAATAAGAAAATAACCGATGCCATTGATCTTAACTACAATGGTCCTCTTATTCATTTTGCCCGATTTGAAATACAATTTACAATAACCACAAAAGGCAAGGCAAAAGATATAACAATAATAAGAAGCGACAATAAAAAAATGGGAAATATCATAAAAAATGTCATAAAAAATTCAAAATGGAAAACTGGAAAATATAAGAACATTCCTTTAAATTGCGAATTTATTTATACTATAGAAATTAAACAAAGAAGGACTTGGTGGTAATTTTACCACATTTCCCTTCACACAAAAAAACATATCTATAAGATTACCAGTCCGTCTCGTAAAAGATGTAAAATAATCTAATAAAAACAATTAAGTTATGACAACAGAAGAAATTAAAAATGAGTGTATTCAACGTGGAGAATACACAATGAGTAAATTTACTCCAGAAAGAGCTAATGCTCAAATTGCTTTTTATGCAATAACAATGATGGCGCCTATATTATTTCCTTTAATGTTTCTTTCGAGTCCATTCAAAAATAATATTTTTGAAGCACCAACATTTGTAATAGTTTTTTTATCTATTTTTGAAATAGGGCTTTGTGTTGCTGTAGGAACTTTGCTTTTAAAACAATTAAAAAAAATACTGATATATAAAGAAGACACCATTACTTTTGACAAACGTGGTATATCTTACAATGGTTCTAATGAACGTATGCCCGAAAGATTATTTAACTTAAAATGGGATGAAATATCAAATATTAATATTAAAGAACAACAAATGGGAAGAGGTGTATCTTTCGATTACGTAATTTACACGACAGACAAAAAAAGATATGAAATTGATAATCTCACCGAGGGGGGTGATTTTGCTGTAAATGACTTCATGTGGTTAACAAACTATTTTAGCGGTAAAGAGGTGTTTAATGCCGAAAAAATGAAAAAACTTTCAGAAAGAAGCCAACCTGCAATTTCTTACTCTTTTATTGTGCTATGTTGCATAACTTCCCTTTTATATACATATTCAATATTGTTAGATCTTCCAAGTTTGACAAAAATGATGAATGGAATTGAATTGTTTATTGCTAACATACATATCCTTGCACCACTATTTATTGTTGTCTCTATTAGTGCTTTTGCTTTAGAATTTGTAATTGCTAAACGAAAAGATAGTAGATACCAATTATTAAGTTTACGTAGTTTCATATATTTTGTTATTTGTTTTGTATTGACTATTATTCTAACATTAAGTCTATTTATTATCTTAATGTGAGTCCGATATAACTTTATACAAACAAAACCAAAGGTCTTAAGCCTTGCGAAAAATACACAGAATTTTTTATCACATACCCCTCCGTCCTACGGACACCTCCCCTAAAACAGGGGAGGAATATGTGGGCTGATACATCTAAAAAGGAGAAACCCAAAATGCCTATAAAAGAGAGTAGGGATACATTATTTAAATTTATAATTTTATGATTAAGTATTACGTAGAGGCGTTGAAAAAATACGCCACATTTTCAGGTCGCGCTCGTCGCAAAGAGTTTTGGTATTTTACTCTTATGAACTGGATTATTGGGTTTTGTTTGACATTGCCATTCATGTGCTCTTATTTCAATGTAATTTTTCAAGCTGTTTCTGGTACTGATACATTACCGACAGAAGATGAACTCTTTCTTACTACATTAGCAAACATGTCCCTTATTTCTATTATATTGTACGCACTTGTTATAATATACCAAATAGCAGTGTTTATTCCAACATTGGCTCTTTGGGTTCGTCGCTTACATGATATAGGTAAAAGTGGTAAATTCTTGTTATTGATATTAGTATTATTTATACCACTTGTAAATATTCTTGCATGCATTGTACTACCAATTTTATTTTTAGTTTGGGCATGTACTGATAGCCAAATAGGTGAAAACAAATATGGTGCTGACCCTAAAGCAGAAGAGAGAATGGCTTAATTGATAACATTACTTTACTACTACATAGCATTGGCATAATATTTCGTTGTGCTGATGCTATTTTTTTTGTGCCAAAGTTCGGAGTAAGAAAAATATGTTTTATTCAAAACGTTTTAATATTCAAATAATTTTACGTAATTTTGCATATTAGTAGAAAAATGATTTATTATGAAAAAAATATTGTTTATATTGTTGTGTATCATAATAGTTGGTTGTTCTTCGAAGAAGGAGAATTTGTTTGATGTAGTGACGTATAATTGTGAGATAGAGAATAAGGATTTGAATTTACAATTTGAATTTGATGGAGAAGTAGAATTGCCGTTAGAGAAGATGTGCGATTCCTATAAACTATTGCAAGACAGCATTATGTCTATTATGTTTGGTGACGAGTTTATAGGTTATTCGGCAAAAAAAGCATTAAAAGTGTATGCCGATTCCTCTTTTGTTGAATACAAAAAGGTATACGAAGAAATTTATGAAAATAATCCTCTTGAACCTATCGATACATTCAATTTTGAAACAAATATAAAAGGTAAGATTTTATTTTGTGATTCAAATGTATTGTCATATCAACGCGAGTTATACACATACGCCGGTGGCGCACATGGTATGACTACAAAAATTAATTATGTTTTCGACATTAAGACAGGACGTATATTAACAGAAGAAGACATTTTTGGCAAGGGATTTGAACGCAGGGTAAGTAAATTACTCACTGAAAAAGCGAATATTTTGAGAGAGGAAGATAAATTGCCTGCAGAAGATGAATTTTATAATAATTGGAATATTGTGCCTAATGGCAATTTTGCACTGACTGATAGTAGTGTGATTTATACTTTTAATCCTTATGAGATTGCGCCTTATTGTTATGGAATAATTGATATAGAATTGAAAATTGAGAATTGAGATATGGCAAAAGGAAATTTTACTAAAGAGGCTATAACACGTCAAGTGTTGAATTTTTTTAATGAGAATTCGACTAAGCCTTTTAATTATAAGCAGGTATCGGCAGCTTTAGGATTGAAGAAGTCGGTGATGAAGGAGCGTGTGGTTGATGCTATGTTTGAATTGGAGGCGGCGGGTAAGATACAGCGCATAAGTGCAGGTAAGTATAAAGCCAATATGCGCCGCCAGACAGTTACGGGTGTACTTGACCGCGAGTCAGTGGCTAAAAAGACTTACCTAATACCAGACGATGGAGGCGAGCGAGTGTGGATTGCAGAACGCTCGATGGGATGTGCATTGAATGGTGATAGAGTGGAAGTTGTGCTGTTCCCTCGTCGTAAAGGCAAAGAACAAGAGGGCGAAGTGGTTGAAGTATTAGAACGTAAAAAGACTGAGTTTGTGGGTATTTTGGAAGTTAAGCCTACGTTTGCTTTCTTGAATATTGACAAGAAATTATTGACTCACGATATGTTTATTCCGCTTGAGAAATTGAATGGTGGTAAGGATGGGCAACGCTGCGTGGGACGTATCGTGGAATGGGCAAGTAAAGAGAAAAATCCTATAGGTGAGATTGTTACGGTGTTAGGCGATGTGGGAGATAACGATGCTGAGATGCATGCTATTTTAGCTGAATTTGGTTTGCCATATAGCTATCCTGCGGATGTGGAGGCAGCAGCAAATGAGATATCGGATAAGATTGAAGATGAGGAGATTGCACGTCGTGTAGATATGCGTGATGTGGTTACCTTTACAATTGACCCTCGAGATGCTAAAGACTTTGATGATGCGTTGTCGATTAGGAAATTAGAGTCGGGGCTATGGGAGATTGGAGTGCATATTGCAGATGTAACTCATTATGTAACACCTGATTCGATTATCGACAAAGAGGCTTATAAGCGTGCGACATCGGTATATTTGGTCGATAGAACTGTACCTATGTTGCCTGAGCGTTTGTGTAATAACATTTGCTCTTTGCGTCCAAATGAAGATAAATTGGCTTTTTCTGTTGTTTTCCATGTTGATGAATTTGCCGAGGTGAAGGATTATAAAATTTGTCGTACAGTTATAAATTCAAATAGACGATTTACTTACGAAGAAGCACAAGAGATAATTGAATGTGGAATGAGGAATGAGGAGTTAGGAATGAATAAACCCCTCAGTCCTTCGGACAGCTCCCCTAAGACAGGGGAGCAATATAATGCTGAGATATTGAAATTGAATGAGTTGGCAAAGATGTTGAGGGTTAAGCGTTTTGCTAAGGGAGCGATTGCGTTTGACAGAGTGGAAGTGAGATTTGAAATAGATGAAAAAGGCAAACCTTTGAGCGTATATTTCAAAGAGGCGAAAGAGGCAAATATGATGATTGAGGAGTTTATGTTGTTGGCTAATAAGACTGTAGCAATGCATATTGGTAAGCCAAAAGCGGTGAAAGGTGCAAAATCGAAACCTAAGACGTTTGTTTATCGTGTGCATGATGTGCCTAATCCAGATAAATTGGAGAATTTCAGTACGTTCATCAAGCGTTTTGGCTATAAGTTGAAGACTACTGGCAAGAGCGAAGTAGTATCAGCAGCAATCAATAATTTGCTTGACCAAGTGACAGGCAAACGAGAACAGAATTTGATTGAAACACTTGCTATTCGCTCGATGGCTAAAGCTACTTATACGACTGAAAATATTGGGCACTATGGTTTGGCGTTTGACTATTACACTCACTTTACTTCGCCTATTCGTCGCTATCCGGATATGATGGTTCACAGATTGCTGACTCGATATTTATTTGAAGAGGGACATTCGGTGAATAAAAATGAATATGAAGAATATTGCGAGCATTCGTCAGATATGGAGCAGTTGGCTGCATCGGCAGAGAGGGCTTCGATTAAGTACAAACAGGTAGAATATATGAGTGAGCGACTCGGACAGGTGTATGACGGTGTGATTTCGGGAGTTACGGATTGGGGTATTTATGTGGAATTAAATGAAAATAAGTGTGAGGGTATGATTCCTATTCGTTGTTTGGATGATGATTACTATGAATTTGATGAGAAAAACTATTGCATCGTAGGACGTCATACGGGCAAGCGTTATCAGTTGGGCGATGAATTGACTGTGAAAATCGCGAAGGCTGATTTGGTAAAAAAACAGTTAGATTTTGTGTTGGTGTGATGATTATAAAAAATAAATTTATAAAAAGATAATATATGAAAAATTCTAAACTCTTAGCTCTCAATTCTCAACTTGTCAAGGAGAGAGCTGAACAAGCAAAAGCCTATTTTCAAGATGGATATAACTGCTCGCAAGCTGTGTTTATGGCGTATGCCGATTTATTTGATATGGATGTGGAATTGGCATCGAAGTTAGCATCAAGTTTTGGTGGTGGTATGGGTCGCTTGCGCGAAGTGTGTGGCACTTGTACGGGTATGTTTATGGTGGCTTCGTTGGCGATACCTGCAGATAACAAAGATGCTGAGGCAAAAAAGACAAATTATGCTTTAGTACAGCAACTTGCAGAAGATTTTCGTAAAGAAAACGGTTCGATTATATGTCGCGAATTGCTTGGTTTAGACCATAAAAAAGATGAGCCTACGCCATCGGCTCGCACTCAGGAGTACTACAAAAAACGTCCTTGTGGAGAATTGGTGTATTTAGCAGCTGAAATTTTAGGAAAAAGATTGATGGAAATATAAAAAGACAAAATAACATAAGAACATAAAATATTAATTATAAATAATTTATGTTTTTTATGTTCTTATGTCTTATAAATAAATATATGCGATTAGTTATTCAAAGAGTGACACACGCTTCGGTTACGATTGAAGGTGTATTAAAATCGAAAATAGGAAAGGGATTATTAATATTGGTCGGCATTGAAGATGCTGATACTGACGCAGATATAAATTGGCTAGCACAGAAAGTAGTGAACCTTCGTATTTTTGATGATGAGAATGGTGTGATGAATCGTTCAGTAATTGATACCGACGGTGAAATATTGATTGTCAGTCAGTTTACATTGCATGCAATGACTGCAAAAGGAAATCGTCCAAGTTATATACGTGCTTCGAAACCTGATTTTGCAATACCTATGTATGAAAAATTCTGTACAAAAGTAACTGAATTATTAGATAAACAAGTTGGTACAGGCGAATTTGGGGCAGATATGAAGGTGGAATTGCTAAATGATGGACCTGTGACTATATTGATTGATTCGCAGCATCGCGAGTAATAATAATTAAAATACAAAAAAGAAAAAATAATAATAACGAGCAAAGCGAATAAGTCTTATATCTCGTGTCTCGTATCTAAATTTCTACAATATGGAAAAATTAAATCAACTTTACAACGAGTATGACTTCAACTTCACAGATGAGAGTGTAGCTGAAGCAGTGAAAGAAATTCTTGCAAAAAACTTCGACAAATACAACAATGTTGAAGTATGGAAACAATGTTTTAACCAAATCGACCTTACGTCGCTTAATAGCACTGATACAGAAGATAAAATCGGTGGTATGATGGAGCGAGTTAATGAATTTAAAGAAAAATATCCTGAAATGCCAAATGTGGCTGCAGTGTGCGTTTATCCTGCATTGGTGCCTGTTACAAAAGCTACGCTTGAAGCTGAAGGTGTTAATATTGCTGCAGTGTCGGCATGTTTCCCATCATCACAAACATTTATTGAAGCAAAAGTAGCGGAAGTTGCATTGACAGCTGCTTCTGGTGCTAATGAAATTGATGTGGTGATTTCGGTTGGTAAATTCTTTAGCGGTTTCCATACTGAAGTGTATGACGAATTGCGTGAAATTAAGGATGCTTGTCATGGAGCACACTTGAAAGTGATTCTTGAAAGTGGACTTTTGCACAATACAAAAGAGATTAAACAAGCATCATTGTTGGCTATGGCAGCAGGTGCTGATTTCATAAAAACATCGACAGGCAAAACAGAACGTTCGGCTACATTAGAGGCGGCATACGTTATGTGTCAAGCAATTAAAGAATATTACGAAAAAACAGGTATTAAAGTAGGTTTCAAACCTGCTGGAGGTATTTCGACAACTAAAGAGGCTGTTGAATATTATACTATTGTACGTACAATACTTGGCGAAGAGTGGATGACTAACGAGTTGTTCCGTTTCGGTGCAAGTCGCTTGGCAAACAACTTGCTTACAAGCATTTATGGTACTGAAGTTAAGTATTTTTAATTAGTAAAGTGTAATTCTCAATTTTCAATTCTCAATTGAAGTAAATGCGTTACCTTCCTACGATATTGGTTTGTACCCTTGTATTGATACTTTCGGTTATCAATACAGGGGTATTGCCTAAAACGGATGTGCCAAGTGCGGATAAGATAGTGCATACTATTATGTATTTTGGTATAACTCTGATACTTATGCTCAATCAGACTCGTTATTTGCGTGAGGTGATTAGCCGTAAACAAATGTGGTTTGCTTTTTTATTTTCGGTTAGTTTTGGAACTTTAATGGAGGTAATACAGCATTTTTTACCTTGGCGTTCAGGCTCGATATATGATTTTATAGCAAATACGATTGGTGTGATAATAGCTATTGTAGTTATGCTAATTGCCACTCATTATTATAAATCTAAACATGAATAATAATTTGTTATACGATATTGCTTTGACTCAATTATTTATGGTGGGTCCACGCACTGCACGAGCTTTGATAGAGCATCTTGGTTCGGCAGAGGCAGTATTCAAGGAATCGCCAGATGTATTGCGTACAATTGGTGGAGTTGGAACATATATTTCGGATGAAGGATATAGGCAAGAGGCTTTACGCCGAGCATCAGCAGAAATAGAGTTTATTACAAAAAATAAAATCAAAGCAATTCCTTTTGGTTCAGACGACTACCCTACCCGACTTGCACAATGTGGTGATGCACCTCAAATTCTTTATCAATATGGGAATTGCAATCTTAATGCACAAAAATTTGTTGCCATAATCGGTACTCGCAACGCTACGAAATATGGTAGAGATTTAACAAACGAGCTTGTTAAAACACTAGCCACGTCCAATCCCGACACCGTAATTATTAGTGGATTGGCATACGGAATCGATATTGCAGCACATAAGGCAGCACTCGAATATGGATTGCCTACGATAGGTGTTGTAGCTCATGGACTTGACAGAATATACCCACATGTGCATCGTCAGTATGCATCACAAATGATACAATCGGGAGGAGCAATAGTAACAGAATATCTCTCTAAAACAACGCCTGACCCACAGAATTTTGTACAACGTAATCGTATAGTAGCAGGTATGTGTGATGTAGCAGTGATAGTAGAATCGGCAATAAAAGGAGGGTCGTTGATAACAGCAAATATTGCTAATGATTATAATCGTGATGTGATGGCATTTCCTGGTCGAATAGGAGATAAAACATCAGAAGGATGCAATAAACTAATTCGTCAACATAAGGCAGAGATAATTACCTCTGCAGAAGATTTGATAAATTTAATGGGATGGTCTGCACCCGAAAAAAATGCAGTCCAACAATCGTTATTTGATGATTTAACTCCAGAACAACAGGCTGTTATTGATTTATTAAAAACAGAACCGTTACACATAAATATAATAAGTACAAACTTGGGAATGTCAATACAAAAAACATCGGCACTATTGACAGAAATGGTTTTCGATGAATTGATTGACCAAATGCCAGGAGACGTTTATACAATTCATAATTCATAATTTTCAATCCTCCATGAAGCAAACGTTTAAAATATTTTTATTAGTTATTTTTTGTATTTTGACTATATTGGGTTGTGCCAATCGAGGCAGTGGTCCACAAGGAGGTCCAAAAGATACCACCCCGCCACGATTGTTAAAGTGTAGTCCCGAAAATGGAGCAACTAATGTATCCCCTGATAAGATACAATTGACTTTTGATGAAATTGTATTAGTGCAAAGTACATTTGAAAAGGTGGTTATTTCGCCACCTCAAACCAATATGGCAATTATTAAAGCTTCTGGTCATAAAGTAAATGTAGAACTTCAAGATACATTAAAACCAAATACTACATACACAATTGATTTTACAAATTCAATAGTTGATAATAACGAACGGAATGAATTAGACGGATTTACATTTAGTTTTGCAACAGGTGATTTTATTGATACATTAAAGCTCTCTGGCACGATTGTTGATGCAGAAACATTGAACCCAATACCTAATCTAATCGTCGGTATTCATAGTAATCTCAACGATACAGCTTTCGTATCTATACCTTTCGATCGTATTACTAAAACAAATAGTGAAGGTAAATTTACGATAAGTAATATAAAAGAGGGCAAATATCATGTTTTTGCTCTATCTGACATAGGTAATAATTATTATTTTGATATTCCAACCGAACAGATTGCTTTTGATGATAGTGTATATACTCCGATTTGTACAACAGATGTTACATACGATACAATTTCGCATTATGCTGTGATTGATTCGGTGGAAAATATAGTTGATTCAACGCAGTTGATAATTGATTCAATAATAACTAAAAATAATTATATTTATACACCTGACGATGTTGTGTTATTTGCCTTTACCGAAAAAAACAACCGTCAGTATTTGTCGAAATCATCACGTCCAGAGCGCCATAAATTAGTATTAGAATTTGGTAATACATGTGATTCTTTACCTATGCTTCGACCATTAAATTTTGAAGATAGTATATTTACCTACATGTTGCAAAAAAGTGAAAATATTGATACTATCACTTATTGGCTTACAGATACACTTTTATGGCAACAAGACACATTGCAAATAGAAACTACATATCAAAAACGCGATGATTCAATCTATTGGCAAACTGATACAATAACTTTTTTGTATCGTGCACCAAAAACTAATACAAGTAAAAACAAAAAAGAGAACAAAACACAACAGGTTGAATATCACAAAATAAAATCAAATAAATCAGGAAGTTTTGATGTTTATATACCTCTTACTCTTGAATTTGATGTACCTACTAAAATGACTTCTAATGATACTATTAAGTATCGTTTACAAGAAAAAGTTGATACAAATTGGGTAGATTTAGATGCCGATTTGATAAAATGTGATAGTATGGGATTGAAATATGAAGTGAAATACGAATGGAAACCTACCACAAGTTATCAATTAATCATTGATTCTGCGTTATTTACATCTTTTATAGGTTTAGCAACAAATACTGAGATTTTAGAATTTAAAACTAAATCACTTGAAGAATACGCTGTTTTAATATTTGAATTGACAAATTATACAGGAAAAGAAGTTATTCAAATATTAAATAAAGATGATAAAGTGATACGACAACAATTAGCAACAGAAAATAAAGTAAGATTTGAGTATATAACCCCTGATGTCTATTATGCGCGCCTATTTATAGATGAAAATGGCAATGGCAAATGGGATACTGGTAATTATAAAGAGAAACGACAAGCAGAAAAAGTTTATTATTACCCATACGATATGGAGCTTCGCGCTTTTTGGGATGTTGAAGAAGTTTGGAACATCAACGAATTGCCAATTCTCGAACAAAAGCCTAAAGAACTCATAAAGATAGAAAATAAGAAGTAGGGGTGAAATTAAATAAGACGTTAATAACTAATCACTAATCATTAAAAACTAACTATTATGGCACGTATATTGGTAGTGGATGATGAACGTTTCATACGTAACACCATCAAAGATATTCTCGAACACGAGAAATACATAGTAGATGTGGCTGAAGATGCTACTCAAGCATTTGAAAAAGCCAAAACTAAGCACTACGATTTGATTCTTACCGATATCGTAATGCCAGGTATAAATGGTATTGTTCTTCTTGAAAAGCTTAAAGACGATGGATTTGAAGCTCCAATTATGATTATGTCTGCTCATGGTAATATCGAAATTGCCGTTGAATGTATCAAAAAAGGAGCTTTTGATTTTCTTGAAAAACCACTTGATTTGAATCGTTTGCTTGTGTCAACACGAAATGCTCTCGATAAAAACAAATTGGTCAAAGAGACTAAAACCCTTAAAAAGAAGATACAACGCAACTACGAAATGATTGGCGAATCGCCTTGTGTCAAAAAATTGCGCCATTTGATAGAACTTATTTCTAAGACTGATACCCGAGTATTGATTACAGGCGATAATGGAACAGGTAAAGAGGTTGTTGCCCGTCAGATATATCAAAACTCTCCACGTGCCGACAAACCTTTCATCGAAGTCAATTGTGCGGCTATTCCGTCTGAACTTATTGAAAGTGAACTATTCGGACATGAAAAAGGAGCATTTACCTCTGCTATCAAACAGCGCATAGGTAAATTCGAACAAGCCGATGGCGGTACAATATTTCTTGATGAAATTGGTGATATGAGTCTGCCTGCACAAGCCAAAGTATTGCGCTGTTTGCAAGAGAATGTGATTTCGCCAGTAGGTAGTGACAAATTAATAAAGATTGACGTTCGCGTATTAGCTGCTACGAACAAAAATTTGGAAGAAGAAATTGAAAAAGGCAATTTCCGTGAAGACCTTTTTCACCGCTTGAATGTTGTACCTCTTCATATTGACCCATTGTCAAAACGTGTAGAAGATATACCTTTACTTGTAGAATACTTTACAAGCATTATCTGTGAATCACAAGGCCGAGCTGTGAAACACTTCTCAAAAGAGGCTATCGAAAAACTCCAACAAAAGCCATGGCGAGGTAACATCCGTGAATTACGTAATATTGTAGAGCGACTTATCATACTTTGTGGAGATACTATTACAGCACAAGATGTTGAAGAATATGCATAAACAAAAAGAAGTTGACTCAAAAGTCAACTTCTTTTTTTATTCCCTATACACACAAATCATTTATTTTATTTGCTTAAACAAATATTTTATTGTAGATTTGCAAAGAAAGTTAATAAATTTTCTATAACCATTAAACCATTACAACTATGAAAAAAATTATCACATTATTATTAGGCACATTTTTATGTGTTTTATCTTTTGCAGAAAATAATTCATCTGCTATTGTATATGCTGAAACATCTTTTAAATTTTATAAAACACAAAATGCTATTTTGAATATTCACCCAAACTATTCAAGTTGTTCTCCTATTGAACTTTCTTATGATGATATAAAAAATACAAAATTTGTTATTCAAAATACAGGGGGAATAACAATTGAAAATAAGTTTATTGAAAATAACCAAGAAGGAATTATTTATTCAAATGATTATATAAAACTTTCTTCTGGTTTTCATGCAAAAGCAGGTTGTAATCTACATATTGCAATTAAAAACGACATAGAATGTAATGATACTCAAAATGTTTCATATATACAAAAACATAATACCTCAGAATCCACAAAAGAACAATGGTGTAATCAATGGAATGTATTAACACATAGTTATTTAGAGCCAGATGATGAATTATATGGAGCAAGAACCAATATATTTCTATTAGATAAAGATACCGTTATTAACAATCAGGAATATACTACATTGACATGTTATTCTAGTAAAAAATCAATAAATGAGAAATGGTATGTTGGCGCATTACGCTTCACCAATGACAAAAAAGTTTATATCTATTATGATAATACAGAGTATCTATTGTATGATTTTAATGTTCAAATAGGAGATACATTAGAAATATTTGGTGGTATAACTTATTACAAGGAACGCAGAACGCTTAAACATGTTATTACAGAAATAGATACTTTAGACGATAATAGATTGAAAATAACATCTGATGCTTTCCTCCGAACTGATTATGACAATTGGCAAATTTATGAATGGCCTTATACTATAGTATGGATAGAATGTGTTGGTTCTTTAAATGGCATTGTCCATAGTGACCCAACATCAATGACTGGAAATCTTTCTAATGTATTATTATGTGCTTATCAAAATGAAGAACATATTTTTACAACTATTTATCCTTCTTATGAAGTATTAGGTTGTATCTATAACGAAGGTGATGTTATTACAACTACAGAAAAAGTGGAAACCCCAAAACCATTAGTTCAGAAAATTATTCGAAATGGTGAGATATTCATAATTCGAGATGGTAAAACCTATAATATTATGGGTATAGAAATAGAAGAATAAGATACAGAAAAAAGAAGTTGACCCTGAAAAGTCAACTTCTTTTTTTATTCCCTATACACACATCACAATACCCACATGGTTGGATGTCTGTTTGTCCGAAGTACCGAGCTAATAATACCGAACGGCAAGTATCTTTTGTCGCGTATTCATAAATAGAAACAAGTCGCGAATACATGCGGTCTATTCGATTTTCGTATGCCACTGGCGGTATATATAGCGTGTCAGCATCCTGACGGTCAGTATTATAAATCAATAGAGGCGTACGCTTGAAAGGCACATATTGCACAACACCCACACGGTGCAACCATATCAAATGGGCATATACCTCTTCGCGCGACGACTGTGTGAGTATAGCAATTTTGTCTTCATTTATATGTTTTGCGTCGGTGAATATACCCGGGTAAAGACGCAATATCGCTTCGAATATATGGTCATTCTTAGGATGTTCCATGCGCCACTCATAGAGTTTCGATGGGTGCATGATGACCTTCATTTTACTCGGACTCTCCATCTCTTCAGTTAGAGTAATATATCCTGCCCATTGCAAAATATTCAAAGCCCCTTGTGCCAATGAATACGACAACCTACAAGTGTGGCAAAACTCCTCCAATTTAAACGGATACACAGCCCCCTCGCCCGACCCTTCGCCTATTACATAATAGTTGGCAAGATGTTGATACACAGCCCGTACATACTCTTTTGGTGGAAATACTTTCTCATGACGGCGCACCAATTGTTCTACCGAAGATGGCGTGATGAGCAGTACGGCGTATGACTTCAGCCCATCACGACCTGCGCGCCCAGCCTCCTGATAATAAGCCTCAAGTGCATCGGGTATGTCGTAGTGAATTACCAATCTCACATCCGCCTTGTCTATACCCATACCAAAAGCATTCGTTGCGCAAAGAATCCGAGTCTCCCCCGACATCCATTGGTTCTGTCGCTCTTTACGCTCTTTCGACTCAAGTCCTGCATGGTAGTAATTCGCCGAAAAATCCATCGATTGTAGCATTTTCGCCACCTTTTCTGCTCCATCACGCGTGCGAGTATATATGATTGTCGAGCCAACCACCGAGTTCAGTATCTTAAATAGCTGAGCATCTTTATTATCAGTCATTCGCACCACATAGCAAAGGTTATGGCGTTCAACACTCGCCTGGAACATATTGTGAGGCGTACGAAAAGCCAATTTGTCTTTTATGTCAGTCACCACATCAGGCGTTGCCGAAGCCGTCAAAGCCATAATTGGCACATCGGGATACATCTCTCGCAGTTCAGCAATTTTCAAGTACGAAGGGCGGAAATCATAGCCCCATTCCGATATACAATGTGCCTCATCTACAGCGATAAAACTCAGTTGAAGGAATTGCAAGCGCTTCAAGAATAAGTCAGACTGCAGGCGTTCGGGTGCCACATATAGCATCTTGAAAGCCCCATACTGAGCTTGTTCGAGTATATTGAACACCTTATCACGATTCATCCCCGCATGTATCACTTCGGCGCGAATGCCACGTTTGCGCAAGTTCTGTATTTGGTCAGTCATCAACGCAATCAGAGGCGACACAATCAGAGCCATCCCCTCCATCGCCAGCGCCGGTACTTGATAAGTCAGCGACTTACCCCCACCAGTTGGCAATATAGCAAGCGTATCCATTCCCGCCCCAATACTCTCAATAATATCCAATTGCAAAGGACGGAAATCCTCATAGCCCCAATTTTCCTTCAATATTTTGTGATACATCATCAAAACTATATCAATCTTTACTCAAAAACAAGTTGCAAAACTCATTTAATTGTTGTTGCATGCGCTCTTGTGGTATGAGAATACGTTTGTACTCAGCAATCATCGTAGGGCTCATACTGCGGCTCATTGCGTATTCAACTACCACATGGTCGGCTTCGGGGCAGAGTATAATTCCTATCGATGGGTTTTCGTTAGAGCGTTTTACGTCGCGGTCGAGAGCTTCGAGATAGAATTCCAATTGTCCGAGGTCGCGAGGATGAAATTTGGTCTTTTTGAGCTCCACTGCTACCAACGCTTGTAGCCCACGATGAAAGAAGAGCAAGTCCGCTTTATAGGTTGATGCACCTACCGTCAGATTGTATTCTTGGTCCATGAATATGAAGTCTTTACCCAATTCGAGTATAAATTGTTTCATATTCTCTATTAGACTATTTTTCAGTTTCGATTCGCTATGCTTTTTGGGTAGGTCGAGAAAATCTACGAACAACGTATCTTTGAACATTACGAGGGCGTTTGGATATGCCTCGAGCATACCTTTCGACATATTATCTTTGCTACTCAATAGTGTAGAATAAGTTTGGTTAGAGATGCAACGTTGAAGTTCTTTATAAGCAAGATGTTCCTTATTGGCATAGAGTATATAGAACATTCTTTCCTCATAGCTTTTGCAACGACAAAGAATTTCAATGTGATTACTCAAAGATGTCAATTCCAATATTTTTGGCATTTGTGCAGATGGCATTTGGACAATTTGTGCAGATGGTGTCTGCACAATTACAACATCTTCATTCTGAGGAAATAACCTCACATCTTCAATTTGTGCAGATGCTGGCTGCACAAATTGAGTATTAAGATATTTTTCGACGGTTAAAATAAACTTCTCTGATGAATATTCGTCATAAAACATCACCATATTATAGATATTTCGTCGACTATAGCCCTTAATCTCTGGATGCTGAGAGCGAATATATTCCGATAGTTGCGTTACAACCTTGCTTCCCCATTCTTCGTTTTTCAGTTTAGCCGACACATATCCACCAACATGCCATGCCGTGAGTAACAACTCGTTGTTTACAGCCTTTGACGCACGGCTTTTGTGTTGTAGTATTATGCCGACAACTTCGCCAAATTGTTGTTCAATACAGTTGTTAATTGACGATTCATTGTTAATAATAGGTGTTTTATTCATATAATAAATGAAGTGTAGAGCATTAATATTACGTCTGCAAAGATACAAAAAATCCTCGTAACCTCAATTTTCCTTCAATATTTTGCGATACATCTTCGATAGATTTTTTGTGATTACAAAGGTAATAAAAAACTTT
>JAEIGA010003858.1_pt1 | contig 23306 bp, 30 predicted proteins | sample 9270691 | NCBI WGS metagenome assembly JAEIGA01 (sample SAMN17057246, study PRJNA624740) | gut metagenome | biome: biome; isolation source: fecal sample | host: Bos grunniens | place: China: Xizang | collected 2019 | reverse complement strand
TCATTCTATCGGGCATACCGGTGAACCATTCCACGATTCCGTTGACCGTATCGGGGACAATGGAGTGACCAACCAGCTCGTCCCACAGTTCAGTGAACCAATCGATTACGCCATCCACGAAACCTCTAAGGGGGCCGGAAATCATATCCCAAAGACCAACGAACCAATCTCGAATGCCCTCAATCATTTTCTTTACCGGAGCCTCGATATCGCCGCCGGTAAAGAGTGCGATCATAAATTCTACGAAACCAGAGAATATCTGAATTACGCCACTGATAGCTTGCACCAAGCCCTCGAACCACGAGATCACAGCCGAAATAGCACCAGACACAACGCCACCCAAAATGCCGACGATGACCGCACCGATCCACTCGATGACCTTTCCGATCCCCTTCAACCATTCGACACTCTTAAACCACTCTACGAACTTATTGACAAGATCCCCAACCCACTTGACAGCCTCTTGGATTGCTTGCTTCGCCTCGGGGGGAATTGCGTTCTCGATTGCCTCTTTCGCATCTGTTACAGCCGTAACAATTTTGTCCCAACTCTCTTTCAGCTTTTCCAGCTTAGGAACGATGTTGGTTTCCCAGAACGCCTTAACTGCTTGAGTAACTTCCTCCCATCGCACGACGAGGAAGTAGACCACAGATGCTACAGCCGCAACGATCGCCACAATCACAGCCCAAACCGGGGCAGAAATGCCAGCCAGGAAAGATCCCACCGCTGTAGCTGCGGAGCTGAACCAACCTACGACCGAAGCAATCGCTGTAGATAGTTTGGGGAACAGCGCGGCAAACCAACCGACTTCGGGGGCCATCACTGCTGCTGCCGCGAAGAACTCCTTAATTCCAGCAATCGCTGGGGCCAAGACTTTCCACGCCATCGCTGCCGCTACCGCCCCACTAACCAATCCAGTTAAACCGGTAGTAACTTCCTCCACGCTATCAACGCTGCCGTCCTCGAAAGTGGCCTCCAGAGAAGCCAGCGCCGTAATCGTAAGACTGAGGATCAGACCCTTCTTGCCCCACGCAAGGTAGGATCCAAATGCACCCAAGGCTCCTACGATGGCTGCCCAGGCGTAGTCCTCCCACGATCCTTCCTCAATGAAGTTCTCTAAAAACTCGTCCATCAGGGAATACTGAATGGTGAGTATGATCGCGGTTGTCGCAAGTTGTTTGATACCATTTACCTTGTCAGTAAATTCGTCAGCCTTTCCAATCGCTGTAAGGATAGATTCTATCAAAGAGGCAACACTTAAAGCGCCCAGCGCTCCAGCGACAATAGCAATCTCTGTTTTCCACTCCTCGAACCAATCCTGAATCTTCACTTTCAGTTCGTCAACTTGCTTACTAGCCTTAGCGAAAACCGACTCGTCCCACAGGGTATCCAGGTCAAGACCACTGCCCCAACCACTGTCGCCGACTCCACCAGCACCGCCACCTCCACCACTTTCGGAGGGAGGCTCAATGACGTTCAGCTCGTCGAAGCCCATCGTGTAATCTCTCAGCTTCTTAGCTGCTGCGGAAGCGCCGCCCATCGCAGATTCAATGTTTTCTGCTCCGGCAGCAACATCACCCAGACCGCCACTAGTACCGCTCCAATCGATCTCAAAGAACGCGATCCCGAAGAAATTTGCGATAGCCGCTACTGCCTCATACAGTAGCTCCACAAATGCGGTCAGATACGGAATGGCTAACTGAATAAGAGGAATAAACAGAGAACCGAACGCCTGGACAAGCCCCTTGAAAGACTGAGACAGGCTACGAACCGCACCTTCGGCAGTATGCATTTCCGAAGCATATGTGCCGACGATGCCCTGATTCATGGCAGCATTCATCATTGCAGCATATCGAACTTCGGCTTTCTGGGCCTCAGACAGCTTTTCGATGCTCACATGAGCCATGCCTACTTGCTCCAGATACTCCTGCAAACTCGCCTCTGTCAGAGCGATACCAGCATTACGGATAGGCTCAATTTCGCCCGTGATAGCAGATCGGACAGCTTCGGACGCATCTTCCAGCGTCTTAAATCTATCGTTGTATGCCGCCCAGATATCGTAGGACAGTTCAGTAAGACCGACAGAGATCGTGGTTACTTTCTCCTGGGCCATGCCGAAACCACTCAACAGGGAGCCGTACAGAGAGCTATACTGCATGAACTGTTGAATGTTGATGCCCAGCACATCGTTAATTTTCTGAGCGTAGGCGTAGACTTCCTCCGCATCCTCACCGAAAGCGCGACCAAAACGATACTGAATACCGTCCCACTCCATCGCTTGAGCCAGCGTCTTATAGATAGCGTCGCCCACCACAGTAACAACGTGCATCAGAGATTCAAAGTTATGAATCGCAGCCATGATGTTAAGACCCTGGTGATCCAGCGCCACACTATGATCTTCGGTAGCCGCAGCCGCTCGTTGGGTGGCTGTAGTCATACGGTTCGTTCCACTGACAATCTGCTGAACACGAGCAGGGAGTTGAGAGAAACCCCGGCCGAGAGCATCAATCTCGGTAGCCAACGGAGCAATCGCCCGAGCCAGCCGCCTCATTCGATCTTCGAGTGTATCCAAATTGGAAGTGTCCAAACCGTTGATAACATCCGGAATCTTCTTCAACGTATTCAATGCGCTGTTTAATCCAGAAAGCCTCTGAATGTTGGACAAACCCTCTACGGCAGCTCGGAGCTGTTGCAACTTCTGAGTATTCATTCCATTCAGAGCCGGGTTCAGAGCATTCAGCGCTTCTGCCAGCTTTTTCAGACCGTTAGTAGCAACGGTGATCTTACCGTTCTCTTTCAGTCTACCCAGGGCCTCGGCAAGCCGTTCGATCTTAGCCTCAGCTTGACCGGCACTGGTAGTAATTTGTATATCAAGAGAGTCAATCGTCGTAGACATACCGACACCTCCCTATCAATTTCGATAGATTACCCCGTCCTCTCCGATCACGCCCTCGTGAGTAGCAGTGATACAGTAAATTTCGGAGTTATAGATTGCCGGAGTGGTAGTGTAGGTCTTGGCATACAAACCCAAGCCCATGAGAATACGATCCAGACTGTCGTAGATGGTTCGCGCTTTCTGACGCTTACCCTCGCCGTTGCAGAAAATCTGAGATCGGTATACCACTCTGGCATATTTGTTAGTAGTGCCGCTGTCCAGATGCACCGGCACGTTTCTGATTTCATCCAGGGTTACAGTAGGGAAGTGAGCCGGAGTTTCGACATATTCACCGATAACCTGGATGCCAGAATATAAAGAACGGAGGTCTTTCGCCGCCGTGTTGAAAACCTCGTTAGAATAGTCAATCATGTGCTGCGAAACACCTCCCTTGCAATCTCTGTTACATTTTCGGTAATTTCCTGGACGGCTCGACACATGGCCTCCGCAGGAGGATTACCGTAAGTATGCTGACCCGAACCAAACCACCAGCCGTTCGGGTTATCCCAGTTACCCTTACCGTCAGGGTAAGTACCAGGGCCAACGCCGAACTGTCCGGCCAGTGGATGACCGTATCCGTAGGTTGCACCAGCGCCAAATTCGATGAACGCTACCGCAGAACCTTCGGCGTAAATAACTGCCACTGATCCGGTATCATCCACACGAACCGTCACATCGTTGGAACCGCTGTATATTGCTCGTGCGAACTGAATCGAAGCGACGGTAGCACCGAGCATCGCTAACCGGGTTCGTAGCTCTTTCTCCTTGGCTGCAACCCATTTCTGGTACTTCCGTACCTCCTTCACAGCATTTTTTATGCTTTCGTTGGTTAGCTGGATCTGGATGTTAGGCACGTTTGGACACCTCACGCAGCGCAATCAAATAACCGTTCTTACTGTCGGCAACTTTGACCACGACGTAATTATGAGGGCCACTCGCGCTAACACCGAACCAAACCAAGCTACCCTCGTCCAGAGGACAGCTCTCGCCGGGGTAACTGATCGTTCGGCTGTAACCGGTCAACGCACCGAACACATTCACTGCCTCCTGACCGGCATTCGCGCTAACATTGGCGCGGAGTAGGGTAGGGGGGCCGTAGGTGTTCTTCACTTCCAGAGTGTCGTTGCCGTATTCATCCTTAATCGGTTCGGAGCCAAGCAGGATGGCGTAATGTAAATCACGCCAGTTTCTCTGAGCGCTACGCATTGGAAATCACGCTCCCACAGTGAGGCACAATCGCAGCGAGAATACGGTTCACGCTGGGCCAAGTGCGAGTAGTACCGTTTTCACTGTGAGATGCCTGACCCTCAGCGCCACGCTGAGTGAACAGCTCCACAGCCAGCTTGATCTGCAAACGCTCATATCGAGCAGGGACAACCGCAGTCTCGGGATAGCCGAACGGATACATCTTATTCAAAATCATGGACTCCGCAGCCTGGATCTCGGACAGCAGCACCTCGTCCTCTGCCGTATCGGGGGCAATCGCCACCCTCATGTTTTCGATTTTCTCAACATCGGTCATGGTTTCGCCTCCATGTTCGCGTTCACAGCCAGAGCCTTGGCTGTGAAAGCCGCTTTGATTTTCTCCATCTTCGCCTTACGTTCACGCTCCTTGCGCTCCTCGATCTCGTCCATCGTGATCGGTTTCGGCTCGGAGGGATACTTGTATTTCGACTTGGAGAACATATTGCCGACGGTAGAGGCCAGGGCCTCAGCCGTGTATATGCCGTTTAACCACAATTCCTCGTTCATCCGTCGTTTGCGGATCGCATCGGCCTTGCGGTATGCTCTCACCAGAGCAGGATCGTATACCCAGAACTGATCGTAGGTCATTCCGATAGCTAGGTAATAGGGGAATACCCCCTCGAAAATTTCCGTATAGGATGTGGGCGTATTTACTTGACCAGCGCCCAGCTCACGTTTCCCTCGCCGGTATCATCGGTCAGGGTGGACAGAGTTTCTGCGTACATCTCCATGAGAGCCTGCATCAGACCAGTCTTGTCACCGATGCTGTCGAAAATTTCATCGACCACAGCGCGCTTAGTACCCTTGCAGTTCTTGTAGAATGCACCGCTAAACAGCAGGGGAATCATGGTCATAGGCTTAGAGGTGATCTCGTCCAGGACGAAGCCCTGGGACTCCATCGTTTTGACGCTCTGCCGGTTAAACTCCAGCTCGTATTCCTTGTTTTCGTATTTCAGAACAATCTTACTCATTTAGGCGTTCTCCTCAGTTTATAATTTTGATTTTAGGGTGGGGAAGAATCCCCACCCAGATTGTCATTTAGGCGCTTGCCTTGGGGGTCACAGGGGTAGATGCAGCCACGTTGATAGTGAACTCCAGCACCTCGTCAACGCCCTTACCAGGGACACCGACGGTATGCTGACCCTGCCAGGTGAAGCCGGAGCCGTCAGGGAACGCCAGCTCGTAGTACAGAGCCTTACCCTCGTCTGCATACACCGCGTCGAAATCGGTCTTGGTGTAGTTGCAAGTGAAGGGGATGGAGTCACCGGAACGGATGCCGGGGATGTTGGTCACCTGGTTATCAGACAGGGTAGTGGTTTCCAGCAGATTGGGTTCGCCAATAAGATCACCGAAATCCTTGATATCGACAACCTTTGCTACGGTTTCTGCGGATTCACCCCACTTCAAAAACACGCCGAAACTGGACAGTGCCATGGGTTATTCCTCCTTGTAATCACATTTGTACTGCCAGACAAAACCTCCAGCAGTTTTATATTTCTTCTTACATACTTTCGAGATATGACCTGCTTGTATCGAAAGGGCTTCGGCGGCAGATCGCGCGGAATCCCACTCTCGGACAAAATCCCCTGTCTTTGTGAACTGTAAAACAGGCTTCTTATGAGACTCGCCTATTTTTCGAGCAGTTTCACTAGAGCGCTTCTTGCCTCGGTTAGATTCAGACCGCTTTCGATTGCTTTCCTCGTCCCAATGCTTACCCCTGTTATATCCAACAATGGTTCTCATAGCTCGTTCGCGTAACGCTTCTCGATCCAGATTTTCCAAAAATGCGGCATATCGCTCGGGGGCGTAAGGGACACCCTTCTTTACGGCGCTCAATCGCGCCTTGGTTTCCGGGGAATGGTGCTTACCGTACATCGGGTGGTTTTCTCCACTCAATCCGTTACCACCCTCCCCACCTGGAGATTGGTTATATCCGTTCTCGTAATTCTGAGATCCATACGCCTGGATCAAACGCTGTTCCTCCGAAAACGCTTCTTCGGGAGATAAACCCTCGACAATGATCTCGTGGTCGAAGTTGTCCCAGCCGTATTTCTGAATCGCTCTCCAGAAGTGATCGTTCTTCTGATAACCTCGACCACAATCCCAGCGCTTTCGAGGATGTTGAGAGGTGATCCCGATATAGACCTTCCCGTTTACTTTGTTCGTGTGTTTATACACGCAGTATTTCCGATCCATCGGGATCACCTCTCAGTGGATCAAGCCTTAACGATCTTGAAGCACTTGGTAGCGTCAGTCATCGCAGCCAGATAATACTTGCGAGAATAAATCTCATTCAGACGGGTGTTAACGTCGCGCTCCTGCTCGACCTCAGTACCCTTCTTGTTGAACAGGGTGACAGCAGCCTTAGTACCACCGTAGATAGTACCGGCAGGGACGATCTTGGAAACGTTCAGAGACATACCGGCAACGTGACCGATATAGCCCTGCTTCACGAAGGACTCAACGTACTTCAGGTCATCCTTCAGGGTCTTACGGATAGCTGCAACGTCAGCAGGGTTGACCAGACAGAAGATCTCCTCAGCCTCGATGTTCTCGCTGTTCAGCAGAGCAGAAGCATCCACGAAAGCGCCGAAATCGAATGCGGTGGGCTTGACCTCCAGAGTAGCCTTAGCGAACTCAGCCAGGATATCGGCCTGGACAGTGTTCCACATATCGGTGGACATATGGTTCAGACCAGTCTCGATGACCTTGGGATCCTTCATCAGTTCCTCGTCATAGTAGGGGAATCTGTTCTGTGCAAGCAGGATCTCGTATTCCTTCTCGGAATATGCGACCTCGATGTTCTGGGTGTTACCCTCGCCCATAGCCAGCTTCTCGGTGGCATTGGTAGCGTTGTAGACGCGGATCAGCTTCTTGTCACCGGCAACGCCAACCAGGGAGTTGTCAACGGTACAGAAACGGGCCAGATCCAGGCGGCTGTTAAACTGATCTTCCAGCTCTACGGAAATAACCTTGTTATCGTAGGTCTGGTGAGTGTGATTCAGAGCCATGGTTAATTACCTCCAATAAATTCATTAAACATCTCGGGATTTTCCCGAGCGAATGCCTGTTTTTCAGCCAGGGTCATCTTCTTGAAATCTTCCCTGGTTTTCTTCTCCGCACCGTCTCCAGCAGGAGGAGTGGGAGTAGACTTCAAAATTTCCGCTTTCAGTGCTTTCTCACGGTCAGCGATGAACTTCGCGTGGTTCTTGAAAACCACCTCGGTATCGCCCTTCGCCAAGGCAGCAGCAGTCTCACGAGCCAGATTCTCGTCATAGCCCAGACCCAGGAACTTAGCCGTGTGCTGATCGACCAGCTTTTCAGCGCGAAGCTGTTCCAGCTCCTTCTGAATCGCCGCACGATCCTCAGCGTCCTTCGCTGCTCGGGCTTCTTCCTCAGTCATGCGCTCACGGAGCTGCTTCTTGTAACCAGCCGCCTCAGAGGTAGCCTTATCCAGAGCAGACTTAATCTTGTCTACATCAGGGATATCCAGGGCCTCCAGCGCTGCCAGCTTTTCCTCAGCAGACATAGCCTCATAACCTTCGATTGCACTTGTGTTGATTTTTGCCATTGTTGTTATCCTCCTGCGTTTTAACGTGTTCTCTCACATTTTGCGATTTAGGACTTCTCTGTCCATGAAATAAAAAGAACGCCACAACCCCCGTCGGGATCGTGGCGCTCAAGACGCTCTAATTTTCGTAATATTCTTGCTTGTATCGAACTCTACCTTGACACCCTTCCGGCATCTGGAGCATTGAATTACACCCTTGCCGTCAAAGTATCCGAGGAGCCGACCGCATTCTGGACATCGGACTTCGGTCATACTTCAACCTCCTCGATCCAGCATCGGCAGTGAATGTGCGGTTTCGCTGGAACGTTATTGATGGAATAAATCTTCATATGCCTAGAAGCACATTGCTTGCATCGACGATCATCCGGGGAAGTCACCCACCGCACTCGGGTTACACCACTGTCTCGAAACGCTTGTAGCATCGCCTCGAAAGTAACATCGTCCATGAACTGAGCGTTCATGCCAGCCACCAACCGCTGTGCCAAGGCAATCTCCTCGGCCGGGGTTTCACTGGCAATCAAACTCTCAGCAAACCTAGCCCGTTTACGCTCCAGTTCATTTTCATACACATATTTCGTGACCGGGTTGTACGCAAGAAGCAGCGCCGCAATGAATACCGCCGGATCGAACTCCGATTGCTCCTCAGACTTCTTCTTACTGCGGTACACCACCTCGGACAGCCGTGTAGCCTCACGCTTCACCAGCTCATAGATGGAATCGTAAATCTCGTGGGACACAGGGATCACATTCAGTTCGTCAAAACTGGCGACCCTCCGAAACAGCTTCGGATATTGCTTATTTAAGTAGGCAATCGTCTTATCTGTCGCGCTGTACGGACTTTTCATCGCTGTCTCCTAACGACTTCACATACTGATCCATTTCCTCGGCTGCTTTCTTCTCCTGCTCCTCCCACCATTCCTTACTCTGGAGATAGGCACTCTCAGGATCAAGGAACAGACCACAGTGGGTGAACGCCAGCTCAGGGTGGATCTTGGGATTGTTCAGCATGGTCACAAGCACCTGGCTCTTGGTCTGAACATTATCGTAGTTACGACGAGAGAACTTAATCTCAATGTCTTTCAGTCGCAGCTTAGTGCCGACCATATCACGCATGATCCGCAGAACCATTTTCAAGAACCGCTTTTCGCTGCGCTTGAACTCGTTCTCCACGGACTTCATATCAGCCTCGGCATTCTGCCAGCCGTCGCGCATGATTACCGCGCTGCCGGTATCGCTCGTACTGGAACTGCCATTTCGGTTAGGCAGACAGCAGATCGTCAGCACTGTGTCATACAGACTATCGGACAACACCTGAGCGTCGCCCTGCTGCATTGCAACAGACAGATACTTAGCATCCACGCCCTCGGGCAGACACAGCATCTTATACTCGTCCAGCTTTTCCGCAGTTTCGTTGTCGATCGTGCCACCCAGCAGGGCCAGGAAGCTATTGACGAACTGTACTACATCGTCCAGTCTATTGGACTCGATCTCGTTGATCGCATCCAGCAGGGGAAGGGCGATCTCGAAAGCACCCAGACGAGCAGCATTGGCAGGATACTCGAAAATCGGCACATCTTCCAAGGAGTGAGGCTCACTCTTGGTAATCATGCCGGATTCAATCTCGTAGTAGAAATCCTTAGTGTACACGCTGTACACGGGCCACTTGTTATCCCGGAGGATAAACTTTACGCCCATAAGAACCTTCTCGCCCAGACCGTTGTAGCGAACCACGAAACTGTACCGAGGATCCAGCGTGTAAATCTTAAACGGCTCGTCCTCACCGTCACCGGGGAGGGTCATTCTCATACCAACACCGCAGACGTACATCCACTCGGCAAGAGTGCTGTCCTCAGCGTGTTTGTCCTGAGAAAACATATATTCGTTCAGATTGTTGATATCGTCAGTGAGACTTTCATCGGAACCACGACGAATATACTGAATCGGTTCGCCAAAACCATAACCTCGCTTGAATGTTACGATTTCATTGGCCCGATTGACCGCGATCTTATGATTGATCGCCTCACGGACTTCCTTGGTCTTACCCAGAATAGGGGTCTTGCCACGGTAATAATCCCAGAGGTACTGAATCTCATTCTGATTCTGAGAGTGAACACGGGCTGCTTTCAACAGCACATCAACTACATTCTCGTGTGTGATCTCAGCCTGATCGGTATAAATGGTCTGCCGACCAAACATCTGTCTCGTTTCCGTTGTTCTCACCACCGATATATCTTCTCGCTTAGAGTATACCTCAAAATACTAATAAATCAATATATTGTGGTTATTTTCGTAAACAGGCACAATATATTGTGGTTGACACTTTCAGAATATTCTGATAACATTTAATTATTCCGACAGGAATACCTTCCTAAATTTCCCTATCCTTACAAGAATACCCCCGTGGGCTGCTCCACGGGGGTATTTCTTATTTAGAACAGGCGCTTCGCAACGCTCACCATCTTGACTCCGTTGGACAGATAATCCACCAGCATAGCCAGACTATCTGGAGCATCATCGTGTAGGTTCTTACCACTGACCGTAAACAGCGTCAACTCGCGCATGAACTTCTCATACTCGGAACTCCGGTGCTTCTCGTCCAGGAAGTAGAACCTCTTAATATCCGGCGCGAACTGGATAATCCGGCTCAGCTTACTCTGGTTTGTTGGGGCTTTTTTATAGCTCATGTTCACCCTCACGCCCTCCTGTCGCAGTGCCTCGTCCACGATACCACCATATTCGTCGCCGCCATTGTTACTTTCCCAGCGTACCATGTGGGGCCGGTGCTGCTTGAACTTGCCTATCACAATAGGGCGAGTCACCGTCTTGTCGCCGTTGTTAAACACAACGTCGTGGATGTACCAGTCAGATCCATAACACATCACAATCGGAGCAGACAAGCTATCGCCACCGCCCCATGCCGTATCCACGACCGCAGCGATCATATCCGGTTCACCATCCGGCAGCACACCGTTGTAATACCTCAACTCGTCAGCAGGGAACAGTAGACCCTCTCGAATGTAGGGGTTGCCCATGTACTTCGCCATCCAGGTAGCATCATCGATACTCTCCTTCATGTCACGGTAATACGCAGTATCGAAGCCCAGATCGTACTTGTAATTAAAATTACTTTCGCCCTGCTCGTTCAATGCCGGAATGACTCGGAATCGATAACGCGGGTTGCCCCGATACTGCTCCTCGATCCGTCCCAGGGGATCAGCCACGTTCCAGCGAGTGCCGACCATCAGCTCCACGGCTCCCAGCTTCTTACGGTCTTTCAACTGGTTCAGATATGCGTCGTACTTATTCTGCAAACGAACGGGATTCAGAGACTCCTCCAAGTCCTCAATCAAGTCATCACAGTACAGAACGCCACCCGTACCGATTTCGACAGCACCGGTCAGCGTACCGGAGATGGAACGACAAGTCATAGTGGGGAAACGCTTCTTGCGTTCCAGATCAATGGTTTCGTTCTTAGCGCTGTTATCCACCAGCTTCACGCCGGGGAATATCTCTTTCCAAGCATACTGTGTATCGTCGGTGATGATACTAAGCAACTCTCGATAGAAACCATCTGTCAGCTTATCAGAATGACCGGACATGACGTTTGCGATTGCAGGGCGATTGCCCATAACGAACGTCATAAAGAAGATGCAGAGAGACGACTTTCCTACTCGCGGTGGGAGAGACACACCCAGGAAATCCAGATTGCCGTCGAACAAGTCCTGGAGATCATCGACCAACGTTTTCAGTACAGAGCGACGGGGGAGATAGAACCGCTTCTCCGGGGGTCTATTCCATTCGAGTGCTATGCAATAGCTGTCGAAATCGCCACGCTGACCGGCCAGGAAGTACGTCTTTCGCACGATCTCCAGGGACTCGGCTGTTCGGAGCTGCATCGCTTCTTTCCGCACCCAGCGCAGCCACTCCAGCAACACCGAGCGATCCTCCAACTGGACGATCAGACCCATAGCATCATTCAGACTCTCCTCATTCTGTTTCGGGAGATATTTAATTCGATTTAGTACGTTTTCGAGCATAAAAATAGAGCGCCCTCCTTATCGGAAGGCGCTCTTGGCGCTCTTTATTACGGTAAGTATAATTCAGATTACGCCTAGTGTCAATCTGCTTGCTACCGTTCTCTTTCTTGTGGAGCCTAACAGCGCAGTCTATAGGCTTACCCTATTGCTTTCTCCCTCGTCACCGAGGTTTCGTGGGTTACTGGTTTGCCCCTTTAACGCCTACTATTAACCCTTTTTCGGCGTATTACTTACTCGAAATCCCGAACCTTGACCTTCACGATCAGGCGGTTGCCACGACGATCAAACAGCTCCTCGGGGAGTCTACCCACTACACCCTCCATCGGAGCAGTGCCGATGGTACTCATGGGCTTACTCTTAACGAAAGCCACAGCGTCATCAATATCGCCTCTCAAGACGATAGGAACAGCCGGGATACCGAAGCACCGGGCGATATCCTCCACGCCATCACGACGAATATACAGACCGCCAATCAGCACATCAAATAGAATGAAATCGACACCATCGGGCTTATACAGACCGCCGCCCTTCTGGATTTTAGCACCGTAGCCCTCACCAAACAGCATTACCTCAGTTTCACCGAACTTCTGCTCAAAAAGCTGGGCATTGGTTTCACCACCGAATAGCTCATTCAGGCGATTCACTAGAGGGGCAGGGATGCTGGCGTTTTCAGTTCTGCCGCCAAAATGCACCACATGACCATCCCAGTGGACACGGATGTTCGTGCCGTCGATCTTCTCAGTCCAGTCCCACATTAGGTTACGGCACATCGCCACGGCGGGATTCCGATAGTGACCCTCGATCAGCTTCTTGTTACCCTCAGTATTCCTCTCAAACAGAGTCTCGATTTTCTCATACGTTCTCATTTTCAATCTCCTCCTCGTGAACATTTCTGGCTCTCCATATCTGCACCTGATTATCCAGCGCTTTACTCAGACGCTTCATGCGGATCATCACGACCACATTACATCCCGTCACGAACCACAATAATATAATGGAAATCCACCAAATTACTTCAATCACGATCAAACCTCCAAAAACTCACCATACCGCTGCAACGTACCGGGGAAAATATTCGCCACTTTCAGTAGATCCTCCAGCTTCTCATACGGGCCGTTTTTCTTCCGATAACCGCAAACACTGTAACACGTTGTCAAATTCAGACCACTCACAGCATTGATCTCTTTCGCAGATGCCGTGTTCACGTTCACCTTCCGTGTTTCCACGGCTACCGGCTCCTCCGGCATTACTACCGGTTCCTCTACCTTCGGAGGCTCCTCCACCTTCACCGCAACGCAGCGCAGCTTCGGTTCCATAACCCGATAATGCGAACCCTTTAATCCGTTCACACGTTTCAGATCCTCGACACTCTTGAACGGACGGCTCCCCACTATCTTCCGGGCCAGCGCCAAACTAAAACCGATCTTCGTCAAAGCAGTGGCAGTACAACTGTTGATATCCAGCCGTTCTTCCTCGGGTTCCTCCACGGTTTCCTCGGGCTGCTTCGGGGGTTCCGGTTGCTTCGGAGGCTCAGGTCTGAGATCGGGAATCAGCGCCGCTGCCGTTCCTACTTTCGGCTCCTTTACAGCCGTCCGGCGGTTCAGATCGCCGTTCACCTTAGTGTCCACCAGCATATCCATGCAGCGACCGTAGCACTTCTGCCACATTTCGATTTCCATTTTAAGAGCTGCGATTTCTTCACCGCGCTTTTCTACTTCTGCGCGAACTCCAGCTACTTCGGCTTTCGCTTCGCTAATCAGCAGATTCAGACCAGCAATCTCGGACTCTTTTTCTTTTATGGCCGTTTCATCAACGTATCCCAGGTCAAAAATGTTCTCCAGAACGTCGTCAACTGCTTTCTGCTCGGCAGCATTCAGCTTTCCCATGTATCCCATTACACGAGATTTATCAACGCCGGCGATCTGATTACACAGCACATAGGATGTAATTCCGGTGGCCTCCACCTCAACGTCTAAATTTGATCTGACTCGACCCATCGACTTTCTGCTCATATAGGCAACCAATACCATGCTAGAACAACCGTTCAGCTTAGTGCTGCTAATTACCAAACCCGGACGATACGCACCCTCCTCGGCTCCTACGCCATAATCCATGCGCACCTTATAAATCTCACCACGTTCAAAATAACCGTTAGCCATAAAAAAAAAAATACCTTCTTTCTTAATACTTATCCCTATTATTCAATATCGTCTGGATGGTACTAATACTCATTTTCGTACCATCCAGATAACCTACTTCCTCATGCTCGGAAATCTCTTTCAGCGTACAACCGCTATCTCGCAGCTCGAATATCTTCCGAACTACAGCCATCTCTGCCTCAGACCTACTTCCGAACTTACGGCGACCACGACTAGGATACTTCTCGGAAACCTCCCTAACCGCACCCAGCGCTAAGTTCTCCGTGTCAACGTACCTCGTGGACACCAGCTCTACGCCCTGTGCCAGCATCTTACCTTTGAGGTAATAATACTCACCAGCGCTCATTTCCCGATCCGTGACCAGCACGCGGCACACGCCACCGTAGCTCTCAATATCACCGGAATATCTCTCGACGATAATCATATCTCTATTTTCGCAATATTCTGAAACTTCACCGTGAGCGCAGACAATCATGGCAATTACCCCCATTTAGATGCTGTAATTATACATAAAAATCGCGGTTCGGTAAATTCGCCAAATAACTAGCTTAAATCATTTTTTTTTGTCTAAATTGTACAATTCGAACAAAAAAAAAAAATAATCACTCTGCATACCACTTTTCGAGATCGATTCCGCGATCCCGTAGCTTCTGCACATATAGCCAGCCAGCACCATCGTTATCAGCCAGTTCGTAGCGTTCACGGATCAACCGGTGATCGGTTTCCATCGCCTTGTAAATCTCATGTAGCTGCTCCACCGGCCACTCATACCGCTCGCATAGCTGCCACAACCATGCGGCATCCACTTCCATCGATAACCGGTGTTCCTGCTGCCTAATCTGATCCCGGATCAGCTCGTCCACCAGCTTTCGCTCAGTGGACGAAAAACGATAACCCTTCGGATTCTCCTCGCGCTGCTTACGGTTGCGGCTACCCTTACCCATTTTGCCCCTCCAGTTTCTTATGTGCTGCGTAGTAACGCTTTCTCCTCGCTGCGTTAATATCGTCCACCACGGGATCGTGAACCTCCTGGCAGCAATCAGGACACCACGCAAACTCCTCGGGGTATGTGAACTTTACTCCACGGACTTCCACCTTCATCTGACGTTCGCTCATACGAGGGTTCACACGCTTACCGCAGTTCAGGCAGACAACCGTTTTCCGATCCTGCTCGGCTTCCCAGGCAGCTTTGGCTTCCTCGGGTGTAGGATAACCGCCCTCCATGAGCAGCTCCCACGCTTTCCAGGAAGGGCCATACAAATAGCCGTGAGGTTTGCCATCACGGTACTCGACGTACATTTTCAGTTCTTCGCTCATTCTGCTCCCTCCTGCAAAATCCGTTCAATCTCAGCAAGTGTGTTTTCCCGGGCCACCTCGGGTTCCAAGAAAATCATAACGTGAGAACCCAACACAGCATCCTCGTACCTGTCGTTCGTCGGATCTAAGCCAATCTTCGCACAATACCGGTTCACCTCGACTACGGCGGTCAACAACTTCTGAGCATAGCGCTCACGGCGATCCAGCATACGGAGGACGTATTTAGGGACTTTCATTCTACTACCTCCTCGTCCATCTTGCAGTACGCATCCAAATCATCCAAACACTTGCGAACGTGGTTATACACCTGGACGTTCGGCAACTCGTATGCTGGATCGCCCATGTTGTGCCACTCGTCTACCAGTGAAACTAGATAATTCCGAACTACTTCTACCGGGATAACCTCTACCGGGGCAGCACCCCTCACAGCATCGAAAATATCAGGAGCCTTAAACCAGGCATCTTCCTCAGAACTCGCACCCTTCCACATCCTTGTGGAAATACCCACTTCCTCCTGGTGATACCAATCTACGTTTTCAATCGCCTCTGTCAGAGCATTCCGGCTAATCAGATCGCCACCCAGATACTTATACTCACCCTGGGCATTCAGCGCCTCACGGCAGCGTTTCAGATCGCGGTTCAGCTCCAGGATAATCTCACCCTGGGCCTCGACATCCTTACGCAGATCATCCCTCTCAGCCCTCAACGCCTGATACTTCCGAGCCAGCTCCAGGCGACCGTTCTTCGCAGCATCCAAACAGCTACGCAGATCAGACAACCGGCGTTCCAGCTCATACATAATATCCGTGTGGGTTTCCGAACACCATTCATGTGCCGGACATTCATCACAACTCGTGTACTCCACTGGGCCACAGCAGATTTTCACGGCCGCAATCAGATCAGCGTCACTCAGTTTTTCCATCATACACCCTCCCAGTGTATCCCCAAAAATTTCAGCAGTCTCGCCTGAGCCACCACGGGATTCCAACCACAACTGTCGCAATCCTGACTGCTACACTGGCAACCCTCGTTGTACTTACAGTCATACCGAACCGGTTCACCCTTACCCGGGAGCGTTCTCCGAGATGCGTCAGCACACGCATGGCTGCAAAACTTTCCGATCCTGCTCGGGCGACCCACTTGCTTCACCTTGCCACACTGCTGGCAGACAAACTCGTACACCTTCACCGTCTACGCCTCCTCCGGGCTGGCTTACCACCAGCCAGCCGATATACCACATATATCGGCAAGCAAATTACCCCTACCAGGATACCGGCGATTATTCCTACCATCACGTTCCCCCACTCTTTCTCATTTCAATCAGAGGTTCGAAATACTGCTCCTCAGCCAGTTCCCGAGCCTTTACAGCATCCTCGTACTCCCCAAACCTACCCAAGTGCTTTCGCTTTCCATGCACCTGGATATACGCCTCCCACAATTCACGGTTCTTGTTCCAGGACACGCCCTTGTGACCACTGGTGTTATTCTTAGGTGGTTCAGCGCTTTCGATCACCTGGAAATTTGTCCGGTAAGCCATATTCCGCTCAATCTGTTTTCGAGCGTTCTCAACCACTACCTTTTTCCCTGTTTCCGAAGCAGCTCTCCTCTGTTCACAGCCACAAGACCGAGTACCATCACTCAGAAGTAAACTCGTACCCCGAATACTCTTACGATTGCCGCAATCGCATTCGCAGATCCAGAAATAATTACCGCCATCTTTCCGACCAGGGTCACGACGCAGCACAAACAGCTTACCAAACCGGCGACCCGTCAGATCCATCGCGTTCTCCATCTGCAACTCCCTCCGCAAACAACCGCAGCTCCGGGAATCCCCGTTTTTCAGAGAATAACCGGCAATCTCACGAACCGTACCGCAATCACAACGGCACTCGTAATACAGTTTCCCGTTCTTACGGGAAGCCCGTAATACCGTCCAGCGACCTACTTTCGTTCCTACCACATAAACCCCTTTCTCCGTTTTATGCTCGGCAGCTATTTTCATTGTCAAAACACCCCTGCTCTGTCCACCAAGCAATAGGGTTTCGAGCCTTATTCTTAGGGACAGGTGGGAAAGACAATGCTTGCTTTAGAGTAAGACCACTCCTCCACATCCGCTTGTACACTGTTCCCAGGGAAATCCCATACTCGGCACACCATTCTTTCTCCAACTTCCGAACACCGTCGATCTCCCAACATACCTTCTTATAGCCGCCCTTTTCACGAACTTTCTTCACGCACTCGGCATGAAACTCTTTCGTTCCCTGCCGGTTATAGCACCTACCGTCATTCTCGTGAATCAAAGCTACTTCCATCGCTCGGATCTTCGAGGTTCCGTTCTCCTCGATGGGGATAAAAGCCAACACCTCGCGCTTAATGTTCGCCCATCCGAAGCTCTGAATCGGCTCCCATACCGCTTGTCCCTTGTAACCGATGCCGTCGTTAGCCCACCGGGACTCCACATCGAACGCCGTTCCAATATACACCATGCCGTTCGGAAAGGTCAGTTTATATAGATACTGCTTCGCAACCTGGGGACGATTCTTCCATTCCTCAGCAAAATTCACACACCCACCTCCACTCTACTCCACTTGTACCATGTACTCCGGCTGATACCCAGCTTCTCGCACGCAGCCGTTACAGTCAGATATCCCTCAGTCGTATCCTGCTGATACTTCCAGAACTCCTCCGGGATCTCCAGAGCCTTACGACCCTCCTTGTAATCGGGGTTTGTAGCTCGGGCAATCGCTTTACCTTCGCTGGTACGCTCCACGATCATATCACGCTCGAACTCAGCGAAACTAAGCAACACATTCAGAATCAGACGGCCCGTAGGAGTATTCTCGATCAGACCCATGTTCAGAATGTGTACATTCACGCCCCTACTAAGCAGCTCCTTCACGAGAGCACTGCCCTCACTAGCGCTACGAGCGAAGCGATCCAGCTTACACACTACCAACGTATCACCCGGCTCCAGCTCGGCTACCAGCTTCGTGAACTTCGGACGATCCACTTTAGTGCCGGTGTACGCCTCCAGTATGATCTCGTCGCAACCAGCCTCCTCCAGCTTACTCCGCTGATCCTCCAAACTATTGCCGTTCGTAGCCTGACCAGCCGTACTAACACGACCGTAGCCCTTTTTCTTCTTTCTCGGAGTCATTATTCTTCACCATCCTGCTTCTTCTTATAAGACTTAACCTCGTTGCGATTCTCGTTATCCACCACAAAGGATTCCTTATCACCACGAGTCTCACGGATCACCAGTTCACAATTCAGCCCATCCAGCAGCTCCAGCAACTTCTCCACGGTCATAGTTTTACTCTGGAGGCGGTTATTGACGTAACTAGCTTGTCCCTTGCCATCCTCATTCTTCTTACCCAGAGATTTAGCTAGTTCCTGACCGCTAACCCGGGTTTTCCTCATTATGTGTTTTACGATTTCGATTTCGTTCATTGTTATTCCCCTCTCGGTTGATCTGACAATAATATAGCACACGATTTCGTGTATGTCAACTATCTTTCTGAGAAAAAATACAAATATTTTCTCTTTTTAGAATTTTCTCTATTAAAACCCTTCACCCGGCGCTGCTGGCCTGGGGCCTATTTCCCCCGGGGGCCGGGTTTACAAGTGGTCACGTGACCGCATGAAACAATCATTCAACACTTTACAACAGATCACGGGCCAGCCCTGGCAGCGCCGGACGTTTTACAATCCCGGCCGGGGCTGCGTTGCTATGTGTATTGTGTGCGTAAACTCAAAAGAAAATATACACAAAAATATAAACACGAATTTGTGTATATTTATTTCAAATAACTATTGCATTTAACACGAAATCGTGTATAATGTAATTACAGACACGGAAACGTGTTAACCAATAAGTAAACATAGCCGCTCACACGGACGGCACACATAACAAGGGGGAAATACAAATGTTAAAAATTTTCGTAAACACATGGGGTAATTACAATGAGAACGGCGCGGACGGCGGTCAATGGGTGAATCTTCCCATGGATCCCGACGATCTGGAGGAAACACTGGAAAATATCGCCGCTGCAATGGGTGACAATGATCCGGAATGGGCAATCCATGATTACGAATGGGGCGATACTTTCGACGGCGGCGAAATTAGTGAATGCGACAATATCCAGGATATAAACGAATACGCGCAGCGCCTGGAAGATCTGGACAAATGGGATCTTAAAAAATACGCGGCTATGATTGAATACTGGGGTAGTAAATGTGTAGATATCGACGATATTGACGATTATAACCTTTATAGCGATATCGAAACGGATTATGATCTGGGTTATTACTGGGCGCAAGAATCCGGCTGCTATGATCTTTCCAATATGGGCCATTTGGCAAATTATATCGATTATGAATCTTTCGGCCGTGATATTCGCTTTGAATCCGACGGCGGCTTTACTTCTTACGGCTGGATTGAACGTTGTTGATCCTGGGCCGCTACACCGGGCGCGACAAATACGGTAAACCACAATTTATCTATATATGGAGGAAAAGAAAATGAACGTAACCGAAAAACTCCGGCATGAACTTTTCCAGCTTGTGAAAATGGATTATGGATTCGAGATCTACAACATGAACGGATCAGCAATCCGATTCAGCTTTTACCACCTGGGCAGCGTCTACAACGCATTTTGTTCCACCGTGTATTTTCGCGGTGAATGGAGCAGCCCCGGCATTGAATGGCAGTATGCAAGAGAAAACAAAAAAGCAGCTAAACATGCCGCCGCCGTGGTTGCCTGCTTGATCCGTATGCAGGGAACCGCCGACGATATCGCAGAAACGGAAGTAAACTATTATAAAGCACTGTCCGAAAAAGTATTCCATGCTAAATATAGCATCGCAGTGGAACTCCACACGCTACAAGGGGGTGAAAACGTATGATTTTAGCAATTATTCTGGCAATTCTCTATTTGCCGCTTTACATTATCGCTAAGCTAATGAACGGATATATGAAATAAACAACGGCCCCGGCGCTTTACGGGGCCTATTTTAATTGGAGGGAAAACACATGAAAGTAAAAAAATACTGGATTGCTATCCAGGTAGAAAAAGCCGGAAAATATAGCGCCGCCGTGATCCCCGTTACCGAATGCACAAATATTTATAGTAAGCTGGCCGCCGTTCCCGGGATTGTTGCGGCGAATATTTACGACACGAATAAGGCAGCCGCCGCAACTGTTCGCGCATGGGTGGAGGGATTCCGGGCCGCTGGCGTGTATATGTGGGACACTATGCCGGACGGCAGCCCGGCCCCGTTTTGATTGGAGGTTTTGAAAATGGATCCATGTAAAAAGATCTGGTTTTATACACCGCTGCAATATGTGGGAATGTTTATCGGTATCATGGGCATGGGCGCTGGAATGCTGGCGCTGCTTCTCATATGCTAAAATAGCCGCCCCTGGGACACGTTTCCAGGGGCTTTTTCTATGCTGCCATACATACGCCCGGCCGGGATCCAATACGCGGCCCACGGCCCCGGCAGCGCCTCCAGGAATACAGAAAACCGCCCCAAATAGGGCGGTTTTTCTATGTATAAACGCTGTGAGGCCCTCCGCCGCTGTACGACGTTTTCCGGCGCTGGAATGTATTTATATTGCCGTTGCCGTTTTCGTCGTTTCTGGGCTGCGTGGCGGCCTCCGGTTATTCCTATAGGAATATTTTTCGGTCAGGGCTGGCCCCGGATCCCCCGGCATATCTGGCATTTTCTGGAAAATATACAGAAAATGAATATTTTTTCACTTTTTCTGTATCTTTTTTCATCGGTCGGTTTCTGCCAAACTTCGGAAAACCCTATAAAGCCCTTATAGTCGATAGAGTCGTTAAAATTTTCGAAATCCAAACCGGCCCTATAGTCGCTATAGTCGATAGAGTCGTTGTAGTCGTGAAAGTCGATCAGTCCTCAAAGTCGGGCAGCTCCGCGTACTTAGCCTCGATAGTCGCTACGTCCACAGCTTCCGGCATAGTCGTGTTAGGAGTAACCACATACTCCTGCTGATCCCTATACTGGAACAAGTTCTTTCCGAGAAAAATTCCTGCAACCGGGTTGACCTTGCCATTCAGCATATAGTCCTCCCACAGCTCCTCCAGCACACGATAGGCCCTCAGAACGACCTCCTGGTGAGTACCCTTCCTCGCTTCACCAGTTTTCCAGGTATGCAGCGTATCCCGATGGATACCTATGGCATTACACATACCGCTGACAGTCGGTTTCATATCGCTGTTAACACAGTGGCCGAAGTACCACTTGATACGCTCCTCCACTTCCTTGGGATTAGAGCGATCAATCGGAGGCTGCTCCATGATAACCATGGCATGAGCCAGGTAGCGAGCGTTGTCGCCGGGGTTGAGATCATGTCCGAAAGTCGAAACACCAAGTTGAGCTTTTTCTTTCCTACGCTGGAGCTGGAGTTCTCGGGTCTGAGCCTTCTCCTCCTCCGTCTTGCGCGGTCTACCTCTACCTCGCTTGACTTCGTTTTCCATAATTGTAATCCTCCTCGGAATGAGAGCCGTAGTCAGCATAGTCGTGAAGTCGCCATTTTAGGCCCCCAAATCCTTATTATATTTATATTTTATTTTTTATATTCTTATTATTTATCTTTATATTAGACTACAAGACTACAAAAGAAATAATAATAAGAAAAAGTGTTGCGCCCCAACGATTTTTCGAGTAGTCGCTTTCCGTAGTCACTCCGTAGTCAGCAGCTTATAAAACCGCCGTTTCCGAGGCTTGCCATCTACACGAATCGACTTTTCAGCCGGTTCGTATACTTTCGAAGCGATTTTCTGGTACTCCCGATGAAATTTGAGACTACTCTCAGCCTTGTGACCGTTCTGGACGCACCACTGGCAATAGTCGTAATAGGCTTGAGGATAGTCGTACTCGGCAGGGCGATTATCAGATTCCTCCCAGAACACCAGTATCGGGTTAGAAGAACGGCGAAAATCCTGAATGAGCGCTTGCTGATCGGCAGTCTCGGTGAAATAGCCCACCGCCCGTAAGAGTTTGTATCCAGCATAGGCCCAGTTGAAAATGCCGCCCGAGTTGAGTTCGCTCGTGAGATCGTCCAGAATATCCACGTTCTTCTGACGCTGATAGGGATCGTTGGGGTCAGGATCGTCCACGAAACTGACCTTGAAATCCACCAGCACGAGTCGCCGGGTAAGACCGTCGGAAGTATCGCCGGAGCTGAGCTGAGAGTTCGTAGCGAAAATCAGCTTAGTCCGAGGGACGAACGTAACGAAATCCTTGGATTTGTAACAGGCGCTCTGGGGTTCGCCAGAGGCGATAGATTTCATAAGTTCCTCCACATCACGCAGATCCGAGCGAATTTCACCGGCGATGTTTACGATGGACTCGCGGAACTGTATGAGTCGGAATTTGTCGAGCAGCGCCCTGGGCTGTAAGTGTGAGACGTTGGCCTCACCGAAAAGCTGACGCAGGATCTCCAGATATTTGGACTTGCCGTTGGAGCCTTGGCCCTGGAGAACGAAAATGCGCTCGAACTTGTTGGTGGACTCGAAAACGTATCCCGGTATGAGTTGCAGCAGCTCGCTCACGCGAGGATCGCTGGCCGTGATATCGTCGATAAAGCGCGACCAGGACTCATAGGTGGCCTCTGGGTTATACGGATAGCTGGCCTGGACAGAGCAGTAGTCGTTCGGGTTGTGATCCCGGAAAACGCCAGTCTCCAGATTCAGAGTACCGTTGATGAAGTTCCACACGGGCTGCTTGTCGAACTGTACATCGGCACGCAGCGCCCTGGTACGAAGTAAACCCACAGTAGATTTGACTCTCTGGTAAGTAGAGAACTCGCCCAGGGTGTTGTCAACGTACTGGCCGATGAAATCGTCAGAACGGCGGTTCCAGTAGCCGTTCGCATACTCGTAAAAACCTACGTTGGGGATATGGACGATCTGATAAGCCCGGAGAATTTCGTCGGCGACGATGTTCTCCGGGGGAGCCGTGGTCGCTGATTTATGTAGAGATTTCTGAGCGTCGCCGTCCCAGCGCCGGAGTTC